>Ga0307948_1003175_pt1 | contig 12133 bp, 5 predicted proteins | sample OrgLakmetagen280_FD_201824 | JGI IMG/M metagenome (GOLD analysis project Ga0307948, IMG submission 201824) | Saline water microbial communities from Organic Lake, Antarctica - #280 | ecosystem: Environmental > Aquatic > Non-marine Saline and Alkaline > Saline | place: Antarctica: Organic Lake...
TCTCTCTCTCTCTCTCTCTCTCTCTCTCTCTCTCTCTCTCTCTCTCTCTCTCTCTCTCACACACACACACACACACACACACACACACATACACACACTCCCCCTGGCCAAGTTATCTACCTCTGCTCCTTTTAGAAACTTATAGACAGCATGTATAGATTCTGCAAGGGCCCAGCAAAATGTTTTCTGTAGATATGGCTAGCCTCAAATACCAAGATTGCCGTTGTCCTAACTGTTTGTGATTGAAAGCCTTGACTGTCTTGATATTTCTACACTCAGAGCCGTGTCCGAAAACAGTATGCGCACACGACGCGACGTGGCGAGGATTGAAATCGCTATGGAAGGCACTGTGCGCGAGCGGCTGCTGTGTGCAAGGAAGACGATGATGGACCAGCTGGTTTCACAACTGGATATGAAGACACGCCTCCTGGTATGACAGGGATTTTTGCGTGCGGTTGTGCTCACTGATTTCATACTTTTGGCAAGCGCCAAACGTTCAGCTTACAAGCTTCTTGACTGATCCTGCAGATGCGTGCTTAGAAGTATGAGACCACACATCTCCCAGTTTTGCTGTTGAAACACTTTTTTTAATTCAGGACTGCTAGGAGGAGCCACTTTTGTCATGTTGCTTGTTTGCACCTGCCCTTTTAATTCTTTATCTCTTTAAATGTGTGACGCATCTGGCGCCAGTTCATGTCATGTTGCTTCTTGCACTCAATTCAAGAAAAAAGCCTTCCACACGTCCACAATCGAATAAAAGTTTTGTGCAAAAAAGGATAGAGCCTGTGATGGGCCTGTTGCAAAAAGGTTATGCATGTTGTGCGCCATGTGTTTATTTTTGTCATGCATCCCATCCAGCGTAACCTGCATGCATTTCCCTTCCGTACAAAAAAGGATAGAGCCTGTGATGGGCCTGTTTCAAAAGCGTTATGCATGCTTTAAAAGGTTTTGCATTGCTGTGCGCCATGCGTTATTCATGTAATGCATCCCATTCAATGTAACCTGCATGCATTTGCCTTCACCCTGTCCTCACAGCTGACAAACCACGGCGAACTGCAGGAGGCCATGATCAGCCTTGCAGGTGTGCTTGTGTTTTTGTGGATGTTGGTGTGGGTGTGTAAATCTGTGTGTTCGTGTGCATGCAGATTGCTTCATGTCAAACACTATTCCCATGGCACTGCAACATCAACTATCTGTACCATCTACCTCCGTATCAGGTTGACCTTGCAGCCTTGAGATGCTTGGATCGGCAATATACAGTATTGTACTGTGATCCTCCTTCTCCTATTCCTTTACCACAACCAACTATCGGAGTTCTGCTGTACAGGCGTTTCAGGAAGCGGTGCGACACATCGGTTTGTTCTCTGATCTGTGCTTAGTGCCTTCCTTGATGACCAACACCGCTATGCAGATCAAGTTACTGTCTTGGACGACAAGTACCGCACCCTGAGCATGCAGAAAAGGCAGTACAAGGTTGGTATAGCCTGTTCTTGCGATTTTAACCCTTGAGGTTCAGAGTCTTGAAAGTACTTGTATACGCTGAATTTTCTTGGTACTGCATGCTAGCTCAGACGTCAAACCCATCAAGTCACTGAAGCACCTCTCACGCCCATTGACTCCCCTCTTGCGTTCCCAAGTCTGTTTTTTTCTAGCTCAGGGAGAGAGAAAACAATCACTGGTTCTCTATTTTGCTTTTATCTTGAACTCCACCTTGCATTGTGTATGTTGTTCGTTCTTATCTTGGACCCTCTTTTGTTACCTTGTTTTGAGTGTTACCTTGTTTTGTGCCATACCTTGTTTTGTGTTACCTTGTTTTGTGTGTGACCCTGTTTTGTTTGTTACCTTGTTTTGTGTGTTATCTTGTTTTGTGTAGCTTAGGTTGACTCTGTTTGTTACCTTAAATCTCTACCTTGTTTTGTGTATATTAGGTTGATTCTGTTTGTTACCTTATTTCTCTACCTTGTTTTGTGTATGTTAGGTGGACTCTGAGCTCGGGGAGTCGATGTCAAAGCTCCAGGCCAGGCAGTTGGTGGTGCTCAGGTGGGTAATTAGGTGAAGCTCTTGTTTGGGATTCTTTCCATTTCAATTGTGGAGCGTACACGCTGAAGCATTCCACTCAGTGTCTGCTTGATAAGGCTGAGCTTGTGAAGGTCACTTACCGTTCCAGAGGAGCACTTTTTGGTATGTGTAAAAAAGGTCTTTGTTTTCCCACAATACCTTAACGCAAACTGCACCAATCTATTAAGCAACTGACCAAACAAGCTGCTGCTCTGCCAAGCATTGTCGGGTGCACGCTTAGAGTTAGAGGAATCAAACAAGCTGCTGCTCTGCCAAACAATTTGTCTAATGCAGGCACCAGCTGGACCATGCCTTCCTTGTGAACAGCGACCACAAAGCACGCTTAGAGAAAGAGGTGCGAAAGGGCAAGGGACGGATGGTATAAAAGAGCTCCGGTATTATTATGTCGTCAAAACTTCCAACCACGTAGTAATTTAATATGAAATTTGAGGAATCTGCTCAAAGACTGCAGATGCACCTCGTACAGTTCCCAAAGTGCCTTCCTCTTATATGTGACGATTGGTGGCATTGCCTGCCTGTCGCAGCCTGCTAGTTTTCTCATAGCGCTTGCTTGCATATTTGTGGTGTAAAAGTGTGTGTGTGTGCATGTATGTGTGTGACTGGATGCCCAGTTGCAAGCGATTGCCTTTGCACGTGAGTGCAGTGCAGGGCTGTACAGTGCAGGGCTGTGAGTGCAGTGCAGGGCTGTGCAGTGCAGTGCAGTGCAGTGCAGGGCTGTGAGTGCAGTGCAGTGCAGTGCAGTGCAGGGCTGTGCCAAACAGGCTGAAGCAGGGGCGCTATGTCAGCTCCTGGGTATCATCTAAGCACACCTGTAGGTCATCATCTAAGCATACCTGTAGGTGCCATCATCTAAGCATACCTGTAGGGGTGACTGTAGCCATTGCACACAGATGATGAAGACGCTCTGACTGGCATGTATATACGTACACAGGAGGGTCGTGCCGAACGAGCTGAAGCAGAGGCGGTGCGTGCAAACTCCGTGGCCTTCAAGCTTACGCGTGACCTGGAAAAGCTGCGCGGCCTGTCTGGGAGTCAAAAGCACCACCAGCAGGGAGAGGACAGCGATAGCGCATATGGGATGGCAGGTGGGGTATATCCTGCTAGCTGTGCAGAAGTTATTGGATCTGGAAAGCTGGCCGTGGATTGTTGGAGCGTATGCAGGAGCTGCGTGGCCTGATAGAAAGCTGAGATAATCAGCAGCAGGGTGCTTAGGTCAGTGATAGGTTATAGGTTCAGGGGAAAGGAAACTCAGGAACTCAGGCCATCCATTAGTTTAAGGGCGGCTGTAGGACTGCAAGCTGTAGTTGTTTCCTTGGATGTGTTATTTGACGTGTTCAGGACTGCTGCTTGATGGTAGGGAGCAGGCTGTGGTCCAACAAAACACATAACGCTTGACACCGGCTGCATACACAGGCTTTCACTGTACAAAGGTTGCGAGTAAAGTGCGCATAATCTGCCGTACGTGTAATTTGCAGTACAGACAGAGCAAAGGGTAGGGCTCAGGCATCCCTTGTCTAATTTACACAAGCAGCTTAAATAAACATCAGCAGTAGAGACAAGAATCCATCTGCTGTCCCTCCAGGAGAGGAGTACGAGACAGAGGTGGCCGCCTTGAACCGACAGCTTGGCCATGCAAAGGCCCGCCAGGAGCGTGTATCTCAGCAACGGGACAACTGGCGCGAGCGTTGCTTGCTGTACGAGCGGGCCTGCTCTCAGCTGCAGGTAGGCAACGAGAAGTTAACGCTTTAATGCATGCTTGAAGCTTCTTCAGCAAGCAATTGACCCTTGCGGTCTAATTGTGAGCGTGTGTCTCACTCAGCAGCAGGACCACTGGCGCGGGGGTCGCCTGCTGTGCGAGTTAACCTGCTCTCAGTTGCAATTAGGCAGATGCAATTTTGGTCATTGATGTAAGTTAGGCAAAGCGCTGCACCAATAATTTGGTGTCTTCTCAATCCTGTTGATGGAACAGCAGTCGACTCCCAAGGGTATGACGTGGAAACTTGGTAAACACGTCTGGACTTCCTTGAATATTACCTTCGTCCATAAAGAGTTGCACAATTTTACCCGACTTGTGCTTAGTTGTAGCAGGCTCGTTTGACCGATTAACACACGCTACGCTTGCAAGCCTGCTGCCTCATGCTATGCAAAAATTGCAAAATTTTACTCGACTTGCTAAAGCTAATCTGACCGTCTAACACACACTTGCAAGCCTGCTGCCTCATGCTATGCTCCATTTGTTGTAAGTACTGCATACCCTGTCAATTACTACAAGGTTGGAGCTGCATTCAATAGTTGCATACGATCATATGTATGGAGCGTCTTATGCAAAAAAGCTCCGTGCATACATACATCGAACTCACGTGACTCTGGCCAAGCCTTGTCATTTGACACCGTCCATATTCACTGTTCTACACTTGCAGGCGTCCTTGCATGCATTGCAAGGCCAGGCCCAGCTGTCTTCTGGTGGCAAGCCTCAGGAACTGGACTCGGTCTGGTGCACGCCAGATGATGATGGGGCGGACTGGGGTGCAGTTCCAGGGGAAGAAGGGGGTGAGAGAGGCCAAGGGACATTGACAGAAGTGAGCGTCGAAGCAGGCCTAGTGAGCCCAGCAGCAGGAGGGAGGGGTGGTTCTGTGGATGGTGATGTGCTTTATGGGCAGCTGCCGGTGCGCAGGGGAACAGATGCAAAAGGGGGATGGCTGAGCGGTAGTGCGGTGCGTGCGCAGAGTGCGCGCTTGCGGCAAGCTGGTGTTGGAGCTGGTGTAGTGGGAGCAGACACGTGGAGGCCTGCCAGTGCAGCCGTGCAACAGCGCTCTGCACTGCGGCCTGCAAGCGCGGCAGTGCAGCATCGCCCAGCACGGCCCGTCAGTGCAGCTGCAGCTGGGGTGCTGCGGCCTGCAAGCGCGGCCGTGCATCGGCACTCTGCACGGCTTGCCAGTGCTGCTGTTTCCCCTGCATCAAGGCCTGCCAGTGCCTGCACGGTGGACCTGTCTGCATCACGGCCTGGCAGTGCAGTTGGGGGAGGAGGAGGAAGAGGAGGAGGAGGAGGAGGAGGAGGAGGAGGAGGAGGAGGAGGAGGAGGAGCAGCGGTAAGCAAGGGGAGGGGCCAGCGCTTGGCAAAGATGAATGCCGCTCAGATAGGTTGGCTATCTGGTTTGCCTGCAGGCTGGATGGGGCACAGGGGAGTGCAGCAACTTGGCAGCCAGCTGGAGGAGAGTGGCGTGCAGACCAATGGGAAGGACCCCTTGTGGGCCTTTCAGGCGGGTGGGACAGTTGGAAACGAGCAGCAGGTGGCGGTGCCGGTACCTCTGCAGCAGCAACAGCAACAGCCTGAGCAGTGCCGTGTCCCACAGCAGCAGAGGCGCCCCAGCACTGCTCCAGCATGCAGGCTGGGCCGTCAGGAAGCTGTTCTGTCACATGTAGGTAAGGGGGGGTGCATGAGTGCAAGGGGTGCGGGTGGCTTGGCTGATGGTGGCAACGGAGCTGTTTTGATGGATATCGTTGTCCCCCAACTAGGCACAATGGCGATTGAAGAGGGAGAGGAAGAGGATGAGGAGGAGGAGGGGGAGGGGGAGGGGAGGGGAGAAATAGAGGAAGAGGAGGAGGGTGTGGTCGAAGATGACACAGGCGGAGAGAGTGAAGACTTTGAGGTGCCTTGGGACGAAGAAAAGGTCAACCACCACCACCAGCATCACCAGCAGCATCATCATCATCATCATCATCATCAGCAGCAGCAGCAGCAGCAGCAGCAGCAGCAGCAGCAGCGGCAAACCTCTTTGTCGCCGTTAGGCTCGCAGCCTCGACCACAGCAAGCCATGCTGTGGCCACAAACAAGTGTGCAGCCACAGCAGCAGCAGCAGCAGCAGCAGCAGCAGCAGCAGCAACAGCAGCAGCAGCAGCAACAGCAGCATCGCAGCAGCCTGATGGTATCCAGTGACACACCCTCGAGCATCACAGCTCCTTCCCGCTTGTACAGCAATGCTTCAGAGCCCTTCCAGGTGTGCAACCTAGCCACTCTCCACGCACTGCCCTAGATTGCTCACTCCCTTAAATAATGTGCACAGCCACCTTCATTGCACAAGGCTTCATAAATGTGCACAGCCACCTGCACAAAATTCAAGCACACACACTGCTGCAGGTGCAGTATCCGTTTCCGGCTGGGGCAGATCGTGGCAAGCAGGTGTATCGGCCCAAGTCTGCTGCCCCTGTTCTGAATAGCTCGCCAATAGTCCTACCTCGGCAGCGGAAACATCCAGGGTCCCTCAGGTACGTAAGGGATGCAAGCAGCATCGCCTTGACATAAGTTCTTATTATACTTCGAGTTTCCTGTTCTGTCTTTTTGCGATTATGAGTGGGGAAAGGATTGAATATAAGTAAGGCCAGAAATGGTGGTCCTGTTACGTTTTGATCTCTAGTAGAAGAGAGGGCAGCGGGTTGTGCCCCTCGTCATTGAGGAACTAGGTGCAGAGCTCTATCACAGGTGGCATCAGAAAAAACAGGGAACGAATTCAGGGTCCGCACACCTTGGGGTGCTACACCATCAAAAGAAAGAATGGACTTTTTGATTTCATACTCATGTGACTTTCCGGTATAAAATTTGTACGTCACACAAATGATTGGGTAGGTTGCTGCTGAAGACTGACGACTGAACTTCATCAGGAACACTTTTACTGTAGGGGACCTCGCCATGCACGCCACCTAAACAAAAAACTGGCACGCATCTTGTCGTGTGAAATGTTTTTCAAGGCTGATGCTCTAAGCTTTTTGAAATCTAGGTCTGCCGACTCTGTTCACTCAAAAAGGTGCTTCAGCGCCCGCCCGCATGCGCCACAGTAGCGCCACAGGTGTTAAAAACGAGCTTCTTTTTTCGGCAACGAGGTTCAGATTCTGACTGTGATTCTACCAGCAAGCAACCCTGCACCAAGACTGTTGCCTGTGTACTTACAGGGAGCGCATATTGTTGCAATTGTTATGGGGCGTATTTGATGGAGTAGCTGTATAATTGATGGTAGGCCAAGGGGCCACGCACCTGGCTTCCATTGCACATTACACATTACTCTATTCATGTGGTCACCCTGCCCGAATGCACTTGACATCATCTTCTTCAGATTAGCACACCTGCCCTCGTCTGTCCTCCTCCTTTTGCTTCATGAACACCTGCACTACCAGCTCCTGCTTGCTGCTAGCACCGCTCGTGCATCATTCAATCCAACACTCTGCAAGGACACCCCCTTTCCTATGATTCTTGCACACCTGCAACACCAGCCCTGCTTCGTGCCCACCTCCTTCCTCACTTGTCCCCAGGTACTTCACTGATCCCGCACAGGCCTCACAGCAGCAGGGCCACCCCTTTCTCCCGTTTCCACAAAATGAGCCTCTCGTGCCAGGAGAGCACGGCTATGAGGCACCACCTCAAGGGCAAGCAGGGAGGGAGACACACAAACTCCCCTCCGCTGCGGCTCCGTTTGTAGCCTCCTACCGGAAACAGAATGCCAAAAAAACAAGTTACCAGCACGATGACCCGTCTGTCCTTTTTTCTTCGCGTCAATCTAGCCAGAAATCAAGACACTGAGAAAACCATTACGCATGTAGTGGAATGCCTTTGACCATGCCGGCTGTGCTATCACTACCAGCAGGATTTTTTTGATCTTCTACCGATTCTTGCCATGATTGGGGAGGACTGGTACAATAAATTGACATAAACTCCATTAGCAATTGATGAATAAGTTGCGCTATAATCTCCCTCCTAAAATTTATTGCGCAGTTGCCTTGATTTATGGCTGTGTATGACTACCAGCGGAATGTCTCGTTTCCAAGAATGCTTTCGCTGTATGCAAGTGCTTGCAGTCTTTATTAACACCGAACTATCATGATGCGTTGGCACAAGGTACTCTATTTTTTCTTTGTTGGTGCTTTTTCTCTCTTGTACTTTCTACACATGATTTTTCAGTGTCAGCACGTGTTGCATTGCTTCCTGTGCTTGGCTTGAGCTTGTGCAAAGATATGTTGTTGGCTATGTAATAGGGGTTTAATTTCTGCAAAAGCATTTCAAGTCTGTTAGAACCTTTATTTTTCCAGAGGGAGGCTACAGGCACAAACAACCCAGAAGTGCCCCCTTTTTGCAATTGAGGGCCCACGGGGTAACTAGTACACATATACACATTACTGTTTCATGGAATTAGAATCAATCTGGCTTCAGACCGTTAAACCACCAAATCCATATAAATTGCTCTTTGTAAATGAGGCTGACAGGACAAGCAATGTTCAGACGCAGGGCACCGAAACCTTTGTCTCCTGGTGCTTTCCATAGGGAGCAGCATATATTGATCTCTTATGTAGTTCACCACTTTTGTTTCCATTCATGTTATTCGTGTCTTATCAGGATTCAAGATGAGAAGCATGTGCTTTTCTTTTGCAAGTGTGCTGAAGTGTGCGAGCTGCGTATGAGATACAGAGACCTTTTTGAAGGAATGTTTAAGACTCTGCGTGCGTTTGCTCCTTCGAGCTCTGAATTTATTACTTTCTTGGCTTGTCATCGCAGTATCACTGATTATGAGATCAATGCTTTCCTGAATCAAGACTCATACTTCTTGCAAACAGAAGTGATACATGGACTTACCAGGTTCTACATGCGCTTCAAGATTTACCTTCATCTCAACAGCTTTTGGATGCCATACGATCTCGTCAGACTATTATTTAGGACAGTTTGAACTCACTCTGCGTGAACATATCATTGGGGGCTGGAGAGATCTTGACATGTTGACATCACATGAAGCTCACCATATCAGCAGAGTTATGAGGACATATCACACACATTTCGATGTACCTTTGGGAAATATTTCTGGATGGTGGGATGACATAAAAAGAAATCAAAAGCCTGTGTTGCCTCTCTACCTTCGCTTGGACATTCCCAGCAACCTCAGCCGAGCACTTTCTTGCCTTCGCCTTTCTGGCCACAACTTTCTGGTCCAAAGAATGCGTCATGACAGGAATAGAAGGCCTTATGGGCTTAGGATCTGTGCGTGACAGATGTGACTGGCACACTATTCAGGATGAGGAACACATTTTGTTGGACTGTCCGCATGAACATCTGGTCAGACTTCGCACACAGCAACAGCTTATCTTCCCACCTTAGGTTGAGGATGGCCCAGCTCGTTTGAGGACCTTTATGAACCAACCTGATATTTTTGGTGTTGCCTCTTTTGTAGCTAAGTGCCTAGCCCTGTTCCCTTGATTTTTCTAGCGTTTTGTTGGTTTGGTTACAGGCTTTTTTCCAAGCTTCAGATGCCCACCAGAGGCATATATAGCGATGTAACCTTACTTTACCTTACCAAGACTCATACAGACTCCTCAAGTTTGTGTCAGATCTAGTTTCAATTTTCGACACTGGTTGATTTTGTTTCACCAGCCAATTGCCACCAGCCAGAGTCTCGGGCTGTAGGCCATCCTTGTAACCCCTTGTAACCCCGGGCCCTTATCAGGACTCCTCTACAAATACGTGATCTGGTGCTGTGGGTAGTCTAAATGGATAGTTTGGTGTAGTGTACTCCAAAATGCCATAAGCATATGATTTGGAATATTAATAATTAATAGGAATGGCAGGTACAAGTGATGTTCACCCTACGTGACAACGACATGAAATCAAAGAATTCCCCGTGTGACCAGTGTGATACTGATGATGTCTAAGATGAGCAGCACGTTCTTTTCCAATGCGCCAATCCCCATGTGATTTCGCTCCGCAGGAAATATGCATCCCTGTTCCCCCCAACAGGGCCCACGATGTGTTTACTTTCTTTAGCCAGAACAATAGCAAGCTTCTTTTTTCCTCCTTAACTTCGTTTTTTATGAGCAGACTAGCAGTCACACTTCTTGACCGAAGGCCTTTTTTTGTAAACCTTGTAAAATAAATACGTTATACCTCAGCTACTTCAGAAACGAGGTATTGAGCTAAACATGTGGCAGCATGGAGGGCATACTCCCTAGAAACATTCAAAACTTAACCCTTTTTGGGCTCAATGTCCTCAATGTCCTCCCGCTGCTAAGAAATCCATGTAGCTGAAGACATGGCTTTCGCTCAAGTTTTGAAGCGAAACACGAATTGGGGGAAGTGTTTGCTTAAGTACTTTTTAAATACCTACAAGCTGTTTGGGTGATCGAACTGGTGATCGAACTGTACAAGCCCTATCCGACACCAAGTGATCAAGAAAAAAATAACTTGCAAGCACTTCATTTAAGGTGCAACATCAACAGAAGGAACATCACACAGTCAGCATCTCAGCTGGATTGCACAATACAAGAAACAAAAAGAAACACGTAACTGATTGGAAACAACCAAGTGGGAAACCAATCAGCCCCATTCCTGAACAGCAGAACCAGCCGAGAAGAGAAAGGGTGCAAGCAACAAAGGGTCAGCCGTCACTCTATACTAAGCACAGCCTGCTCTGAAGATGTGCATGGCCGATTAATGTAGCCATGCTGTGTCAGATGCTGAAAAAAAGTTGTTAAAAGGTGTTACCTGTCCCCCCCCCCAATATGATAAGTGGAGCAGGATTGTCAGGCGCGAAAAGTGTTATATGGCTATACGTAGTCGCATTCTACGTTCTACGTCCTACATCCACACCAATGCATACACACACCTACACATACGCACAGGGCACTATGCGACAGAGGCATCAACACAACAAGGCGTCACCCGTGCACCACCAGGTGCCTGCGCTCACACGCAGGACACACCAGAGGTGACCATCAAGGGCACAGACAAGCTGTAAGGGCAGCCATCACCAGGGCTTGCGCTCATACGACACCATGTCGTGCACGCCTCCCTCTTTTTGGGCGGCCTGTGTGCGGCCCTCCACCCTCATTGCACCGGAGTACAGCAGTTCACGCAGGTTGGGGATGTCCTTGGCACCCAAGTCTTGGAAGCCCTACAGTGCGTTTTTGTGTGTGTGTTTGTATGCGGGTGAATGTGCATGCGTGTGCGTGAGTGGGTGGGCGTGCGTGCGCATGCGTGTGTATGTGCGTTAGTGCAGGTTTGAGGCGTACACCTTTATCAGAGCTGGTCATGACCCGGTCACATGCCCTGGGGAGAACGAGCTGCATTTGTATCCAGCATTGTGGGTGACACAAGCAGGAGGAGCATGTTGCACTGCTTGCAAATTCGTTGCTTCTGCCAAAAAACACCGGCAAGCGAAACACAAAACACTTGTGCCAAACTGCAGGCGAGGCACATTTCACAAGATGTTGTTTTACCACCCGGGCTCTAGCACAGCTACAGGCAAGACACATCTCAGCACAAATGCAGGCAAGCAGTGACAGCACACACACACACACACTCACCTGCTTCACTGCTTGCGCCATGAAAGGAACCGTGCGGCGCACGCTGCCCTTGTCCTTCACAGTCCCGCTGACACCCTACAAGTAAAAGGAGAGAAGGAGAGCACTTGGTGTTCAGGGTTAGGATTAGGGTTGGCAGGAACAGGCAAAGGCTCCAAGCTTGTGATCAGGGATTTGTTACGTGTACATATGCGTATGTATGTGTGTGTATGTGTGTGTGTATGCGTGCGTTTATGTGCGTGCGTGCATGCATGTGTATTTTGCGCACGCATGCTTGCATGCCAAAATGTTCCAGGTTCCTGGCACTCCTCAGACGACACACAGGCAACAAAATGGCCACAATACAATCAATGCACAGGAATGAGTCCAGGTCTAGCATGTTTAAGTCCAGAGGTCTAGCACGTTCAAGTTCAGGTCTAGTACGTTCAAACCCAGAGGTCTAGCATGTGAAGTCCAAAGGTCTAGCACGTTATAATCCATAGGTCTAGCACGTTCATGCCCATGGCCGACGGCCCTCAAACAAGGCGATAACGCTTACCTGAGCAATCTTTAGGGCCTGCGTGTCACCATAGTAACGGCTCTCACTGCCTTTGGTCATGGCCTCCAATGATCCCATGCCACGGTACTTCTTCACCTGTGTGTGTGCACGTGTGTGAGTGTGAGTGTGAGTGTGTGTACGTGTGCATGCGTGTGTGTATGTGTGTATGCGTGTGTGTGCGTG
>Ga0307948_1003180_pt1:0-7500 | contig 12126 bp, 16 predicted proteins | sample OrgLakmetagen280_FD_201824 | JGI IMG/M metagenome (GOLD analysis project Ga0307948, IMG submission 201824) | Saline water microbial communities from Organic Lake, Antarctica - #280 | ecosystem: Environmental > Aquatic > Non-marine Saline and Alkaline > Saline | place: Antarctica: Organic...
CCCCCCTCCTCCTCCCCCACCCACAAACCTAGCTCGTGCCCTCAGTCCTGGCCGTATGAGGCCTCCCCCTTCAAACTACAGCCGTGCCCTCAGTCCTGGCCGCATGCCTACAAACATCAGCCCCAGCAGGTCAGTGTGCTGCGCAGGCACATTGTCGTGCAAGGAGAGAGGGGGTCCAGTTGCATAGAACATTTGCGCTGTTGGTCACAGATGGAAAGGGTGCCAACTTGGAAGTTGGCATCTCGGGGGAGAACCAGATTGATTGCAAGATTAAAACAGGCCCTTGTATGTTTAAGAAAGTTGGAAGCCCATATGCACACGCACATATACACACGCAAACACACACACACACAAATACACACGCAGGCAGCGTGCTCCTGCCTCTGCCAACACCGCCGAGGACCTCGCCCTGCGTGCGGAGATGCTCAAATGGGCCGCAAACGGCAACGCCGCTGCTAACAACGAGCACGCGGCCGCGGCTATGAGCAATAACATCCAGCACCCCAACCAGCCCTCCGCACCTGCCCTCATGTCGCCGCCACGCAGCCCCCGCCCACTACCTCTGTGCTTGTCCGGTTCCCCGTTCACAGCCACTGCGCGTGCGGCGTCAGCTGCAAGCAAGGCCATGGCGGCGGCTCAAGCGGCACAGGTAAGGAGGGGGCCTGTGTTTGTGCGTGTGCCCTAGTTTTTTGCTCCCATCAAGTGCACGTGCAGCTGCAGCAGCAGCAGCAACTGTAAGGGTGTGACAGTGGTTTGAGCTGCATAGTTGTGGTGAGGTGTGTGTGTGCGTGTGTTTGTCTGGGAGTGAGGGGGGGTGCTTGGGCAAAATCTACTGTGTTTGTGTGCTTTTAATCATGCCGTGCATGTTTAAAGCAAAGGCTTGTGTTGTGATGAGCGAGGCCATGGCACTACATAGACAAATGCAGTAGCGCGCCTGTCTTGCCCTTTTGGTATGATCCGTCAAAATGGTGCGCAATTCCAAGCCTGTTGTGAGTTGTCAATGCCGACTCAAGGCGATGGCCAACTTGGCCAGGAGGTCGCCACATGCATCCCTGTCATTAAGCAAAAGTAATGGGAAACGCCCTCAGACATTAAACCCTATTGCACGTTCTCAGGCAAGAGGAAAGTGAGAGTTTGTACTTTTAGGGACCTGCGTGCGTAAAGGAAAGGCTCTTATCTATCGTGTGCTCACACAAGCCAGGGCCCCACTGAAGCTAAAAAGAGAAACAATAGACAACAGCAAACAATCGCTTCAAATAGCCCTCCACAAAAATCGCTCCCTCGTCCACGATGCAACGACCCTCAATATTACTTACATGTTATTAAAAACACCCAAAGACGAGCTGTTCTATAGGGCTGCTTCCAAAGGATTGCATGTAGCATTCACAATTTCTAACCACTCTGGCTTACACACAGGCGAGTGCTATAGCATTCACTCAAATTTAATCACTCTGGGTTGCACGCAGGGCAATGCTGCAACATTCACTCATTCTGACTGCTCATTCTGACCACTCTGCTTTCCACGCAGGCAAGCGCCAAGGCAAGCGGCACAGCTGCAAGGTACAACTCACCGCGACAGAGGCCGTACTCCGGCCCCACAGCCCCTCCCCCTTCATCCTATGCATACCTGTCCCCCAGGCGCGGCGGGTAAAGTATTCACAAACTCGTCTGTGAGGATGCTCTGGTGCTGTGAGCATCAATGCGCAGGTTGGTGCTTACCCGAGACTGAGCGGCACTGTAATGCATGGCTTGCAGCTACCTACACGGGTAAACCCGCACGTAGTAGGCAGACCAACTGGTCCGAAAGCAGTAAGGCACTGCCCACATGACTGCATGTTATCATTCGGTAATGCTTGTGTGTGATTTGCATGGAGGCAAGGCTCGTGCAGTTTACACTGTGAGGGCGCTGCGTGTCGGCTGCTCAATAAATAGGGGCTCTGCAGTTGTTGTAAGTGAATTGCTGGTGTGTTGTGTGTTCTTCATTCATGGGAAAAGATTTGACAAGAACAAAGGCCTAGGTCTGAAAATGTGAACCTCTCAGACTTCGATAGAGGCGAAGCAATGGCTGGTTGTAAAAGGAATGCATTCATGATCTGTGTGGGACACGTGACTTGCTTGACGAAGTTGAATTGGTCCTGAACAGTTTTAAGACGTTTTACAGACAAAGGAAGTATACCGGTATGACATATACCAGGAGGGTACAACCTGAAAACCTTGCCAGACATTTTCTTCGAATTTGTGTTCCATTTTTGTGGTAGATCTTTTTAATATGCACGCAGAATTTGATTTTCCCCTTGGGGGGTGCCTGACAGACCTGGCACTTATAATTTGCATTTGAACGTGACATCTGTAATTGCTGGGGTGGACAGGTTGGCTCAGCACCCGATGTCTGACACTGCTGGCAAGTACTTAGCAATTAGATTTCGAAGGAGCAGCCAACACACAGCATATAATGACGTGTGTCCAGCTGCGACAGACACCACTAGAACCAGAGGAGATTGTCAAATCATTTCAGGGCCCCTCAGCCACTTCACACCCAAGCAATCCCCCTACTGAAGGTCATTTATGGCTCATACTTGCAATCCACGCTTACAGGATTTACCGATATAGCCATCAGTCAAAACGTGCGACTGCTAGGCTGCGTATGTTGAACATTGTAAGGCCCTGCTGCTAGATGAACTCTGAATCAGCACTTGCCTGGCTAAGACTGTAACATCGTGTTTAAAGAGCGAACTTGAATTCCGATATAATGCAGACTATGCTAGCAGGCACTTACCGTTGTTTGTCTCAGAAAGCGCAATCAGAACCAAGGACTTGTTTAACTGAAACAGTGTATTTTGACTCTTTATATCTGCCTCGGAACCAACGCACCTAGCCAAGTAAGAGATGTTTGTTCATAACATTATTAACACAGGGGAAAGCACACTGTTGTTTGTATACTATAGGAGATGCGCTCTGGCAAGCGTCAACTTGAATAAAACCTTTGTCAAGGTTGAACATATTTTGTCCCTCAGTATTGTAAGCAGTGGCACCCCAGGTGTAATGAAGCTTCTTCACGGTTTGTTAAACGTAGAAAAGACTCCGCTGGTAGTGATGACACAGCTTTTAATGTAGACTTTTATTTGTACTTCAAAGAGTCTGCGCCCCCTCTCTCGCTGTGCCTTAACGGCAGGCGCCAGTGCTTGCATCCCCGTTCTCTTGCAGTCTGGGAGGGTACTGTGTGTGTTTGATTGTCCCAGACGTTCGAATTCTCAATAAAGTTAAGATTGGTGAAGTTCATGTCGATCCAGGACATCCAAGCAATAGAACAGAAGCGAGCTCCCTGATTGTGGCCACTCCCGTTGTTAAGATACGTTGTCCGCGGGGGTGCACCCGTAAACCAAAAAGGAATGAACAGAAATGGCTGCACTACTAGGTAGCCACAAAAAGGACTTGTCCACAAAAGACTAACCTAAAGGTTGTAACCATGAACTGAGTCCTACTTGTCCTGCTGCTGATAATATTAGTTAGAGTGCGTCCGCGTTTCAAGCAACACAGGGCTGACAGCAGTTACTTGACAACATCTTGGTCAGGGACGGCAGAGGCACTCCTCAAAATCCACGTGACCTCTGGGACCTGTTTTCTAACTCTTTTATGTCCTGCCTCAGGTCGCCAATGGCAAAGATGGTTTTTGCTGAGGGCACAGACATGAAGGTCTGCAGCAACTTTGTCCGCAGCTCTGGCTCAGTGTACTTGATGTTTTGCCTGGCCTTGTTTACCAGCATCTGCATAACACGTGCCAAAGAGCACACCAGTGTTTGAGGTGCGGGTGCAACTCAGCTGACACGCAAGAGGCACCAGTGTGTGCTCGCGTAGGTATGTGTATACATCTGTGTGTGCAAGTTTAGCATTTCAATCGATTCATCCTACTTTCATACTTTACTCAGGAAGACAATACACCTTTGTACAACACACTATGCCATGTGTCATGTATCATGTGTGTGCGTGTGTGTGTGTGTGTGTGTGTGTGTAAGACACATGTCACCACACTGAATACGCACCTTGTAGAGAACAGTGTCATCTAGGCCCATGGCGGTGAACGCTTTGACCAGCTTCATCACGTACAGAGGTTGAATCTCATTTACATGATAAGCAGCTTTCCTGATGACACTCAAGGCATGGTCGTCAGTTGCTTGAAGGTGGACCTGTGTGTAAGTGTGTGTGTGTGCATGAGTGCATGTGTATACGTATACAACTGGGATATGCAAGGAGTTAAATTACTAGATACAGTGGGTGGGGCTGTGCAGGAAATCATCAAGGGTGTTGTGCACGTATGTCTAACAGCAGTTGCACATAATGGCCATGCATACACACACATACACACACAGGCTGCAGTATGCAGCCGCACATACATCATACATTACGCACATGCATCAAGGACAGAGGTCCAAACCCCGTACATTACATATTACACTATCCACCTGCACCTCACATGTGAACACAATCAAATTGCTACTACGCTACAAACGCATGCAGGGTCGGCCAGAACCATACATACATACACACACATCGAGGATGACCATTCGTTAAAACTGTGTCCTGCCAAACACAGTGCGTGTGTACTCTGGTAGTGCAGGGTCCAGGCCCTACAACCCTACAAGTCCACCACTTTCGTCGCCTACGCACCAGAGACAAGAAAAATTATTGTCGCCTACGCGGCATATTTATGTCGCATGCGAGGAAAATGTCTTCTCAGCGAGGCCTACGGGGCCTAAAAGGCAACGTGACGTTGCCCACGCACCAGGGACGAGGCGAATAGGGCCAGGCTCTTTCCATCCCACTCTTCAAAACGTTTTTTCAGGCCCGCTTTTTTCAGCTCGTACACCGCCTCCTCTTGCAGCATTGTGACCAGCTCGGCTGAGTAGACAGGGCCAGCTGAGCTGGCAGGACTGTGATGTGAGTGCACGTGTGTGCGTGTACGAGTGTGTAGGTATGCTTGTGAGCTTATGTGTGTGTGCGTGTGTGTATATGTGTGTGTGTGCACATGTCTAATGTGCACGTGTCTGTGCTGAATTGAAATGAAGGAATTGAGGAAACAAGGCATGAGCTTTAAGCTAAATAGGAGAGTCAGAAGATAGGCCCGCAGTACAGCGTTCTTAGCTCAAGCCTTTATAGTCTGCTTTGGGCATGTTAGAAGGAGCTCTACAATGCCCGGTTTCAAGGTGGCTTCCTTTTCCCTCTCACTCATGTGGGAGGTCCTTATCACGCCTGCCCAGTTTTCCTCCTCGTGTGTGGTGCACGTGCGCTTCAAAGAGAGCACCGCTTTGGGCATGTTGTTGGAGGGTAGCGCAGCAAATGCATCAGTATGGGGCAGTGCGAACATTCAGCAAAGGTCATCAGCACGAGAAAAACAGGTAGCTGGCGATGCTCGCACCTGTGTGTGCTGGTGGTGGTGGTGCTGCTGCTGCTGCTGCTGTCTTCAATTCCCAGCCGGCCCTTGCCCCGAGTTGCTTTGCTGAGGCTGATGAGCTTGACCAGCACATACAGCGCGTCTGCTATGAACCTGTTCTCTATTGATTGCGCCTACGCGTGAGTAAGTGTGTGCGAGTGTGTGTGCGTGTGCGAGTGTGTGTGTGTGTGTGAGTGAGTGAGTGTGTATATTAATGTGAGTGTGCACATGTGTCCACACCTGAGAGAATGGTGTGGAGAGTAATGGAGGCTCCTTGAAGATGGGTGCAAAGATCTTGCGCTGCTCCCTCGCTGGTTCTCAGCATTGATCTTATAGTACCCTTAAAGCACCCTTGTGCATGCATGATGTGTTATAAAGTGAATGAAAGAATGAATGAAAGAACGACCCCTTCCTGTCAGCCTGCTTCTGAAATCACCTGGCAGTAAGATTTTAAAGGGCAGGCTTCCTAGAGGCTGAAAAAACAGACACACCAACCTCTGCCTACCTCAATACGCATCACCAAAGAAACTTCCACAGTTCCTTTCATCAGAATCGCTGCATGCTCAAGCACGCCATTGGAATCTGCAACTTCATCCATCCATCCATCCATTCATACACATACACATACGCATACACATACACACATGTCATTATCCTTATCACATATCATAAATAAATAGCACAAAAATGTCATGAACACACATACACACGCACGTTTTTGCTGATGATCCTTGCTGCTTCCGCCACAAAGTTCTCGGGTGGGTAGATTAAGAGGGAGGCATGCTGCAGGAACATGAGGACCTGCAAAGGAATGTGCGCTTAGGCATGTGTGTTTGCGTGTTTTGTGTTTGTTCGTGCGCCCGTGCTTTTGTGTGTGGAACGTGTGTGCTTACATGAGGCGTGCTGCAGGACATGCATGACGGCCTGCGATAAAATGCGTGCTTCACACAACAGTGCGTGCACATGTGTGTGTGCCTCTTTGTCTGTATGTGCACATATGTGCACATGTGCGTGTATGTGTTATGTGTGCACGCAAAAGCACACTTGTCAACGGGGAAGCCAAGGTTGCAATAGCCTTGTAGGTAGAGACGCACTGAGCAGCTGTTCACCCTTTATACACTCACCAACCCACCCAACCACACTAATGTACACGCCCACCCCCACCTACCCATCCACCCACACACACCCCTACCCAGGGTTGTTCAGTTCGATTTTTTGGGAGCAAGGGTTCGATAAAGTTCGTGAAAGTTCTAGAACCCTCTAACTGTTCGAGCAGTTCGATGTGCAATTTTGAAAATGGAGGATATTGTTGGTTTCCATGGTCATACTCGTCCAAAACATGCTTGTATTGTCTTACATGTATATTATAATTAATGAGTGAAAAATCAGAACGTTTGACGGCCATCTAAGGCTCTTTCCTGCATTTTGGGCTGCAATTTTGGACCCAAAAAATTCGAAAAATGGGCATTAAGTTCGACAAACTTTTAATAGCTAACGAACGGCATTTTTAGGGTTCGTTAAAATGCGTGAAAGTTCACAAACTTGAACTTTTGACCAAACCCCGAACTGAACAACCCTGCCCCTACCCTCACCCACCCATACCCACCCCCACACCCCCACACACCCACACACGCGTGAGCACTCACACACGAATGACAGCACCCGGCCACACCTGCTGGGTTCTCCAGCTCTGGATGCGGGTTGTCGCATGCTCACACAGCTTGTTCCAAAATAACTGGTTATGGAAGCCCTGCAACCAAAGGTTTCCAAGCATGAAGAGATGAAGAGGGTGTCGGCTGTTGGCTGTTGAAATTGCGTCTGAAGCCTTGGCAGGCCTAGTGCTATATTGCGAAAGAGATACAGGCAGACAAAGCGGCCATGTGAACCAGAACACGTTTTGCGAGGACAGAAATCGCTTAATTAGCTTTGTCTGCACCCAATGCAACCAATTAAGTGCGGTATGTGTGCTCAAGTGCTGGATCGTGATTATGCCTGTGCCTGCTATCCAGACTTGCAACGTCTACAGCACAAACCCCGCCCCCAAAACTGTATCCTGCACTCAAAACGCAGGA
>Ga0307948_1003182_pt1:0-10000 | contig 12111 bp, 12 predicted proteins | sample OrgLakmetagen280_FD_201824 | JGI IMG/M metagenome (GOLD analysis project Ga0307948, IMG submission 201824) | Saline water microbial communities from Organic Lake, Antarctica - #280 | ecosystem: Environmental > Aquatic > Non-marine Saline and Alkaline > Saline | place: Antarctica: Organic...
CAGAGATGTAGAAAGAGCGTTCAGCAGCATCATGTGCGTAGCTAGTGTTGTAGTTGTTGATAGAAGCGTCTCTAACCAAATGTGTGAGGGAAGCGTGTGTAGCAGGACTGAAAGAGAGAGCGTCAGGGGAAGCAGCAGAGAGTTGACCAGCAGCTTGCATCGCATCAACCACAGATTTGACCTCAGACTTGACCAAGGGTGTGACCATATTGTGAATGTCATCAATGAGACGAGTCTTCAGTGAGTCAAAGTGCTCAATCACAGGGGCCATTGGTGGAAAGGATGCGTACGGAGGCGAGCTTACAGATGTTACAGATTAATAAGCCATCAGTCAAAAGTGCGACTGCTAGGCTGTAGGCGAGCTTAGCCGCGGTAACAATAGGCAGCCAATTAATAGGTTTTAATCCTCGTATGCGCGGTTGTGATTATCAACAGCAATTTCAAATGGTAAGGAAGTCCTGGTGTGTTTCTGTGTTAGCACCATGGATTGAGGTGTAAGTACTGGAGCCTTAGATCAGGCCAGCCATCCCTGTGAAAGTTCTTGCCCCAAAGCTGAAAAGCACATTTATTTAAGTACCCAGGACCCTTAACTATATATATATAAACACCCCTGCACACTCAGTTTGTGGCGGGAGGTGCCCAGGTGGGCAGGGTAAAGATCCCTGCCAAAAAAGTGGATTTTTAAAAGCTCCTCCCCAGTACCATCAACCCCCCTACAGGAGTGTTTGCAATCATATTGGGGACATCTTGGATAAGGTCCGGGGGTCTGGGGTGAAGGTCCGGTTTTTGACCCCCTTTTGGCAGGGAAGCTACTAAAAACTACGGCTTTGGGCGGGATGCATGGATTGCAAAGCTGATTTTTGCGATGAGCAGTGTTTTATAAAGGTTGAAAACATGACAATGTCATGGCCTGAAATGGCACAGCAGGTATGAAAAGCGCTGACAACTGGGCATTCCGGCCCGCTCACAGCTTCTCCTGAGGTGAAATCATCATTATTTAAAATATACTTGCAACTAAGTCATCAGGTCGAGTCAGATTTGTAGTTAGACAGCTGAGCACAAATTTTTGTTTTTTAATCTCAGCTGTCGCTGCCCACTACGGCCCAACCCCAGCATTCCAGACCTTATTACTTGACAGGGCATGCCAGGGAGCATACTGAAGGACTTCCGACACTCAGGTGGTGGCCATAAAGCTTGTTTCCAGAATTTCCAGAAACACACCATTTTTGCTCAGCAAACGGGCCCACGCACTGAGTCCTTTAGGGGCAAAATTTCAACTCCCCTTTTTTTGCTTTGATGGTTATGGTTTGACCGTAAACCTACAGAATTGGTGAAATTTGGACCAAAACCCGCATTTCTACACCCATACCACCTTTTTGGCAGGGAAACGGCACATATCCAGCCCCACACTCTCACCCTTGACCCCAAACTCAGTAATTTTTATGCAGAAGTGTTACATTTATGTATAGAAACCTTGGGTGACCTCAGATGTGCAATTCAGGAAAGGGGCATCAATTTCCCCAAATGGGTGGGGCTTTTGGGTGGGGCTTAGCTGTGCTTACCTTAGAAGACTAAATCAAGGAGGCCGTGCAGGGATGCCCGCCAGCTCGCTAGGATATTTACAGCTGCCGGACATGCTGTGTAATTATAACCATAGTTGACCAGTTGCTAGGAATTAACCTTTGACTTTTCAAAAAGAGCTGTCGCCACTCTAAAAAGGCACTCTCTTAAAAGGCAAATAAGCTGAAGGGCAATGGACAAGTTGAAAGCTCTCCGGGATGGAGCTGAAGAGTTGTACGAGAAAAACCCAAAAGCTTGCTTAGGGGTCGCTGGTGCAGGAACCGCTGCCCTGGTTGCTGCGTACGCATGGAGGCGAGCAGCTAACTATGTGCCCACGACTGGGCCATACCCTCCCAACACATTGCCAACCGATGCGTACGATGGTGGGTATGGTGCACTGGTGCAGCACTGCAAAGGATGTTTGCTTTAGCGACCCGCTTCACAGGGAGCAGCGCCTCCCGACCAGCACGAGCAGACTGTGCTACCGCCTTGCCTGGATTTAGGCTGTGTGTGCCTTGCGTTCGTTTCGGTAATGGCCGCTGCTTAAAATGATGGCTGCCGCGAGTGCCCAAGGCCATGAACATGTCCCTCCCTCCAAAACCTTCTCCTCTGTCTCTCCTCCCTTCTCCTCAGCTGCCGTCGTGGGTGCCGGACCTTCCGGCTCCGTGTGCGGCTACTACTTGGCCAAGGGTGGTGGCAAGGTGGCCGTGCTGGACAAGGAGACGTTCCCCCGCGACAAGTGAGTTTGCGTCTGCGCAGTAAAGCACGGCGTGCAGCAGGTATTCTCCTGTTTATCAGATATGAATGTTACCACCCTTCTCTTGCAGGTACTGTGGTGACGCGGTGAGTGCGCTGCTGGAAATTTCCAAGCTCAAGGCCTCTAAAGAGACAGCTGTATCTGAGGGAGTGTGGGAGAAGGCCAAGTTTGCTCAGTTCTGAGCCACAGGCTCTTTGGGGACCTTAGAACATAGAGCATGTGCCTGTTCCGGTTATGGAGGCTTGAGACATAGTCAACACGTGCAAGCACTGCTCCTGCAGGTGTGCACCCCTGCCATCCGCATCTTAGAGGAGATGGGTGTGCTCAAGGTGAGCAGGCACTACTTTGCTGTTCAGGCCCTAGTGTGGTGAAACGCAGTGTGCAATGCGTTGATCAAATCTTGCGTACACCTGTCGTTCAAATGCATTACACGTGGGCTGCGTTTACGCTGCTAAATGATCTACTGTTCTACAACGCACTTGCACCGTGGCTCGTGCATGGGCTTTGTTTGAAGGCAAGCAAGCTGTCTAATCCTTTCTCATACCCACGAAAACACCACATGCATTATGCCGCTGCGCCCACTCACAGGAGCTGGTAGACAACAACGAGGCCCACTTTGCTGATGCTGGCGGCTTTGTCAGCCCCAATGGTACCTCTTACATTGGTGTGTCCAAGCAAAAGCTGGGCGAGGCTGCTGCCTGCGCAGTAAAGCGCATCAACCTAGACAATCGGGTGGCCAAAAACGCGCAGCGAAACGGTGTGTGGGTGGGAAAGAGTTTTGTTGCTTCGACATTGCTTGTTGCCCACGTGCCCATGCTGAGCGTTTGATACCAGGTTGCACGCTGGATCCCTTCAATTCCGTTACTTCCTACTTGTGTGCGTTTTGATGTTGTTTACCCCGTCACTTGCATGTCGTTTGCCAAACCTTGAGCAACTCATACTGCTGTGAGCAGGTGCTGACCTGAAGGAAGGTTTTGAGGTCACTGATGCTACCTTTGACAAGGGCACTGGACTCTGGACGGTTTCATCTGCTGCAGGTGGTAAGGTGCGTTCCTTTAATCGTGGCGCCTCTCTTCTCAGTGGGTTGTACCGTGATATAATCTCTTGAGTCTTCACACCAGTAGAGGCACCATATGCATGCAAGGCAAACCGGCCTGGTGAGGAATGCATCCCCCTTTTTGCAACATAGGTCCGCGCCCGCATGCTTGTGATCGCTGATGGTGCCACCTCCAAGCTTGCCACCAAGATGGGCTACTGCAATGCCCCTCCCAAGGTGGGTCTTGCTTCCTGGGTATTTGAGCATGTTGTTGTCTTCCACCTCCAGCCTTATACGCAGTCCAGAGAGCTAGTTGAGGGACCAGTGGCTGCTACCTATCAACAATCAAGACAGGCATGTGCATCGTATAATTCTGTCCCTGAGTATTTAGTATTTCTGTCCTGCGCAAAGATCGACCCTGCCCCTCAGAACCGCCCAATCACCCTCCATTATACCTCTTGTGCAAAAATGCACAGGGTGTGTGCTCACGTGCTTTTGTGGAGGGTGCCACCCACAACACCAACTTTGATGGTGTGTGCTTCTACCCCAAGTGGTCACTGCCTGGGTACGCCGCCATCTTCCGCCACCCCAATGACGAGCTCAACTACTGCTACTACCTGATTCCTTGCGGCAAGGAGGGCATGTGCGGAGATGTGAAGGTGCGTGGGTTGGTCACAAGGGTATCGAGCTGCTCGGCTTATTTGTGCGTCTGTTCATGGCACACTGGTCGTGAATCAGAGTTGTTGGTATACACACTCGCATTCCCAACCCATATGCGCAAATGAGTGAGCAGATGCAGTGCTACCCATGGAGGTTTACGCCTGCTCAGCACTAGTCGCTTTAGCTATAGGGTCTCCAGGATTTGGAGCTGATTCCTCTGATGACCGTGGGAACCCAAAGCCGGCCTCAAGTCAGATTAGGATATTGTTCCACAAGGAGACGCTGCTCCAATAGAGGGTCCTACTTGCCCTTTTTCTGTGCTCCGCCTGTCTGTGGCGCATTGCATAGCATCTTACACGAGGGGCTAATGATGACCTGTTTTTGCACGTCAGGCTGATTAACCCTGATGACACACCAAACAGAAATGAATTACTACGGTTTCTGAGGCCCCTAGCATGTGTCAATTCAACATTTAGAATCATTGGCAGGCATGTTCTTGTCGCGCTTTCAAAGGTTACTCAGCTCGTCCATGTATGCATGAATTTCGAATTGTTGAAAGAGAGAGGATTTAATCAGCTTTACAAAACATGTCCAGAAAGGCGAGCAATTTTCGCTATCCAACAACCTAATATTATGCCCTGAACGTGCCAAAAAAACATAACGTGCCTGCACGGTTTTATTTTGTCAGAGCGAAAATCGCTCGCCTTTAAGAACATGTTTCGTGAAGCTAATCAAGTCCTCTCCCTTGTACAATATACTCCTGCCACAATTACATGCTACACTCACTTGCAGGAAAGTGACCTGGCTCGCCTGCATAATGACGCCATCAAAAATGACCCCTTCATCAGCCAAGCTCTGGGCCCAAATGCAAAGCTGGAGCGCATGCGTGCAGCCTCTCTCCGATGCGGTAGCCAGGTGAGTTGATGTAGGGGCACGCAAGCACGCACATGAAGCTGCTTTCTAACACACATCCCACCCTCTCTCTCTCTCTCTCTCTCTCTCTCTCTCTCACACCAACACACACACACACAGATATACACACCTGAAATCACCCACGCCCACAATTTGACACTTTTACACATACACTCACACACCCCGTACACACATCCCAGGGTGTGCCCTGCACTGTTGACGACCACCTGTTTATTGTGGGCGATGCTGCAGGCCACATTGACCCCATGACAGGTGAAAATGCAGTTGTGGAAATGTTTTGACCAGCCTTGAGCAAGCAAATAGGGTGAGGCACGAGAATTTAGGAAATGCTAGTTATGAGAATGCTTTCCTCTGAATGAATATCATTGGGGGAAAGCAAGTCTTCAAACATTTGTGAGCCTCTCTCTATTGTCGGGTATGTGTTGTTGGTGTCAGCCCAGCTAGGACTGACTGCTCTGCTTGCATATTTGCAGGTCCTATTCCACAGGAGAAGGTCTTTTTATGCATCTCCATGCTCCTTACATCATTGTCTACTCCAATAACACATACACACACAGGTGAGGGTATCCACACTGCTATGATGGGTGGCAAGGCTGCTGCCCAAACCATCCTAGACATGCGCCGCACTGGCGATTACTCTAAGCAGAGCTGCAAGGTTTTCGAGCGCAGGTATGCACCTAAATATCTTCCTGTAGATCTATTGTCTAAATGTATGTGCCTGCGCAGGATTAGTTTAGGGAGGAGAGGAGTTAATCGTGCCAAATGTTTAATGTTGCAAAGGAAGACTTGTAATGTAACAAAATACTCTCTCGCTGCAGAGCCATGTCTCTTTCTCCCTCCAAAATAGATACACACACCAGAATTGTTTAATTCAAAAAATTCAGTCAGAAGTTAAGATTCGCAAAGTATTAAGCCATTTTTTTGCAACTGTTGGGCCCAAAATTGCAGCCCAAAATGCAGGACAGATCCTTAAATGGCCGTCAAACGTTCTGATTTTTTGTGCACTTGTTAATTATAATATATATCAATACAAGCATGTTATGGAGGGGTAAGGCTACTTAAACCAGCAAAATGCTCCATTTTCAATATTGCACATGAAACAGCTCGAACAGTTTGAGGGTTCTACAGATTTCAGAGCTTTAACATACCCTTGCTCCCAAAAAAAGAAATGAGCAACCCTGACACATTCGTAGTAAAACACACTCGTGCATATTCTTGGCTTTCCAGGTGGCAGCACCTTTTCGGCCACGATTTCTATCTCAGTCAGCGCATGGCAGAGGTGGTGTACAAGTACCCCATCATCCTTGATGCCGTGGCGAGCGAGATGCAGCGCAAGGGAGACAGCATGATGGCCAAGTGAGTAACAAAGGCGTGGAATTTGATCCTTTGATGATTATTGAATCTTGCCAAGCAAACTAGGCCTGCACCTCTACTTGTGCTATAGTGTTTTTGGGGTCATGCATCACTTTGAAAGGGTGGCAGGTAAGAATGGAGCTCAAATGGATTTTTGTGAGCATTCTTATTGCTCGGATTTGAACATACTAGAAGATTGCATCCTGTCTGATTGATTATATAGGAGAGTTTGCGTAGCCCTGTCTTCGAGCACATGCAACTACCAAATACCTCACGCCCATCAATGGTCATCAGTCCCCTCCTTTTTGCATTTTATCATTGCAGGTGGGCTGAGATCATGACATGCATGCAGCCAAAGACCTACTTCCTGCGTCCCGACATAGCTACCCAGCTGGGCATCGCAGTGGTGCGCGAGATCATTGCACAGAAGGTGGGAATGTTGCTTACAAGCTTTCTCCCACTAAGGCTATCTCACTGCCAATTGGTAGCAGCAGAATCGTAAATGCAATTAAGGTTTTTGCCAACTGGTGGCAGTTGAGTCTAGGTAAGGGGTAACGTCTTTGACGTTTGGAGAGTGAATGTAATTTAGCGCTCAAGAATTGTGCAAATAAAGACTACTGTAAACAAACCTGCAGCCTGTACCCTTTCTCATCACCAAGCAGCCAATGTTGAGGTGCTGTCTTTGTTAAGCCAGGCGTGGAGGACTCCTCGGACTTGCTTATCACCTACTCTTTCCATGCTTCCGGCTGTATCTTACGTGTGCAGGTCTTTGGTAAGCCTGACCGCTACTCCCTCAAGACTTCTCCTGCCACCAAAAAGGCCTAGGCAACCAGCCGAGAGTCATCACCTAGCATCATCGTCCCTTGGGTCTCTTTGAACTACCATTTCAATAAGATGCATGGGGATCTGTGCTGGAATCTGGGTCCGATGCAATGATGCAAAGAATTGAGTGATTAGAAAGTTGGTACACTCTGCAAGGTCAGAATGCGTGCCTGATTCTTTTGCTAGTACTCGTAGTGGTTCTTGTTATGTCAAGCATTTGTCGCACAATGTAGAGCTTCAGTTTTGTTTGGTTGCTTCCTGTTTGTTGTTGGAAATCAGTGTTGTCGCTATTGACAAACCAGGACTTATTCAGAGAAAGAAAGATGTTGTTTATTTGACGGATTTCCAATGGAATGTGATGTTTACCTTGAAAGGATTAATGATAAGCGCTCCTTTCTCCCCTCCTCTGTTGTAATGAGCAGAAGGTCCCTGAGAAACTTTGTGAGACTAAAGGGAACTCGAGTTCAATTCAATTGGGCAAAGGAGGAGCGGAATATAGGCCAAGAAAGGGGGAAAACAATTTGAAATTTCCTCTCTTGGAATTGCTGTGCTCAAATAAATCTTCTGGAACACATGGAAAGCTTCTGATTTAGATTCACAATGGGGGGGAACTTCTGAGAAAGCATGTTGGTCACACAGAACTTTGCAAGAGTCAAATAAGTCGATCAACTTCTGCGAATCAATACGACATTTGCAAAGCGCGTGGAAAAACAAATTTGCTGGAACAGTGTCGCAAAAAACAGCTGCTATCCCCACACTCCCCTAGGCCTGACCGACTTTAGTTTAGTTTGGATTACAAAGGCCTCCAGTCTGGCATGGCTGCTCAACCTATAGGTCCCAACAAATAAATCTATCAAAAAGATCGACAGCTGCACTAATGAATTTGTAAACTTTCAAGTTATGTTGAAAAGCAAAACCTTTGATATCACCTTCAGAAATAATATCAAATAAATGGATGAACTGGTGCCGTAAATGTTCGGTACCATTATCAATAAGACTGGCCATCCAGCTTATTGAACAAGACATAAAGAAACTCTCAACAGCCAATCAACTTAACTGCTCTGTCACACGATTCGTCGCTGCCAACGATTGGGCGTGACAGTACCGATACATGAAATAACGTGTTTCTCATCTTGACCGTTTTCACACAAATTGCAAACACGCGCACTCCTGTCCGGACTCCTGCCATATAAACCAGTTTCACACTTCAACCCATGTCCTCGAATCCTGAACCGAGCTACGTTCCTCATGACACTTTTGCTCAGAGCCATCTTCAAATACTCTGGCAAGACAAATGGTGCACGTGCATCAGACCGGTCTCTCAGGCAAAGCAAACCAGTTGTGATACGCCACAGGCCTTTTTAAATAAGAGCAAGGATCTTGACCATGTGCCTCTCTCCAAACTGCCTGATGCCTGAATCTCAAGTCTATGCGCAAATTAGAAATATTCAGCTTCCTGCATTGTAATTTGTAATAAGTCACTTCTGCATACAGTGCCATTCTGCAAATCACCAAAAGCATCTTTCATCTGTCTAGTCCAACAATAAGAAGCACCAGAATTCCCAAGGGGGATATCTGACCGACTTTAAAAGGCAGTAAAAAGTTACCTCAGGCCTGTGCGATGTCACTGCGGCTCAAGCACTGCACCGTTCGCCCTGAAACTCGTCGTGTGTATTCACTAAACTGATATCTATGAGTGTGCAAATTTATGATTGAAGGGGTGGTCTATCGGGGCCGCAATAAGCGTTTGGTTTCTCGTCTGTTGAACCCCCGGCCAAAACTGAGGAGCAGAAATGGGGAATTCTGATGCTGGCCATAAGGGACTACTGCAAGTACATCTGATGTGTTTTCTGGCCAGGGGCGCTTCATCTGGGCCTGTAAAACCTCTCTCAAACTCATTTTAGAGAAGTCAGAAATTGATGCCATCTTTACTGCCCGATTATATCTCCGCGCCCAGTCCACGGATTGCCCCGCGCACGACGCAGGATGTCACAACTAAATCTCAGCTACACACTGCTCCAAACATCTTGGCGAATGGTGCAGGGACAGGCCAGAACGGGTCTCAATGACACCCCCAACGCTGCGCATCATATCGAACTAGCATCGCACAGTAGACAGGGTTCAGTCCTTCTACCAGCTACGCGTATCACTTCTTCTTCTTCTTCTTTGACGAAAGAAAATTAAACCTAAGAAAGCCGTTTTTGTGGAGCTGCCGGGAAGGCGCTCACCACGCTTAACGAAATTTTTTTATTTTGCAAATTTGACTCTACCTCCCTCCGCAACTATGTCGGTGAGCAGCAATCCTCCAGGAAAAAACACACACACCACCCGCGCCCACCACACACGCACCCGCGCCCACCACGCATGTACCTGAGCTTGCATACACGCGCCAACACACCGGTTCACGCACATACTTACATATTCATTGACTAAGACGCGCACACAGCAACCACACAGCAACCGCACCTCTGCAAATAATTACAGATTGCGTGTTGGACATGCCCTCCCCAAGAAACGGTTACCTTTGTCGAGAGCTGTGGACGCTTCAGCAAGATTGCCCATCCTGGATGCAACTGCATCATTCCATGCTGCGGACAGGTGAGACTCCAATACGTGCTTGGCACCATTCTACCATTGAGATGTTGACAGTCAATGCCTTAATTCCCCTCCAAATTACACGCAAGTACGCACTTACTAATGCCACTTAACAAACATGGGCTCGCTTCAGGCACACACGTGCATACATCTCAAATTGTACATGCATAAACACACACACACACACACACACACACACACACACACACGCGCGCGCGCACGTGCACCCTCGTGCACGTGCAGACGTCAACCCACATGCATACTAACATTTGTTGACGTGGGTG
>Ga0307948_1003193_pt1 | contig 12098 bp, 12 predicted proteins | sample OrgLakmetagen280_FD_201824 | JGI IMG/M metagenome (GOLD analysis project Ga0307948, IMG submission 201824) | Saline water microbial communities from Organic Lake, Antarctica - #280 | ecosystem: Environmental > Aquatic > Non-marine Saline and Alkaline > Saline | place: Antarctica: Organic Lake...
GCTGGGGGGGGTTGGGGGGGGGGCAGAGGGGCCTTCTCCGCTCATCACTGTTAACTCACCTATCAAACTTTATTTTCGCTAACTCCGGGTAACCCCGGATCCTATGAATAAATATATATTTTACGATGCCGGCATCAATCCGGAGGGCAAAAAACGATATTAACCCGGGGTGATTTAAGAAAGGTACGGTATACTCTTATTTTTGTCTTCAACAACTTTCTTTGCTTGCCAACATTTGGACCAAAATATGCACAGGGCGAAGCATCCTAATGACAGTGCTGTATTTTTAATGCAGCTCACTGCTTATTTCCTCCACGAACCTGAATTGCACGTCCGCGCAAACTGCAGGTGAGATGTAGTCCATGATGTCAATGTGGATGTCGTTAAGCACCACCACAGAGCGCTCTGCATAACCCGTGCCCTCATACACAATGTTGCCAAAAATGACGCCAGTCTCTGTCGATGACACCTGCGTTAGTGGCCGTAGTTCAAACAGCTTATACGGTGGCTTTTTTTAATGGGTAAAAGACCCGAAGGCTGGGCTACGCTCAGTAATGCTCTAAGTAGTCAGAGATAAAGCAAGCCTACATGGCGATCGCAACGATGCAGAGCAGGATGCAACAAGCTTTAAGATCTAAGAGTCCAGAAGCGCAGGGCCACGCTTGGCCTAAAGGAGCGCCTGCCTGCTAGAAAGACTGAATCTAACACTTCATGCATTGAATTCCTGCACACAAAAACTGCACAGGAGATCTGCAACCTTCCCCGTTTTTTCTTTGTACCTTCCTTGTTACACCTACCTTAATGTTGGCGCGCACAACCTTTGTCTGGCCAGCAGCCAGGGTATAATTTTGTGGCCGCTCTACTAGCTTCAGATCCCCCATTGTGGCCAATTCTAAGCACAGGTTCTATAAGCACAGACAGGGCAAAAATAAGTGTGAGATTGGGCAAGTGTGTTATTGAGCGTGTGTGTTTGTAAATTTGTGGCATGTGAATGAGCGTGAGTGTATGCGTGCTTTCGGGAGCAAATTTAAAAGAAGCAATCGATGCCCTGGAGAGATGCACAAACCTGCTGTTTATTTTGGGGGGGGGATCAGGCCATAGTGCATTGCAACAGCTTTCAGTGTCTGTGTCTGTAGATGTAAAGCCTTGATACCAATCTATTTCGCAACGTACGCTGCACGCTTGAAAACACAGCGAATAATCTGATCTTGTCTGTACCTGTAGCGTTTCAGCTGTACGATTGATGACGGTGACGTCCATCACGATGTCATACTGGTGCACCTGTCGTGTGTGTGTGTGTGTGTGTGTGTGAGTGTTTGTGTGTGTGTGTGTGTGTGTGTGTGTGTGCACGCGCGCTGCTAGGAAAGGCATGCTAGCATAACTTTCAGACCATATGACAGCATACATGTACAAAGTCCAGGCACAATAGCTTCCCAACACTGCGTGAGCAAATTGTGCAACCTGCTGCACCCTGGAAAGACGTCAAGCTCAGGCCCAACACCTTCCTAATTTCCCAATCCACGACGCCACTAAAAGAAAGCCTCCTAGCCTATTTTATGATAACGCGTGGGGTTAATGCATCACAACAGAGTCCTTATCTGCAGGAGCTTCACCACGTTACCTACCCTTTGTCCACCTTTCCTAGCATCCACACAATATATTTGCCTGCAACGCCACATGCGTGGCATGTAACAAACTGTATCGGGCTATAGCAACGCTTGGAAGCTTCCCTATCATACTTCCGCACACTGTACTGACCGTGACGTATGCCTCAGCATAAACAGGGTCTGATAAGCCTGTCAGCTGCAGCACTCTGTTCAGGCGTTTGGCGTCCGACTCTGCTGACTCCACCAGACCGGTTGCTCGTTGGAGGTCTGGAACACGGTCAACATAGTGGGGCGTGTCAGCGTGTGTGTGCACTGGCGTGCATTTGCATGCATCATGTGCGGGAGTACGGAGCGCATATGAAGGTTGCATATGTGTGCTGCACTTGTACAGTTTTGTGTGCGTGGAGAGCTGTTCTCCATCATCATCGTCACCCCACCTGTGCTGACTTCATCCTCAATCTCGATTTGGCTCAGACCCTTCTTGGATTTGAGCTGCACAAAGTCTATGAGATCATCCGGTTGGCAAGCAAGTTTGGCCTCCTCCTTCTTCTGCTCTGCAGCCTCCCGGACCTGTGGTGTGCGTGCGTGTGCGTCAGGTGTGTAAACCTGTGTCACCACCACCGTGTACATTTTGTGTGTGTGACAGCGTTTGTGACGTGCAGCCTGTTAGTTTTGTGTTCAAGGACGACCAAAAGATGTGCGGACAGCCTGCATTGAAGTGGGTGCCGAACAAAAGGAGTTCAAGGAGCTACATGCACAAGTCCTGAAGCAGACATGCATGGTTCCCCTTACCCGTACCTGCTTCTCGGAAGTTAGAGCTGTGAAGGAGTCCTTGCAGCTCTCCAGCCACACCTGCAGGGAGGGGTTCAGATGGCATGGGACGAGAAGGTGACCATCAAGCAACAGGGGTCAGGTGATGAGAGCAAACGGTGTCAGGCAGAAAGTTTGTGTACTCGGGACTGCACCTCAAGCAACAAAGTACGAGGCAAAGCAAAGGCCTGGCAGTTCAACCTGCGACGCACTTCCTACCAGGTTGCGATTTAACAGGTCGCAATTAAGTACTTTTTCAGACTTGACTTAAAATCCACAACTCCCAACTTACTGGAAGCTGATGAGCTGAAGCCACCACCCAACAAAAGCGTCAAGTATTTGACACCTACGCCCATGACGCTACCTGTGCAACCAACACCACCACATCCATTCACATCCACACCCAAACACGCACACACTCATTCTACCCACCTTAACGGCCTCCTCCTCAGGATGTGCCAGCACTTGGAGGCACACCATCATGCGGTCTCTGCTGTCATCATCCAGGGGCACTGGCAGGTTGGGGGCTTCACCGAGACGTAGGATGTGGGTGATACATAGCATGGCCTCCGCGGTGGCTTTGTTCATTTTAGCCACTGCAAGAACGCACAACAAGAATCCACACACATGCGAAGAAGTGGTCAAGTGCAGGTTTTGTCGTTACACAATGCGCGGGTGCTCACAGCAAACCCTGAGTTTTAAAGACCTGTCTATACTTGCAAGTGCAAGAAGACAGTTTAAGGGGTTTAAGGAATAAGCCTATCAAATAAGCCTCTGTCAGAATTAGGTATGCATGTGAGAAAGTGCATACATATGAGCGTGTAATCTTCAGCTCCAAAGAGCTAGTACTAGGACAATCTTCGTGGCTGCAGCAATAGCTCTGCGGCGTGCCGCTGAGCTTTCAAGAGCTTGTTAGAGAGGTCACTACAAATACGAGTAACAATGGGAAAGAGAGCAGTTTTTGCAGACATGGATCTAGGCTGTAGTTCCTTGCCTTAAGATAGATTTAGGGTTTCAAGCACGGCTACTGGGCCAAATAAGCTTGGGATATACTCTCTAAACCAGCAACCTCCTTCTTTTTAATGCTTGCGTCCACCACTCACCACTGATGGCATTGAGGGCCTTGAGCCTGAGCATGAGCTTTGTCAAGGTGCCAGCAACAACGCCGCCCACAAAAAAGTCACCACCCTGGATGGATGTGCGGTAAGGGGAGGGAGTGTCTTGTGAATTAAAGGCCTCGTAATACAATCAAATGCTTGAGATGAACGAACAGAGGGCAGATATCGATTCTCATATTTCTATAAGATAAAAAGGCTCATGTTCAGACCCACCATTCCTGTTTGATAAAAAACTTGCACATTTTTCCTCTTTTAAGTAGCCAGGACCCTTAGTTAAACCTACTTAAGCACCCCTGCACACTCAGTGTTTGGTAGAAGGTGCCCAGATGTGCTGGGGAGGATTCCCTGCCAGAAGGTCGATTTAGAACAAGGCTCCGCTGTAAGCAGAGCTAAAAAACCCTCGTCGAGGCCTTCGCCATATACTGCCCAGCAACTAGCCATTTCTTGGGCTTTTCCAGAGGTCCAAATCACCTTTCTTGCAGAGAAAACACATCCAGATCAGCATTTACCGGGACCCTTAAATCCGACTCGACCAATAATTGAGACTCTCGGTTAAACCCTTAACTCTTGCTTATTGCCCGCCCTGTCCAAAGCCCAGACAGAAGGGAACCTGAGTCCTCCAGTTTTAGACTCCCCTTTTGACAGGGGAATTGGCGAAGCTATGGAAAAAGTGCACAGCCTAAGTCGGAGCAAACTAATTTTTGCGATGACAAATAATTATAAACCAATGAAGTGAAACTGTCTCAACTCGGAGCAAGTCTGCAGATGTGGCTTCACAGACTTTACATGTGTTTGGCACACTATTAGCTGGTCCCAATGAAACAAATGTTTGAGACCCGTGTGGATATTGCATTTTTTGAATTTGGATTCACCTCAGCTGTTGCTGCCCACCACGGCCCATCTCCAGCATTCCAGACCATAATACTTGACAGGGCATGCCCTGGTTGCATAATGAAGGACTCCCGACACCCAGGTGGTGGCCAGGAAGTGTGTTTACAGGGTTTCCAGAAATGCACTATTTTTGCCCAGCGGACAGGCCCACGCACCAAGTCCTTTGGGGACGAATTTTCACCTCCCCCTTCTTTTGTTGTAATGGGCATGATTTAATTCAAAACGTGTCTGGAAACAAAAAAATGGTGAAAATTGGATTTGGAGTCACATTTCTGTACCCATGCATGGGTACAACCCCCTTTTTGGCAGGGAAATGGCACAAATCCAGCCCTCAATTCACACAGCGGACCCCATACCCTTATTTTTTGGCGCAGAAGTGTTTCATATGTTGTTTCTTACTACCCTGAACAATTAAAAGTCAAAAACGATGAGGTTCGTTATAGGGACGAAATTTGGCCGGGAATGGTGGGTCTGACTCATGGGCAAATCAGAGTTGTGCATTTCCAAGTGATCGAGTCAGCAAAAATGTTACAAATTCCCAGCAAAATGTAACGAAGAGGACGCTTCCAACTGCCTGCATCCTCGTCCAGAGGTCCCGTGTGTATGAAACAAACAGCAAAAAACGTAATAGGCACACTCACCAGCAGCAGGGCTCGGAGGTTGTGGGTGCACACAGGCATGGAAGGGTTAATAGGTGCAGACTCCACTGCCGTCTGTGTGGCATACGTGCCATCCGCCAAGACAGCTGGCCGTCGCACCACAGTCGCAAGCTGCACCGAGGCCTGAGCGCTAGCAACCTCTGCACTACTCCCTACATGCAGGAGAATTAAGGCAAAGATGTACGGTTAGCACGCGTCAGGGTTGTGGACCAGAGCAGGCCATTCTGCATCAAGTGCTTCCATGGACGTGCACTTTGCATATGCAGTCAAGACCCTGAAACTTAGAAGGCACCAGCACTCCAAGGGCCACCAGCACACTGGCTCTCACCACCCTTACCCTCAGGGGACAGGAACGGCGCAGGTCCCAGCGCCTGCATTATAACATCCACTGCAGCTTCCACGTCCTCGACAGTGGTACTGTACTCGCCCAGTAGCCACAGCGCAGTGGAGCACACACGGGAGGACCTGCGAGTGGGTCGGTGACACGGGTGCGGGTGCTGGTGCTAATGTGTTTCTGTGTGCCTGCACGCACGCACATGCCTGTGCGTGTGCGTGTATTCATGTACTCAAGCTTGCATCTCTGCGAGAGATGTTCTGCACATAGCTTAACTGCTCCTGCGCAGAGGCAAAGGACGTAAGTAGCCGAGGCTTCTCTAATGCAGCATTGAAACAAGATTGACCGCCCATCCAATTCAAAGCCCCTTTGCAAACTTGTGCATGCACGCTTCTTCTTTGCTCAAACAATCTGGAGAATTGGACACACTAATTTATTTCTGCACAATCTGGCTCCTGCGTACCATAAGTTGCTTTTGAATCCCTTCTACCCAACAGCACAGCAAAATTGTCAAAAAAGTTGGTCACTTCCTGATGCACATTCGTACACGCCTCCTCACCTAATTTGAGAAAAGGTGTCACGCAGGCGCTCCAGAATGGAAGGACGTAACTTATCGTTGGTCTCTACAATCTCGCGCACAAAGAAAATGACGTCCAGTGCGCTTGCGGTGTTGGCATCCCCCAAAAAGTCCATGAGCAGGTGCACAACGTTGCTGGCCACATCAGGGAATTTGAGTGCACAGGAGTGGATGGCCTGCAGCATGACAAGAGAAAGTGCGACACGCATGCTTAAGCAATCGTAAGGCTGTGTGTGTGTGTGTGCGCGCTTGTGTGTTCACTGTATGCCTGGAGGCTCAGGAAATGTGAGTGCACAGTCCTGGATGGCATGCTCATATATTAACAATCAGTGTGAGCAGGAACTGTAGCTAAGCCTAGATCAAGGTATAAGCAAGGGTGAGAGTTGAGTTCGAGAAGCCACGTAACACTGTGTGCGTCCTCCGCACACGAACTGAAACAGTTGAAAGGTTGAGCACTGTAAATCAGATTGCAGTTCCCTACAGAAGGCGTGCAAGGTGGCACAAAAAGTCTTGATGTCCACTTTGGACTCTGGTCTAAAGAAGTGTAGATGACCTTGCCAGCATGTACGTAAGGCATATGTTGCATGTTATAACACTCAAAGTAAACATGTGTAGGGCTGGTAAACGGCATGTGCATCGCTCATTGCACGCGCGTACGGGTTAAATAAACAGCACGTCTTCTCACCCACTTGAGCATGCACACTGACCTGCACAAGCATCTGCCGGTAGTCGCCGCCCTTCTCAAAGTCTTTATTTTGCGTCTTCACCACCTCCTTCTTCAGCACCATCACCACCTGTGCAGGGCACACAATGGTATCTGAGGTAAGAATTGCAAGTTTTACTTTCAAATGGCTGCAGTCCCGTGCCAACTTTCCACAACTCACAAAGGCGCTCACCTCGTCAATGTTGCGAGACGTGATGAGGTCCATGGAGATGTCCAGGGTTTTCTTGCGGATGTCCATGTTGGGACTGGTCAGGGCGCGCAGGATGTCCAGGAGCATGTCCTGCATGCAAAGGATTTTGTGCACGGAACTAGGCGTGCGCCGCCTGACAAAGTGACTCAGAGCACAAGGCGCGGAAAGGTGAACGGCAAATTTCTGCAGGCATGGCTGCATCCTGCGCACGACCCGCATGCCGTAATTACATTTTTTACACGTTACGTCACAAATTACCGTGCCACGCACGTTTTAATCACATTGGATGGAGTCGGCTGTTTATGGTTTACCTGCATGACCTCCCGATGCTTTTGCTTGAGCTCTTGCAGGCGGTCCAGCACAATAAGCTTGACGTTGTTGTCGCTCTGGGACACAAGCAGCTGGCAGTAGCAGTTGGCGGCCGCACGAATGGCAGAGGGCGCTTGGGACAGGGACACCAGCGTGACAGCACACTCGTACACCACAGCGGTGCTGCTGCTTTGTAGCAGGGAAAGGATGATCTTGATGAAGCGCCCCTTCTCTGCCGGGTTGGCACGGCACACCTGCAGTGGCAGTGGCAGTGTGTGTGTGTGTGTGTGTGTGTGCGTGTGCGTGTGCGTGTGTGTGTGTGTGTGTGTGTTTCAGTCAGTAGTCACCTTGCGAATGAGCTCGAGCACTGCCATCTGCAGAATGTCGCCCCAGCTGGACACGTTGTCGACGTTTTCAAACAGGTACCGGACCGCCCGATCTTGCGCGTAGTTGGCGAGCATGACAAACGCGTTGCGCCGAGTGCTGAGATCTTGCTCGTTCCGTAGCGTCTTCTCGATGGTCTCAGGAGCATCCTGGTGGAAAGGGGGGACAGATGGGAGGAGTTTCGGTTATTTCCGTGTGCTTCCCATCACACGAGAGAAGCAGAGAGCTAAGTGAGCCGGGTGCCGGAGCAGTCTTAGAGGAACAGGATTGCGGACACTGTTGCTGTGACACCACATATCCTGTGTACAGCCTTCTTCTTGAACCCCCCTATGCCTACCTGCAACAGGAGTTCGCCCTTTGGGAACTTGTAGATAGCATTGATGGCCAGCACAGCACTACGCCGTACATAGGAGTGCCTGTGCTCCAGGTTGCTCAGGATGGAGGGCACGAGGGGCTCCAGAATTTCCTCCTCTCTGATGCGGCACAAGAAACGCAGTGTGACACCCCTGATGTACTCGTTGGGATGCTGAAGATTGTTCCGCAGGTTTTGGCAAATCAGAATCTGGAGGGAGGCAGGGATGGACAGCAAGTGTTTTGAGGCTCTGTTCCAAAGACCTGAGAACATTTCGTGCACACAAACACGCACACACACGCACACACAAACACGCACACACATACACGCGCACAGACACACAGACACAAACACCCACACCCACAGACATACGCACCTACACCCACACCCATACCCACATCCACACATGCGCCCACACACCCGCACGCGCACGCGCACCCACACGCACACCCGCACCCTCAGACATACACACCTACACCCACACACGCACCCACATACCCCCAGGCACACACCCACACCCAAACAAATGTCAACTCATACAACAGCAACACCATGCAACCAAACAATACGGAAATATATGTAAGGAACAGCGCGTGCACACACATACGCACATACGCACTAACATACACGCCAAGTTAGGTGCACATCCAGATACACAAGCCCCTCTCACTTACCCAAGAAACCTGCACATGCATTGACACGAGAATTTAATACGCACATAAACACTCCCCACTCCTTCCCATCATTTAACAAATTTGCCTGCAACTTACACATACATCTACAGGCAATTTGATTCCCAATGTGAGTGCCCAACTCTTCCCCTCCCCTCACAGCAGACACACATGAAAACAAATAACACACACTTGCACACACACATGTGCATATACACACGTGCGCACGCACGCATGCATATAAACAAACACACAGACAATTTAAACACACACATAAACACACACACACACACGCGCGTGCGCACACGTTTATAAACACAGATACAAGTGTCGCCTACCATTTCTGGGAGCAGTTTCCCGGATGAGTCGGTCTTTTCAATGGCTTCCTGTGCGTGCAAGTCACAAGGCGTCTCGCTAACAAAAAAAGTGCATGAAAACGCTGACACGTATACCAGCCTCATGCTGCTGGTACATTTGGCGCATCAGTATGTTAGGTGAGATGCGTACGTTAGGTGAGCCTTTGCCTGTCATACTACCAGGACAGGCATATTTCGTAGGTGCACAGAAAGAGGGGCAAATGCTTGGCTGGCTCACGATGTCTGCAGGACGCAGTGCCAGCAGGTTGAACATGCTAAGCAGGGGAGGTGCATCCTGCAAAACACAGTGCTCTTTCTAGGCGTGCTAAATGCAAGCGTACACAACCGGTGCCTCGTTGTTGCTAACGATGTGTATATGTCTGCTCTGCTTTTCAAATGAGTGCTTGGCAGAAGTCTTGAATGATAACGTTTTGTTGGTACCCCCTCTCTCTCTTCCCCTGCCCCTACCAGATACAGGAGCAGCAGCTTCTGCACGGTGTGGTCCTCTGAAGGCAGGACGTAGCGCACAATGGTGATGAAGAGCTGCGGCATCTGCTCCCCACTGAGGAGCAGCATGATGGCCTTCTTCATCGCCAGGACCTTGGCCTCCGCATCATTGCCCTCTAGGGCCTCCTTAATCTCCGTGGGGCTTGCCTGGCGCTCGCAAGCCACCAGCATCGAGCACGACTTCTCCACGGAGGAGAACGCCATGCTTCCCTTTTTGGCGAACTTGCTTGGACGTCCCCTTTTGGGGTTTGATTATTGGCCCCAAACCATTAAATTTGCTAATGTAATAATTAATCAATATGGAGGTGAAAGTGGTTAGTTGTTTAATAGCTGGATACAAGACTGGATTAGTACTAGGCTTTTTATAGTGAGTCCTTCTTCTCGTCTTGTGTGGCTGGCTATAATTGTTGCCTTGGCAAAGCTTTTGAGAAGCAAGTGTGTCTGTGCTCACGTGCGTTTACGCACGTGCCTTGGCAAAGCTTTTGAGAAGCAAGTGTGCTGCAGCCTGTGATGCTTGTGTCAGGCTTCCAGTTTTGCGCACATCGCCTTGATCGTGAGGGCCACTAGCCTCGTGCACTTCTTTGCTTGCGTGCGTGTGTACTGACGAGAATTGGGGAGCGACACAAGTCGCACACACGATCATCACCTCCCCGATGCAGGCAAACACAGCACTCACAGCCAGGAGTACAGATCCAGCAACTACATGCACACGGCAGCAAATATTGCAGGAAGTGGGAAAAGGCCATGGGAAGATGATGCAGATAAGGTGACAGGGGAGCATCCTGCCTTCGCCAGTTCCATCAAGGTGCAGCAAAAAAGCCTAGGGGTGCTGGGTTTGCAGCAGCAGCAGCAGCAGCAGCAGCAGCAACAGCAGCAGCAAGAAGGGGAGGGTATGAATAGTGAGGATTTGGAGGAGGGCGAAGACGAGGAGGAGGAGGAGGAGGAGGAGGAGGAGGAGGAGAGTGGTATGTTTAAAATGCTTATCTGGTATCACGTGGCTGCTTCAAAGCGCAGTGACTGACTATCCCGTATTTCATCCTGAATGGACAGAATACGTGGGAAAGGGGCGATGCCGGAGAAGATGGAGGCGGCCAGTAACGCTCGATCAACTGCAGGTATGTATTACTGTGGAAGTGATTTAACTGCGATTACTCTTGCATTTTCTTTTGCTGTGCGGCTTGGTGGTAAGGGTAAAACCTAAGCTACCTTTTGGTGGCGAAGGGCTCGTCCTCAGACCCAGGGTTCTGATTTTCAGGCCTCCTTCCTGAGTTGTAGGGAAAAAGCATAAAGTCAACCATGGTCATTATGATGCTATCACAGGTCGCTCAGTCTCCTCTTGTGCTAGATGAAGTGAGGCGCCTGCCAAATGGTGAGCTGGAGATCACAGCCCACTGCCCGTTTGGAACGTTCAAAGGGGAGGTTGCTCTAGGGCTTGCCAAGTTCATTTAGGTTGCGGCTATATCACGGTAATGCTGCTTAACGAAGGTTTCTCTTATACATCTTAAGTGACGCAGCAACAATCGCACACACGTACGTACCCCTCGCCATGTGCCTCTTGGGAAGTGCTGGATGCGGCTCTACAGCTGGGGAAGCCTTTGGTCTTCCAGACGTAGCAGGAAAAGCCCCATGATCCTCACTTATTAGGTGGCATATAACTTATTGTTGACAATAAGGGGCTTTAAGGTGCTGGCACCTAAGTGATCCCACCCCTCTTTTCCCTTTTTATGGTGGCCGTATTCATTTATTTTCAAGTTTACCTCTTTTCAATATCAGCCCTTTTAATAAACTTAAAAGGCTTGAAACAATCTTAAGGCTGATCCTTTCGGCCTATTTGTAGTGGGCTCACATTCCTTGACCTAAACGAAATGCTGCTGCCATCAACTAGTGGCACGCTATCTTTGCATAGGCAGGTGAGCCCACTCCCCAAAACGAGAGGAATGGAGCCCTTCGATACCGAGAACTCTAGAGGGTTGCAGACTTGGCCTGGAATCGACTTTCAACAAGAGCTGGAAATACTAGGAAGGGCGTGTCTGGTAAAGTCAAATTTATCTTACGATCTCACGCCACAAAACAGCAATAAATACAGCCAGATGCGCCGATCATCCAGCAACAGCGCTCAAACAGATAGTCAATGGATACATACCAAAACTCAGCTTTGTATTGATGCAAGAAGAGCCACCTTCTCCCGTCCAACAGATACCACAGCATTTGTGAGCAATAAGACAATACGACACACCTAGCCAACCGCCAAAAGGGTTACAAGGGTTACAAGGATGGCCTACAGCCCGAGACTCTGGCTGATGGCAATTGGCTGGTGAAACAAAAACAACCAGTGTCGAAAATTGAAACTAAATCTGACACAAACTTGAGGAGTCTGAATGAGACTTGATTCAGGAATGCATTGATCTCAAAATCAGTGATACTGTGATGACAAGCCAAGAAAGGAATAAATTCAGAGCTCGAAGGAGCAAACGCATGCAGAGTCTTAGACATTCCTTCAAAAAGGTCTTTGTATCTCATGCGCAGCTCACACACTTCAGCACACTTGCAAAAGAAAAGCACATGCTTCTCATCTTGAACTTCTCCACACTCACATTTATCACAAATGC
>Ga0307948_1003198_pt1 | contig 12092 bp, 9 predicted proteins | sample OrgLakmetagen280_FD_201824 | JGI IMG/M metagenome (GOLD analysis project Ga0307948, IMG submission 201824) | Saline water microbial communities from Organic Lake, Antarctica - #280 | ecosystem: Environmental > Aquatic > Non-marine Saline and Alkaline > Saline | place: Antarctica: Organic Lake...
TGCATATGACTGTTGTGTGGTGCGTGCGCTTGCATATGACTGTTGTGTGGTGCGTGCGCTTGCATATGAATGTTGTGTGCGTGCGCTTGCATATGAATGTTGTGTGCGTGCGCTTGCATATGAATGTTGTGTGCGTGCGCTTGCATATGAATGTTGTGTGCGTGCGCTTGCATATGACTGCGAGTTTGTGCACACATGCAAAACAGCTAACGTGCATAAGCAGGGTGAGAGGGAAGGACAGATTATTATAGAAGTGGGCGTGCTCATTTGTGGCATATTGCAATTGATTATATGTGAATGCGCATGTGCTTTGCACTGAGTGCGTGCCAGAGGACGGCGCTCCCTGGTTCTTCTGCTTCTCCCATCTTCTCCCATCTTCGTTCTACAGAGCACTTCAAAAGAATGTACGTATTCACCATAAACTTCATATATCTAGATTTCAACACTCATTTCTCCAAACGTCTACTACGTCTGTGAACTGGATAGTGGGGAGGCGTTTACATAGTGGTACATGTCACTTGTGTGAGATCATGTTAGCGTTAAGAGCGAACTCAAAATGCCCTGCCTGACGCCACTTTGTGAGGTGCTCAGTGATCTGGGCTTTGATTATGAGGGTATTACATAGATCAGGGTGGATAACATACTCCGTGCTACGCTAAAAAGAAGGAACATTGAAAGAAAAAGGGCAGCAAGAGAAGCCGTCACACCATGGGTCATGCCCTTTTGTCTCTTCTGACTGACCTTGATAGCCTTCTGGGGCCTTGACGTCCCGCTCCTCTTGCACGCCCACCGCCCCCTCATTTGAAGCACCTCCTTGATCAGAGGGCACGGGTAAGCTGTGAGCGGAGCTGCATCCAAGAGCATCTCTGACTGTACTTTGATGTAGAAGCAGAGAGGGCGGCCGCTGGCCGAGCATGGACGCCTGATCAAAATGAGCACAATAAGAAGGGAGCACAATAAGGAGAAGTGCAAGCTCTTGGGTTCAAGGAAATTGTAATCCTAGGACCTCGCAACTGCAGCTGAAACATGTTATTATTATGGGAAGCGCTGTGAATTTAAGATCGAGTGTCTTCTCTTCAGTTCAAGGACGAGTATGCTTTCAATTGAAGGTCAGATGTACTATTGTTCTAGTATTCAGTTGTCGGCCTGCTCAATCTAGGCTTTTTACAGCTAGCATCGACGCCACTTGGCTGAAGGCTTTGACACCTTACCATGATACAAACACAACGATGACTGCTGCCCACCCGTGCAATCACAGCCATCAACGCTTCCCACCTGTGCAATCACAGCGACCTGAATTAGGTCACCTACTGCACCCCACCTGAGACTGACGCCTTCGAGGTGCAGAGGGCTGGTAGCCAGGGCCGCTTCTGCGCATTGCCAAGGTAACCTCCCTCATGCCCCTACTGTGTCGGCTCTCAGAGGATTGGCGGGAGCCTGCAATTTCTTTTGATGCCACGGCGTTGCCTTGCTCTGGCTGGTCATCATTGGAGATCTGCCGTGCCAAGTGGCTTGCTCGCCCAAACGGACTTGCTGCTATGTTACTCAAGGGCGGTGTACAAGGGGGAGAGGGAGTGTGAACAAAGGAGTGGTCAGACGTGCTCGCCGAGGGGAAATGGTAGTGGCCTGCTGGCTGGTCGTGCTGCTTATTTTTGTTATTATAACAATCGGAGCTTCTACTGCCTTGCTTTGCTGCTGACTGATGAGGCTCTATGCTGCACATCCACTGTAGCCGTGGTGACATTGATGGTGATGCAAGCTCTTGCTTTTTGCCCTCCTGTTGCGGGACTGATGGCGGGATGCGCGTTCCATTGTGGTTCTCTGCTGCTCGCGGAAAATCCTGCTGTTGCCGTTGCTGCTGCTGCCTTTTGCTCCCCACCCCAAAGCAACACAGGAAGGAGGGAGAGGGGGAATGCCGTGACGTGGAGGGCATCTGTTAAAATAGGCACAGAAGAGCCTAATCAGGCTTTGATCACCGGTACGTTCCTATCCTAGGTCTGACTGCTCACCTTCATCTGCTCTTCACTGCAATCTTCAACAAATGCATCCTGGCATGCAGCCTGACTCATCAATCTCACTCGCTAGACTAGCTTATACTAGGATGGACTGCGTTAGTCTTATACAAGTCCGTGGTTTTCAAAATTCTCCATTAGTTTTCTCAACTAGAACGGTATCTTCGAAATGATACCATCGAAATTCGTTTCCCATTTTAGGTCGGGCATATAGTGCAGTTTACTGCCGCTGCTATTAGATAATTTATATCTTACTGCTTCGTTACGCGTACTCTGGATTGGCTACTTGTTGAGAGCCGAACAAGGAGAGGCTTGAGGAGAGGCAAGGTCACTTGGCACGACAGCACGTCCCAGCACTCTGCTGTCAAGACAGGACACACATCCCGGTATAGTATTAGGCAGACAAGCAACATGTGAAGGACATAATTTGCAACCTTTCCAGAGGGGTGTACGCAATCCTCAAGACGTTGCGTTGCAAGGTAGAATGCGTGTCACATATTGGAGCAATGCAATAATGCAAGGCAGTAGGCTAGGAGACGCACAATTGTTTTGCAAGTAAGATGCATTCTTCGCACAACAAAGCAAGCGCATATGCTCCATGCACATGCTTTGCATCAACATTTTGTGAACAGTTTCTGGACCTTAAGGCTGGTGTGGTTCCTTCTTTGCAAAGGATGCTAGTACTGAATGTCGTTGGCAGACTGCAGGTAATTCACATAAGAAGCGCTTGACATGCTACTGCTTCCAGCACTGAAATGTGTGCAGCAATTTTGTAAGGATTGCATGCGTTTTAGCTGTTCCTAAACTGGCGTTGTCCTTGGCTGTTCGCTGCTGGCTGCTGAACATCCTGTACCTGTGAGTGTGATGATTCTTGTGCGTGCTGTTGAAGTGATGATCTGTGTGACGATGATGGTTGTTAAAAATCTGTGGAAGATGGATTTTGAGAGCGATTGGTCCAGTATCTTCAACAACACGAGGGACACCCTTGTGTATGTTTCTCGCCGGCTCTTTCGTGGGACCACAATGGGTATCCCTCCCACTTGATCAAGTACTATTTCGCTTCCTTGTGAGATCTTGCAGTTTTAGGCCCGTGGTCCATGATGTAGTCTATGATAAAATACGCTTGGCTGTTGTCAACACGAACTGGCGGCAGAGACGGCTGCTCTTTTTCTGGAAACGAAGCAGATTCAGTGTCTACTGGCCGTAAAAGGCTGATGTGAAAAACGGATGGCGCTTCATAGCGGAAGGCAATTTGAGAGGGTGAGCAAATTTAAGGGGGTGGAGCCCTCGACCACTTTCAAAGCGATGTGCTGAGTGGAAAGCAATATGTAATCACCAAGGGAAAACTCTGCATGGCGGCGGTTAAGGTCAGCGTACTTTCTCTGTCGCTCTTGTGCACGGTGAAGTGCATCTTTTGCACGTGCAAGTTCTGATTTGAATTTGCCCACAAAGTCGTTTGCTGCTGGGTTATTATCGCGTGTGCATGGTTTGCTGTCCGCAACTGCTAAGGACAAAGGGGTGAAGCCAGTGCTAGACTGTACGCTGCTTTGTAAGCGAACTTCGCAGCAATGAGATGTTCATCCCAATCTGGCTGATGCGGAGCTACATAAGCTCTGAGCATGTCTTCAATCGTGCGGTTGGCACGTTCTGTCTGGCCGTCCGTTTGAGGGTGATGAGATGTGGACATGTTGAGGTTGGTGCCAAGGCGTTTGCATAAAGCTTTCCAAATTTTTGGGGATGAAGCGGGGGTCTCTGTCTGACACTAGTACCTAGGGCAGTCCAAAATGCCTGAAAATGTTGTCAAAAAACAGTCTTGCATAACCAACTGCGTCCACAGCTGCTTGTAGTAGAAACCAAAAGAATCCGCTTTGAACGGCGGTCGACAAAAATGGTTATGGTATCCTAGCCACGGGGTGTTTTTTTGGTAGCCCTGTGACCAGATCGTGGCTGACTTGCTCCAGTAGTGGTCAGGAAGGGGCAAGGGTAGTAGCAGGCCCATAGGTCTCTGGTTCGTAGATTTGTTTCTGAGGCACTGCATGCAGGTACGCACGCTTTCATGCACTGTGTGGAACATTTTTGGCCAGTATAGTAACTGCATGCAGGTACGCACGCTTTCATGCACTGTGTGGAACATTTTTGGCCAGTATGGTAGGCGGTGCAGGCTTTTGTGCGTCTTGTGAACACCAAGGTGTCCACCAGTGGGTGAATCATGAGCCTCTTTGAATATTTGGGTGCGGGCCTAACCTTCAAATATATAAAAGCGTGGCTGAGTTTCTGAGTCAGGTGTGTACCATAAAAATACAAGACAGTCTTTTTCTGTAAAGTCTGGCAGTTGCCCTTCTTCAGCAGCTGCGGTTACAGATAAGTACTCAGGGTCAAGTTGTGCTACCTCTTTTACAAGGGCAATGATTTCAGCATCTCCCGCAAAGTTGGTGTTCCTAAGAGGGTGCAAGGTAGGCAAGGATGAATTTTGGTGAGGCAAACACAGAACGTTTAGTCTGTTGACCGTGTCTTGCAGCGTGCGTGAGCACCGCAGTTTGAGTTCTTGCGCTGAAAGCGATGGATTGTCGCTGGTAATGACATGGTCAGGGCGACGGCTGAGTGCGTCAGCTGCAAAGTTGTCCTTTCCAGGTAAGTGATAGAGGTTGAAATCGTACTCTGAGAAGAGTTGTACCCAGCAAGCTTGTCGCGGTGTCAAAGATGGCTGTTTCAAAAAGTGTGACAGCCTGATTGTCTGAGTAGCAGAGGTCAAAGGTGTGGCCAAGCAAGTAGAGACGCCATGCGTTCAAGGCTTTCACAACTGCCAGCATCTCTCTCATGTGGCGGGTACAGTTTTAAAGATGGCTGTAGCTTGTGTGAAGAGTAGGCAACCACTGTTTCAGCCCTGGTAAGGGACATTGGTAAAGTACAGCTCCAGTCGCCTGGTGTGAAGAGTCCGTCTCTACAATGAATTGTGCAGTTGGATGTGGTGCATGGACAAAAATGGGTGTCTCAGTTATGCGTCTCTTCAACTCAAAAGCTTGTTTGTGCGCATCTTTCCAAACCCATTCAGTTTTCTCAGCTGTCAAATCATTCAGGAAATTTCCCCAGCAAGGTGATCCACCATTCTTCTGTGAAGATTGGCAAGTACCAAGAATCCTTTAAGCTGCGTGTTGCATTGAGCAGTTTGCCAGTGGGGTCTGTTGAGGTACGGATTTGCTTGCCAATGGTGTGTAAGACCTCCGATATAAACCTCAACAGACGAGACATTGAACACAACCCCTACAAATATCTGAGCAATACTCTTGGCGGTGTGCAGGCTTCAGCCTCCCAACCACCTCATCCCCACTGAAAAGCCCCTCAAATTCTATTCTCCAGGTGAAATGTTGTCTATGCTTTCATTGGGCGGTGCAGAACACAAAACAATATCCTTTCCTAATTTTTGCCGGTAGTGTTTACTCTTTTCGCGTTTATTTGTCTTTCTTCTTTGGTTGCATGAAAATTTTTTGCCGCCTCCTTTCAGTTGAACAGCAGTTGTTTGTGCACTTCCTCACGATTCATGATAACCTCATCAGACAATGAGTTAATTGCTCGGCCCGATCTTGAGCCGGACTCAAGCATTAATTAAACAGGTCACGAATGATCTAGGGGCTGTAAAATTGCAATAGTCGTCTCTTTTTCATATGACATCCCCTGGCTGGCCTGCAGCGTTTCCCCACCTGAATCCCGTCACAAATCATCTAGTATAAACAGCGGCACAGCGGTGTCAGGTCAAAATCCAGTTTAGGACATTCCAGGTTCCAAATTTTCCGAAACAGGTAATGCAAGCATTTTTACTCATGATTTCTTGATGTTTCCGGGCCTGGCAGTTCTTGTCTTGACCTGTTCAAGTTCTTTACCTCCAAGTAGGGCGAGGGTTGTAGACCCGTTGACATCGTTTGTATAAATTTTACTCACTTAGTCAAATTGATCTGCATATGGAAAAGGCTGTTGCACAGACCTCTGAACTGATGGAGGCAAATGGAAATACTGACAGGTGTAAGGGCTCTATTATTGCATCCACCATAGTGGTGCATTGACCGAGGCTTCTCCCGAGACTGTTCGGAGCATCTTGACGACAGCCTCCTTGCCCAGTAACCTTTCAGTGCGTCCCACTGCATGTGCAAGGAAGTGTTGTGTGTAACAAAAGTCAGATCTTTGTTGTGTATCCCGAAATCGATCAGATTTTGGGCTTGCTTGAGACCAAGCTTCTGTGTGCAAAGGCACAACGTCAATGACAGGCACCCTCTAATTGTGTTTTGGCACATAGCGTGACATAGTTCCTCGCACTACTACAGCAAGGAACTTTCACCGCTTTCTGTATTATATTGCCAGTTCCCACCGTCAGGATCAAACTGCAGGAAACGTGCGGCAGCAGCTGTCATTTTGCGGCACTCGACCAACTCTTCCCCTTGCAAGGGCTGCCCAGAAGCTCTGTCCACAATGATCCACTGCTTGTAAAAAGACAGTGCCTGTACAGGCGGTGGTGTGTGCGCATGTGTGTGCATATGGGTTGTGTTTGCAATGCCAAAACACACACTCACACACACACACACACACACACACACACACACACACACTCACACACACACACACACACACACACACACACACACACACACACACACACATACACACACACACACACACACAACACACTACACACACACAAACACACACAAACACACACACAACACACAAAACACACACACACACACAAACACACACACACACAGGCAAACACACACATACACACACACACAAACACACACACTCACACACACACACACACACACACACACACACACACACACACACACACACACACACACACACAGACACACACACACACTCACACACACACACTCACACTCACACTCACACTCACACACAAACACACACACATGTACATGACTTCACACACCCAAAGGAGCACCTCGGATCAACTTCCTTTATCTTAAACAACTCAGATGAAGCAATAGCTAAGCACATACTGCGTTGACATCTGCCCGTGCGGCTTCAAATGCAGGCCTGTTTCTGGGATCAAAGGAAAAGAGGAGACCAGGGGCGGCAGCCAGACGTGTGTAAAGACTCGCACTGTGGAATGCGCTGTACAGGGGTGTGGGAGAATCTGGAGGGGGTGTCGGAGGGGCAGAAAAGCCTGTGTGAAGGAAGAAAGGAAGAGTGCGTGTGTAAATTAGACGTCTATGTCTGAGGTACCGGTCTGGACATATGGAGAGTACTTGTGTTGTTACAGTGCGAGCCTTCGGTCAAAGATGTAGATTGTATCTTTCTATGTACGAGGACCCTATGCCTTGCGTGTAAGGTATGCTGGTTGTTAGGGGGCAGGCTAGCTGGCTTACTTTATGGTTGCTTTTCAGGTTACTTTACCTGTTGGTTTCCTTTATTCGCTCTCTGTAAATAACACGCCCTTAAGTTCAACACAGGTGCTCCAAGTTGACCAGAACCATACATATATACATATGCACATAGGTATATTTTTCTCAGTATGAGTACCGCGTGCCTTGCGAGCATACAAAGGTACATATGCACGTAATTACGTTGTACGCACGGTATGTTTAGCAGGTAAATTACCATACATACGCTGTGCGTACACAGTTCTGGTCCGCCCTGCTGATACTATATAGGAGCCATGCATTTCCATTTATTTCTCACCATTGTAAACATGTCAACACAGGGTCAAACAGGGTCAAACAGGGTCAAACAGGATCGAACTACGGTCACCAAAATACGCTAAGATGCCGTATTTTAAGAAAAGACGGTCTGTACCGTCCTAATCGTACCGTACCGTCTGACCGTACTTGCACAAGCCTGATGTCAACACAAGGCTTGAAAAGGGTGCTCAAGGTTCAATGCAGGTGCACCGAGCACCAAGGTGCAATTGCACGCGATCTGGGCCTCTCATGAGTAGCAAGCAACCAGGTGTCAGGACAGGGCTCGAGCAAACTATGTAACCTAGTGGACTCAGCCTCAAAAGTGGACAGGCCTCAAAAATGAATGCAACCCCAAAAGCAAGCTTAGCCACCAAAGTGGAAAGCAGGCTGAAACAGATGACCTCAAAAGGTTATTCCAGGGGCATCCATCTCTTAAAGTTCCAAAAACGCCTTCTAATGACACAGGAACACAGAAGAAGCAAACATTCCATTCTTGGTGACACTTCTGAAGAACAATAGCACACATGTTGCAGGAGGCATATGTGCCCACACACGCGATGCTCTAGATCCTCAAAGCTGATCATCCCTGCCTTGCTCAGTGGCCAATCATGCAGCGGCCAATCACCCGGAGGCAATCTCACCCACCCAGAAAGTTCCCACACTTGCCTGTAGCAGGAGGCATCCGCACCCACACACGCAATGCTGTAGATCCACAAAGGCAACCACACCGCCCAGTAACCAATCACACTGTTGAAACCCACTTAAAAAACTATCACACACACCTGTCGCAGGAGGCATCCGTGCCCACACAAGTCGCTCTAGCTCCTCGAAGGTGAGCGTCAGGCTGCTCCCTCCAGAGCTATTTGACAGAGGCTCGATGGTCACAGGCTTGCGCCAATATTTGGCAAGATAGTCTGCAATAAAACGATGTTGTTGTAAGCTTGTTGTGAGAAAGGAGGGGGGACACAGAATACCCTATTACCAATTCTTTGCTTGTCGATTTGGTGCCTCTTAGGTACAGGATGGACTCTGATCCAAGTCAAGGTAGATTGCACTTGTGAAGGGATCATCACAGGCCAAAATGATTGCAAGTTTTCACATATAGGTATTGCAAAGTATGCCTGTCATCATTTCCTGCGGGGAGTGGTTTTCATTGCCTGCATAATTTCCCCCTTCTTTTTCACTCCTGCCCTTCCTGCAAATGATATCGACTGTCCTCTCTTTTTGCACTACAAGCAGCCAGCTTGGTCTCTTTCAAACAGCTACCAGTCAAACTTCTCTTAATCCAGGCCCAAAGGGGGCTTACGTATACATTCCCTACACAGCCAGCAGTTTAACTTCCATTAACTGCCGTTAAGCTTCCTACGTCACACACAAACCATGATGGAAAGCTTACCAGGATGTAGCAGTTAAACTTCCATTGACTGCTGTTAGGCTTCCTACGTCACACACAAACCTTGATGAAAAGCTTACCAGGATGTAGCATCCACGACAGCCGTGGAGTGGGCAGACAGCAGACGAGCACGCCCCTGTCCTTGAGACCCGTCAGTTCAATGTCAAAGAATGGTGTGCTGCAATCAAATTGTTGAGTAGTGTGGGTACTTGTTATACAGTTACACCTACAGCAATATCAACAGGACGCACCCAGCGTTATAAGACCACTTACCCATATTCAAGGTTTGCCTGGCAAGATATCTTAGCATAGACGAGACCGATCTGGGGCACCACACCAGTCGCTGCAGTCAGGTGCCTGCATTGTTGGGGTCAACATTAGTGTCTAAGATTTGACGGTTTGCCTCGTATGGCCACCTTGAAAAAAAGATTTAAAGAAAAAGCTACGCAGGCAGTAAAAACCGCTTCCTACATTGATTAAGGAAAAGGAGCCACTTATGTACCGGGTAACGTAAAACTTCTCCACCTTGCTTGTAATAAGTGTAAACGGCCACCATCCTTATTAAGGTCGACTGTATATCACTATAAGCACAGGATCCCTTCATCTGATCCCATTGCTTCTCAAATTCCATCTCTGCTCTACATGCAAAATAATAAGCAGTACTGAATCGCCACGCAAGGAAAAATGCGGCAAGCGAGAAGAAGAAATGAGTTCAGTGTCAAGAATGTGCTTGATCCATTTAAGTACGAGCACACAATTTAAATGTGGATAACTTGTGCTGGTATGTGAAATCACCACAATAAAGTTAAAGACTCAGCACGCCAACCAACGGAGCACTTGCTCACTTACTCGATAGCTCCACCGGCAAGTGTGTAGAGAACATACCTGCGAAAAAAAGTGATTAGAAATCACTGGCAACTCGTAGTAGGCACGCAGTCTCCATATAAAGCAAGCGAAACAAAGGCATTAGAATGCATACGTTGAATTTCCGTCTAAACTCTTTGTGACGAGCTTGCCGTCAGATGGCGCATACTCTGTCGCAACAGGCTGGAGAGGACCGCCAGTGTCACACGCTACAGCTTGAAAGCCTTGCAAGAGCTTTGTGAGGAAAACAGAGCAAAACACGCGTTGAAGGAGCAGCAGAGGGAGTTATCAGATCAGCTTTCACGTAGCCAGAAGAAATCTTCCCCTGAGCTGCAACAGACTTCAAGGTACAGGGTTGTTCCCAGATATAAAACAACCATGAGCAATATAGCTAAGGAACTTACTGTGAGGTGTGCAAACACCACAGATGGGGTGACAAGATGAGCAGCACGAGCAAAAAAGAGAGTCTTGCAAACTGTACACTGGGACAGGATATCGACCTCTGACCGCACCTACCTCCTCGTGGAACTCCAGCATTTGCTGCAACTCAGGCTGCAGTGTGGCTACGTAGGAACTCAGGCCATCATCCTCCTTCCAGTAGCCTTTCAGTGATGGCCTACTACAATCTGCCTCGCGGCTTTTTGAAGCTCTTGCTGCCAAAATCCTTGCGGTTCCTCTTCTTGAACTCCTCTGATTGCACGGGAGGGATTTTTGTTGTGGAAGCAGAGTGCGTGCTAGCATAATGGTCGACGGATTTTTCTATCGCCAAAAAATAAACATCATTAAAAGCCCAATGGAGCTCGTTTCGACAGCATTCTGTTGACATTTTTTTTACAGCTCCGAAACTTCATCCTGGTTTATCCCATCCTGGTTATTCATTCGCTGTATTGCATAAGTCTGAAACCAGCAGACATAAAATTTACATCAGCAGCGACGAATGTCAATGAAGGGGCGCACACAACCAGAAAACAAGGAGCCAGGAGAAGCAAGATTTATGCGCATGAATAGTAATATATAAGAATTGAGTTGCATGAAATCGAGTTACATGAAAGAAGGAAATGAATAATGATACATACAAAACATCTTATCTAGCTTAACGCAGAAAATGCACAACAGTAACACGTACAAATTTATTTGGTACAGAGAGCTTCTGCTTTCAAAAGCACAAAAGAAGAGAACATATACACTGCCGAGCAGATTGCCACAAACATCTAAGATAATTGAGCAACAGGAGGACTTGCACGTGTTGTACCAGGCCTACAGATATGTACACATAAATGACGACACTTGTTTAACTATGTAACGAAAGCGCTGGCACGAGTCGCACCCAGCGTTGAAGAAACAAAACATACACAATAATGGCGACTATAGCGATTCACTGCCGAATCTGCTGCATTATGATGGGCAGAACAAATGCCAGAAACACAAAAAAGTCGTCCACCCACCCAATGAGCGGGATAACATCTGCAGGTTTGGACGGAAGAATGTAAAGTGTCAGGTTAACCAAATTGCGGATTGGTTGTGTTCAGCTTGCAGCGTAGCTGCAAATCTGAAGTATAGTATTTTTAATAATTTACGCAGATAAAAGTCTGCCAGTTGCAACGGTAAGTAGTGGGTGCACAAACTGTCGACATAAACACACACACATGCACATGCACATGCACACGCACACGCACACGCACACGCACACGCACACGCACATGCAACCGCACAAACACGCACACGCACAAACACGCACAAACACGCACATACACGAACATGCACACGCACAAACACGCACAAACACGCACATACACGAACATGCACAAACACAAACACGCAGATACACAAACCTGGGATGATGTCCCATGGTGACAGGAGGTAGACTACGCCCAGAAAAAGGACAATCCAACGCCATGCCTGCGAATGGAACAAAAAAGGCATGAAACTTAATGTATGTATGACAACATAAGCATTCATGTTAAAGTGTTTTAAGGAGCTTAGGACAGATGGGGGAACAAGTTAATAAGGGCTACACATTAAGCCGCACTAAAATGCAGAACACATATTTCGGCCGGCATGTCGCCAAAAAAGCCCTACTTTGACTAGTGATTTCGGTGGCAGTTTTTGTGATTCACAGCAGCTTTTTCC
>Ga0307948_1003201_pt1 | contig 12090 bp, 12 predicted proteins | sample OrgLakmetagen280_FD_201824 | JGI IMG/M metagenome (GOLD analysis project Ga0307948, IMG submission 201824) | Saline water microbial communities from Organic Lake, Antarctica - #280 | ecosystem: Environmental > Aquatic > Non-marine Saline and Alkaline > Saline | place: Antarctica: Organic Lake...
TCAACCGCCAGCTATTTGGGAAGCGCGGCTGACTGGCCGCCGCCTCGTGCCGCGCGTTACGCCCAAACCCAAAGTGGCCGGTTTTTGCGCCGCCCTGTGGCTGGATTTTACTCCGGCGTTGACACGGATCGAGGCGAAAGATGTCGATACCCGCATATTCCAGCCCTTCGGGCCAGACTTGGTGGCAATGCAGAATGACGTGATTGTTTGCGGCAAAGGCGCGCTTGATCTCCACTCGTTTGCCGGGAAACTCGGACGCCATGCGCTCAAAATAAGTAATGAAGCCTTCTTTTCCAGATTCGACATGCGGATTGTGTTGGATGTAGTCGTCGCCGACGTAGCGTTCGATCGCCGCGCGGGGCTCGCCGTCGTTGAACATCATTTCATAGAAGGCGATTACATCGCGCTTTCTGGACTCGAGTTTAGTCATGGGGATTTCCTTCCATTTCGTCCGCAATGGCCATTTCGATCGCCTGAACGACGGCAGTCACCTTGACCGGGTCGCTCGCGTCCGCATGTGGCGGAGCAAAGCGACCGGCATCGTTATCGAAATAGCGACCGGAGGATTCTGCGAACTCTTCGGTAGTTGCCGCGCGAACCAGAATGTCCGCACCGATGCCAACATCATTGCCCTCTATACCATAACCTTCCTTGACCATCTTCGTCGCAAGGAGCGAGCCGGGGTTCACCGCAACGGACACTGGGCCATTTGTGCCCAGTTCCTTGGCCAGAACCTGTGACCAGATGGTGAGAGCAAGTTTGCTTTGAGCATAGGCCGCCGAAGGTTCAAGGCGCCTTTTTCCGGCCAAGGCGTCCAGATCGACCGGAGCTTGCGCTGCTGATGAGAGGTGGACGATCCGGCCATCAGCCGGGATAAGCGGCAGAAGGCGACGGGTCAGCAAGGCGGGCGCGAGCGTGTTAACTACAAACCGGATGTCGAGCCCCTCTTCCGTGATCGGCGCATCGGTGTGAAACACACCGGCATTATTGATCAGCACATCGATGCATTTGTGCTGCGTGGCGATCTTGTCAGCAAATGCAGCAACTTCGGATAGCCGCGACAGGTCTGCACGATAGGTTTCCACCGGTCCAGCGCCTGATATCCTGCCCAAGTCTTCTGCGACTACCGCAAGCTTCTTGGCGCTCCGGCCATGCAAAAGCAGATGGTGCCCTTCTGCGGACAAACGGTGTGCAGTCTCGCGGCCGATGCCGTCGGTCGCACCCGTAATCAGAATCGTCTTGGGCATTGTGATCTCCTCAGCCTACTCAGGAGGTGATTTTTTGGACGGCAAGGACTCCGCGTTCTGCTGGTTTTTGCTAAATGAAATGAGCCAATCAAGGAAGGCTTTCACCGCCGAATTGGCGGAGTGATCGCCGGTCACGCCAGCGCAATACCAAGTACACAACATATCATCAGGCAATAGTCGCACCAAGTTCCCTTGGGAAATCTCGTTTGCACACAAAATATCATCAGCAAGAAAAACCCCCTCGCCATCTGCCGCAGCGTCGATGGCGAGAGACAGGTCCGAATAAACGTATCCGGTCCGCCAGGCCGTGCTGTCAGGCAAGTGCTCATTGAACCATCTGCGCCACAACAACCTGCTGTTGTCATGAATCAGCGGCAGGTGGTTGAAATCGGATAACCTCACGACACCTGGGACTCTTTTCAGAAAGTCAGGCGAGCAAGCTGGATACCCGTATATTGGGAAAAGCCGGTCGGAAATGTGCACGAACTCTTTTAGGCGCTCTTCAAAATGAATAATGACGTCGATGTCCGTGCCTTGCAGCGACTTTTGATCCCAGCCTGAAACAAGGCGAATTTCAATCTCTGGATGCTGATCTCGGAAATCCGAGAGGCGCGGCCTGAGCCAACGGGATGCAAAGGCGGGCTCTGCACTGACATTTATCCGCAGCTTTCTGGTTGACCGTTGTACAAATTCGCAAGCTTCGGCAAGGATTTCGAATGCATCATTGACGCGGGGGCGCAGGGAGGCACCTTTGTTGGACAGAACAACGCGGTTGCCATGACGCTCAAACAACTTCACCTGAAGCCAGTCCTCCAAAGCGCGTATCTGCTGGCTGACGGCGCTGTGCGTGACGCCAAGATCCCTGGCGGCTTCGGCAAAACTTTCGGTGCGCGATGCGGCCTCGAAAGCACGCAATGCGGCGAGCGGGGGGAGTTTGCGTTTCATGCCACAGCGTAAGCTGACCTAATGCTGTCGTAAAGAACTTTGAACTCACGCGTTTTCCCAGAGGCATTTAACGTCTCCTAAGCGAAGGTTTTCTCGGCCCCACAGCAAAAGCCGAATCCGCCTTGGAGGGAAAATGAATACGGAAACGCCAGCACTTGTCGTTCAGAATCTGCACAAAAGCTTTGGCGCTGTCGAAGTCCTGAAAGGCGTTAACCTTCACGCGAACGAGGGTGACGTCATCTCGATGATCGGGTCATCTGGATCAGGGAAGAGCACTTTTTTGCGCTGCATTAACCTGCTTGAAATGCCCAACTCAGGCAGTGTGGCGGTGCACGGTGAGATCATCAAGATGAGCCCCGGGCGTCATGGTGAAGCAAAACCAGCAGACCGGCATCAGGTCGAGCGTATCCGGTCCCGTCTTGCGATGGTGTTTCAGGGGTTCAACCTCTGGGCCCATATGACCGTGTTGGAGAATGTTGTCGCGGGCCCAATTCACGTCCTCAAGCAGTCAAAGGCAGAAGCCACCGAGCGCGCGGAGGCGATGCTGCACCGTGTCGGCATGTTCGAGCGCCGCAACTATTATCCTTCCCACATCTCGGGCGGCCAGCAACAACGCGCGGCCATTGCCCGCGCATTGGCGATGGAACCCGAAGTTATGTTGTTTGATGAACCGACATCGGCGCTGGACCCCGAACTGGTGGGCGAAGTGCTGAAAGTGATGCGTTCGCTTGCCGATGAAGGGCGCACAATGGTCGTTGTCACCCACGAGATGGCATTTGCGCGTGATGTCTCTTCGCAGGTCATCTTTCTGCATCAAGGGTTGATTGAAGAGGCAGGCGACCCGAACGAAATATTCGAGAATCCAAAGTCCGAACGGTTTCGGCAATTTCTGTCGACCACAAGGAATTAATCCTACTGCGGCGACTGTTTTGACGCTGCACCACAATAATCAACAAGGGAGCAAGAGAATGACACTCAAGAATATCATGTATGCAGCACTGACAGGTGCGATGGCGCTTTCTGGCAGCCAGGCATTTGCTGCGGACACGCTGCGGATCGGTGTAGAAGGTGCCTACCCGCCGTTTTCCATGAAAGAACCAGACGGCAGCCTGTCTGGTTTCGACATCGACATAGCACTGGCGCTCTGCGCGCAGATGCAGCGCGAATGCGAACTGGTCGAGCAGGAGTGGGACGGTATGATCCCGGCCCTTGCCGCGCGCAAATACGATGCGATCGTTGCCTCCATGTCGATCACCGAAGATCGCAAGAAGATGGTCAGCTTCTCCGAGAAATATTACCACACACCCACGCGGTTCATTGCCAAGAAGGGCTCTGATATCGCGTTTACTGCCGAAGGCACCAAGGGTGTCCGCATCGGCTTGCTGCGTGGCACGACCTACCAGTGCTACGTGGAAAAGCATCTGCCAGACGCGATTGTCAGCCTCTACGCCAATCAGGAAGATGTGTATGCGGATCTGGCCAGCGGCCGTCTGGATGCGCAAATCTCGAATTCCATTCAGGCCGTTGATGGGTTCCTCAGCACGGATGCTGGTCAGGGCTTCGATTTCATCGGTGGTGATTTGGATGACGAGGCATGTCTGGGCGAAGGCGTTGGTATCGCCGTGCGCAAGAACGACCCGTTGGCCGACGAGCTTTCTGTTGCGATCAAGGCGATCCGTGCCGATGGCAGCTATAAGACGGTGAACGACAAATATTTTGCGTTCGATATCTACGGCAACTGATCTTCACTGCACCTGAGCGTGGGGGCGGCCCAGATCGTCGCCCCTGCTTCATCAAGAAACTTGGCAACGGGAGTCGTCGATGGATACGGTTTTTGAATATCGTGAAGTCATCATCAGCGGAACGCTCGTCACGATTTCACTCGCCATTCTGTCGCTTCTTTTGTCAATCCTGTGCGGGCTTGCTGGCGCATTTCTAAAGATGTCGCAATCGCGGGCACTGCAGAACGTGGGCAATGCCTATACGACGCTGATCCGGAGCGTGCCTGAACTTGTGTTGATGATGCTGATTTTCTACGGCGGTCAAGTTGCCTTGAACAATCTGGGCACCGCGACCGGCCTTTGGGACTACATCGAAATCAATCAATTCGTGGCAGGTGTTCTGACGCTGGGCTTCATATTCGGCGCCTACATGGCCGAGACATTCCGCGGCGCCATTCTGGCCATTCCCAAAGGACAACTGGAGGCTGCAATAGCCGCAGGCATGAGCCCCTACAAGGTTTTCACAGTGGTCACCTGGCCGCAGATGGTGCGCTACGCCTTGCCCAGCTTTGCCAACAACTGGCTTGTGCTGGTGAAATCCACGGCGCTGGTTTCAGTCATTGGTCTGCACGACCTTGTCTGGAATGCGGTCGCCGCAGGCAGATCGGTGCAGCAGCTGTTCTCATTCATGATTGCGGTGCTTCTCATCTACCTGGTGATCACAGCTATTTCCGATGTGGCCCTTCGATGGGTAGAGCGCAAGTACAGCGCCGGCATGGTCAGGGGATAGAGGCATGGAACCTGAGCGCACGTTTTCCGACTACCTCCGCTCTTTCAGCGAAGGCGCATCGCCATTGGATTTCATGCTGGTCTATGACCATCTGGATCGGTTCTTCTACGGCGCCCTTGTCACGCTTGAACTGACGTTCCTTGCGCTGGCTCTGGGCGGGTTGATCGCCATTCCGATGGCCATTGCGCGCGCCTACAAGACGCCTTTCCTCAATCCTGCTATCTGGAGTTTCACCTATCTGTTTCGCGGCACGCCGCTGTTGGTTCAGCTTTACCTGATCTACTACGGTCTGGGCCAATTCGAGACCGTGCGCGAGAGTTTTCTGTGGGACCCGTTGCTCAGCAGCCCATGGTGGTGTGTCTTGATTGCGTTCGTCCTGAACAGCTCTGCCTACACAACCGAATTCCTGCGCGGGGCGATCGAAACGATCCCGACGGGAGAAATTGAGGCCGCCAAAGCCTGTGGCATGAGCCCGTTTACCCGGATGCGTCTGGTTGTGCTGCCAAGTGCGTTCCGCCGGGCCCTGCCTGCCTATTCGAATGAGGTCATCTTTACGATCCACGGTTCAGCCATTGCCAGCCTCGTCACCGTCCAGGACCTACTGGGCGCGGGGCGCTGGCTGAACGGGCGCTACTATCTGGCCTACGAAGGGTTCGTGACCGCGATGGTCTTTTACATGGTCATCGTCTTCATCATAACGCGCATCTTCAAGCTGGCTGAGAAGCGCTATCTCAAGCATCTGCGCGCACGCGAAACAACCGACGCGCCAGCATTGGCAGCGCAACCCTGACCCTCTCCCACCCTCAACAAACCACTATGCCCCTGATTCCAATTGGGGCGAAAAAGGAAAGAACATGGCCAATCCGAATGCGACAAAAAGAGACATCATCGAAGGTAAGGCGGCGCTGATTGTCATCGATATCCAGCAAGGCACATTTGTGCAAAAGGAAGTCCGCTCCATCGATCATATGCCGGATTATGCCGAGCGCATGGCGCGCACCCGGATCGTGATAGACAAGGCGCGCGAAGTCGGCATTCCCATAGTGTTCATTCAGGAAATCCATCGCGCCGATTTGATCGACTTTGGTCGCGAACTTGATGGAGATGAGGACGTTCACTGCCTTGACAGCAATCCCGAAACCGAAATCGCCAGGGAAGTCTTGGGGTTTCGCAAAGATGACTATCTTGTTCAGAAACGTAGATATTCCGCATTCTATGGCACGGATCTTGAAATTCTTTTGAAGGGTCTGAAGGCCGAAACGCTCATCCTGACAGGCGGATTGACGGACGTGTGCGTGCATTACACATATGCCGACGCGCATCAGGGGGATTACTTCTGCCGCGTCATTGAGGATTGCGTCGCCGGATCCAGCACCGCAGCCCATGAGGCGTCACTGCAGGCCATGGAATATCTGCAGACAGGTGCGGTGCGGTCTCTGGACGAGGTTCTGACCGCGATGGATGCGCGGAACCGTTGACCGCGCGTCCAATGGATTCAACCTTGGCCAGTCCTCAAGCACGTGCTGCCGTCTTGGCTCTCTTAGCGTCCGCGATGCTCAGCTTCATCGATAATTTCGTGGGCCGGGTCGCCGAAGAGGCGGCGATCTGGCAGTTTCAGGTCGTCCGCGCGCTGATAGCGATCCCGCTTTTGCTGATCTTTGGACGTATGACGGGGCAGGCACTTCGGCCGGCCAACTTTCTGAACACCGCCTTGCGGAGCCTGTCCGTATCCGTTGGCCTGCTGGTCTATTTTGCAGCGTTGGGAGTGTTGCCGGTCGCGCAGGCAGGTGCCGGACTGTTCAGTGCGCCCATATGGGTGCTGCTGCTTTCTGCTCTTCTCTTCAAGGAGCGGATCACGCTGTTTCAGGTCCTCGCAATACTGGCGGGGTTTGCCGGGGTGTTGATGCTGCTGCAACCAAATCCAGAAACGCTGAACATACTGTCGCTTTTGCCTCTGATCGCCGGTCTGTTTTACGGGTTGGGCATGTTGCTGACCCCATATCTGTGTGGCGACGAAACGCCCGTCGCCTTGGCGATTGGCATCTTCATCGGCATCGGGACGATCAGCTTGGTCATGCTGATCTACTTCAGCCTGTTCCCCGCCGCCGACGCGACCTTCCTGACCGGAGGCTGGGTGCTACCCACACCAAGGTTTTTCTGGCTCACATCCTTTCAGGCGGTAGGCGCCGTTATCGCAGTAACATGTATCGCCGAAGCCTACCGTATTGGCACTCCCTCCAAAGTCGCAGTGTTCGAATACTCCTTTCTCATCTTCGCCAGCCTGTGGGGCTTCATGCTTTGGGGGTTGGTGACCAGTACGCTTGCAATGATCGGAATCGCGGTCATCCTGGTATCCGGCACCGCTCTCACTTTGAGACCGTGAGCTAAATCGTTGCTCACAGTGACGCAATTTATCTCGCGGGACAGGTGGCAACCACAGGTGCAAGTATCGCGCTGCTACCCTCCGATTGGCCAAATTCGATCCATAAATTTCTGGCCGAATTCGGTTCCGGCGAGTCATTTGGCGTTGGTCTGTTCGATACCCTTTTGGTCAGATATCTGCCAGTTCCCGCACTGCGGTCATACTGCCAATCAAAATGTTGCGCGATCAACGGATGGCTGCTCTGGTGAAGCTGCGCCGCAGCATCAGATCGACAGACCAACGACTGCAAAGGGCCGTTCACGACGAAGAGCGTTTCGCTACGTGCGCGAACCCGACCCGGAAAGCCGCGGTCAATCTGGGCTCGAAGCGTATATCTGACGACAGCGACACCTGGATACGATGCGCGGAGACTCTTAGAACCTGATGAAGGCGTTGATACATCGCCCCGGCAGCCAAGCTTTATCCAGTTGGTGCCACCAGCCCATCATGACGAATGCCGGGTAGTTGCAACTTTCGCTGATGCAGAGCGTCAGCTTACACTCGCTGATACGGCCTGATCAAGACGTTGCGGGACAGCGCTGTGTCGGCTGCCAGTCGGCTCATCTAAACGAAAATTTTGCCTTAATTAACATTGGTTTAATATAAATTCGTCGGCTGATGTTTCCGTCGCGAAATCGATAGCAGCACCTCCTGTCTGTAACAAAGGCAGAAGTGAACATGACCAAGAAACCCAAAACCCAGAACGCCGCCGAATATGTCCTGCTTTCCGAAATCCGGGTGAAAACCCGCCGCGGGAGGAGGGGCCTAACGAAGGCGGAGCGTGAAAGCCTCGTCCAGATGTTTGCGGTAAAGGCGTCCGCACAAGACTTCGATGTCCGCAGCCTTGCTCCACGCGGCAGCTTTCTCGATCGAGCCCTCCGCCACTTCGAGGATACGGACATATCATATGCCCTTCCAATCATGCAGGTCATAATGACTGCGGCTTCGATGCTTACTCAGAAAGGTGCCTACCTCGATGTACCAGGCGTAGGTCGTACGTTGCCTACTTTGTGGACGGTCGGCCTTGCTGGATCTGGGTCGTCCAAAACACTCGCGGCCGAGGAAATCGACAGAATTGTTTCTCTTGGAACCACTGAACGGGTCGGCAAGCTTCCAACCGGATGTACCGATGCACAATGGATTGTCGAGCTTCATGAAAATAACGGCGCATTTTGGTTTCAGGATGAGGTTGGTAAATGCTTCAAGGCCATCCTCACGCAGGGGAATTACGTGCGCATTAAGTCCTGGTGCCTCGATGCGTATTCTCACAAACCAATTGCAAATCGCCTCAAGAGCGAAACGGCGAAGCTGGTCATCGAACGGCCGTATTTCACGTTCCATGGTCTCAGTGTCGACGAAACCTGGCGCGACGACGTAGACCTGACAAGCATGCTCGACGGTTTCTGCCAGCGCTTCAGCTACTACCTGGCTGTACCACGGAATGACACTGACATCTTCGACCATTTCATCTATTTTGAAGGCGAGCGGGTTCAGCGGCGTCGCGAAGAGCTCGCCAAGATCTGGGATGCCTTGTGTTCACAAGACGGTGTCGGCACGGCCTATTACCTGAATGATGAGGTGTTGCCTTACCTGAAAGAGTGGTGGCGTGATCTTCGTAAATCATGGGGCCAGAGCGCTCTTCCAAGGTCGTTCATCCGTCGGATCGGCTTCGCGGTTCTTCGGTATCTCATGGTGCTCCAATTTCTGCTTGGAAAATCTGGGCGGCTCATCGACGTCGAGACTGCTGAACTCGCAACGCGTTTTGCCGAATACCATTTTCTCTCGGCGTTGCATGTGGTGCAGCAGTACGACAACAAGAATGCTTCACGGATACAGCTCATCACAGAGGCCTCAAGTCGTGTCGCGGAGAACGGTAGCTCGGTCACCGGACGGGAAGTCACACGCTCTCTCAGCAAGCAACAACGCGCCCAATTCGACAAAGGCGAGATCGCGGAAATACTGTCGATCCTTAGCCAGATCGACGATGTGCCCGGCCTCTTCGACAGGTCCAGTGACGCCAAGGAGAAATCCTCCGCGCTTCAGGGTCGTCGGGATGAGATCAGGGCAAGGCTTGTGCTCAACGAGCGCAAGCGCAATGAGCGCCGTCTGCGGGAAGTTGTCAGGAAGGCTGCTGGGACATTGTTGTCGCCCACGAAGAGTGAGGCCAGTGCCTTGCGCGCCGAAAACGTGTTTCAACTCAATTTGCCCATGACCGGGACAGACTGATCCGCGTGATCGCTGCCTCAGTTTGCAAAAAATTTCAACGCCGCGGCAGAATTTCTGTCGCGGCGTTTTTGATGACCCAGTGTTTTTCCCTATTTCCGAAATTGCCACAGGAGGAGAAGTCGGAAATGGCCAGAAAAATATACACAACAAAAGAACTTGCAGAGCGATTCAAGTGTACGCCTCGCACGATTATCGACTGGATTCACGATGGATGTCCGACCGATGAAAAACGAGTCAAAATCCCCGCCCGGAAACTGGGAAAGAGATGGTTTTTTACAGAGGAGGATATCGCAATCTTCGAGGTTCGATCCCGGCCTTCTCACAATAGAAGGCCGGATCTCGATCTCGACGATAACGAGTGACGGTCAAATCATCAGAGCAAGGAATGACTTTATGACCGTGCAAACAGAACTACGCGAATATCTTGATACTTCCCACGAGTCGATGCGCGCGCTCTCTCTCCGCGCCGGGATAGGCGTCAAGGCTGTGTCCGATATTATGAATATCCCGGGACTCAGACCCAAGCATAAGACCCTGGTCGCTCTGACTGAAGCGACGGGCGTCGATCTTGTCGCAGCCTGTGAACATGGCAAGCCTCAGACTTTCGGTCAGCTGCTTGAGATATTGAAGGCCTCTGGCAAGACCAATCTGGCAAGCCGGGTGTCTTGGCTCCTTGGAAAAGCGGGTTGGTACGAGAATCGAATTGTGTGTCGGCAAGAAGTCCTGGGTTTCTTCGCGGCCAACAATGCCGCGAGTCTCGAGCTCAAGAAAGGTAGCCGATCAACATACAAGAGCGACATCCTGTCCGCGATCGACAGATATGGCGAGCGCAACCGTAGACGCGGTGTCGCGGACCTTCGCGGTATCATGGCGGATGTGTACGAGGCCGCTAAGAGCGAGGACATCCCGGTGGATTGTCGGCGCAAGGCTGGTCCTTTCTTTCTTTTCCTGGACGACAATAAGCTTGCTCCGGCCCAAGTGACCACCGACGTCGTGGCTGAGTACTACGCGCATCGTCTGCGGTCAGGCGTCCTGGATGAGAAGAAATGCCGCAAGCATGTGCAGAATGTTGTCGATCTCATCGGCCACCTCGCCAAGAACCCGGCGACGTGTCATTTCGGGTTCGTGCCCGTTGCGTCTCCTTTTTCTGACGGGCGGGACAAGTTCGAGGTTGAGAATGGTCTCCTCGATCCGCTTCTTGCGGAGTTCGATGCGAGGGTCGCCCCATGGGTAACTGGTAAGGCATCCCGGGACGGTATGCCATATGAGGACTTTCTTGGCGCGCTGGATCGCGAGGAAGTGCATCCAGTTTCAGACAAAAAGGCGCGTCTGCGCGCCAAAGTGGCTGCCAAAAAAGCGCTGACAAAGAAAGAGAGAACTGAGGAGAGAGAAACGAAGCTGCGGCAGTATGGCTTTCTGACCCATAATGACCGTTGGTCGGAGCGCACTCTTGCGACCCGGCGTGGATATGTCATCTCACTTGCCAAGGCACTTTCGGCCTCGTGCGACATCATCTTAAATTCCATCGATGAATTGACCGATCCAGAATATCTGGAAGCGGCTGCTGAGGCCCTGGCGGAAGCCAACAAGAGTTCTGAGAGCGGTTATGTCGCAAGCGTTCTAAAGAGCGTGAAAAAGATCGCAGTGGGGTTCGTAGCAAGAAATTCCGAAGACATCGAAAGAATCAAGGTTCTGATCCGACACCACGCCACCAAGAAACGGGGCATTGCCGCCAGCAATAAAAACAAACTCCACAAATTTACGGCTGACCGGATTCAAAATACGATTGATCTTTCTGGGATCGTGATGAAAGGCATTAATGCAGAAGTTGCTCGTCGTAGAACTGAGTATCGGAAGGTACACGGTGTTCTCCCACAGCCGATCGACGTAATTGATGTCGAAATGGCACGAGACATCGCCGCGATGGTCGCCCATGACATCTTGATCAAGCGTGCGCCGCGCAGTGCCAACGTTATCGGCATGAAACTGGATTGGATCGCGTTTCAGGACGGCAGGGCACGCATCACAATCCCGGCAATTGAAGTCAAGATGCGGGGCAAAGACGATGCAGATTATGTGGTGCCTCTCGGTGAGAAACAGAGCCAGCTGTTGCGGCAATACATCGATCGGGTGCGCCCCAAGCTCCTGCTGTCCGGGGATGCAGCAAATCCGTACCTGTTTCCGCGGCAAGGCCTCAAGAGTTTCAAGCCGAACCTGCCGTACAGCGGCCTCCTTCTGCGCGTAACGCAACGGCTCTTCGACATCGTGGGCGTGGAAATCCACCCCCATCTCTACCGCCATCTCATCGGGTGGATATGGCTGAAAGAAAGTATGGAGAATCTGACCAAGGTCCAGAAACTGCTCGGACACAAGAGCTTGCGGACAACATTGGAATATTATGCCGAACTCGACGAGTCCCTCGTGTTCGACGAATGGCAGCAATTCCTCGATCGCGAGAGCAACCCCAACTGATAGATCAGATCTGTCGAAGTCACATCAGTCAAGAACATGGATAACCAAATGATCGATCAACATCAGGCGCTCCTGCAAGGCATGCGTCTTTCCTCGCCCCTGGACAAGGTTCCGACATCAGACTTCCTCAAAACGCATCTCCAGGCGAGACGGGCAGTCGTCCCCCTGTGTCAGCGTAGTTGTCCGCCGCTCTGTTTTTCCTCTATTTCTCAGGTGGGCGGGATAGGATGATGACGTGGGATATTCACCGGAACGAAAATTGGCAGT
>Ga0307948_1003208_pt1:2500-12083 | contig 12083 bp, 16 predicted proteins | sample OrgLakmetagen280_FD_201824 | JGI IMG/M metagenome (GOLD analysis project Ga0307948, IMG submission 201824) | Saline water microbial communities from Organic Lake, Antarctica - #280 | ecosystem: Environmental > Aquatic > Non-marine Saline and Alkaline > Saline | place: Antarctica...
CACACACAGAGAAAGAGTGTCTGTGTGTAGTACAAGAATGTGTGTGATCATTGTTAGATTGTTCTGGCACCCACGCACTCGGGCACCCACGCACACAGGCACGTCTGCGTGCACACGCAGAAAGATCACTTTGTATTATCCTACATGCCGCACCCAATGTCCCCAACCCTTCATGCCTGCACAGTCACTGTGTGTTTAAGTGATCTTTCTGACTGTGTGAGTGTGTGTGTGAGTGTGTGTGTCGCTTTCCCTCTGTCATCACTGATTCAACCTTGAATGATCCTCACTGATCCTTGACTGATCCTTGACTGATCCTTGACTGATCCTTGACCTTGACTGATCATCACTGATCCTGCCTTGGAACATTGTGTAGGTATGTTTATGGCGAAGGCTATTGGTACCAGGTCTGTGGCTCTTGCGGCCCGAAAGACGCCGTGGCCCACCTTGAAGAAATTCTGGTGAGATGGTGGGAGTATGAGTATGATTGCGGCCCGCCTCTAAAACATTCTGGTCATAACAAGGGAGTGTGTGCGTATGCTTGTGCATGCTTGAGGTGCATGTAAGTGTGCGTGCACACACCAGTACTTGCATGGGACGCCCCCCTTTGGTTACCTTGAAGAAATGTCTGATAAGGTGGTGGGAATGTGAATATTTGAGAAAAACTAGATTGTGCACACCGCTGCGCTTGCACATGCCTGCGTCACTTGCAGCGCCCCCATCTGATTGGCTGTACAAAAAGTAGACTATGCTGCAGTCTTCATCAAGCAATTCTTGTCTCTTGCGCATGATTCTAGTTCACCTACTCCTGCCAGAACGCCAAGGTTTGTAATTATTAATAAGCTAGTGCATGTTGCAGGGGGTACTTCTCATACCCTCCGTAACTCTCTCATAACATACACACACGTGCACGTGCACACACACACATACACACACACGCACACACACACGCAAGCACGCACACACACACACAAACACACACACACACACACACACTCACACACACACGTGCACACGCTACACACACGCGCACACACACACAATCCGTTTTCCACCTGTCGGCTCCAGGAGCTGCGAATCGACCAAAAGATGTCTGCGCGGTCGTCCCCGCCACAGAGTTACTCTGACCGCTGAACCTTCGATTGAATAGCGCCAATGCTATTACTTGCACTAATATTACCAAATATAAACTTGATTGCTGCTTTTAAGTGTGTTTGGGTGACAATGACCAAGTAGCGTTCAATGTGCATATAAAATGTGGTTTTATCACACTATGATTTTCTGCCCAGTTAGGAGTATAATAATTAATCTGGGAATGTTCCCAGGCTGATGTTGTCTGAGATTCATATTGTACATCATTTCAAGCGCATACCTTTGGGCGAATTAGACCAAGCTAACCCCCAGCAATTGCCGTGAGTATTTGTTTCCCACTCCATGTATGCTTTGGCTAGCACTGTTGCAAAGAGCCTTTTATACTACTCAGCAGTATTCCAGGCGAAAACATAGCCTGTGTTGCAATGGTTACAATGGGACTGACCCTCCGATAGATAAACTGACACGCCGCTTTAGAATTCACTCCTTCGGGAAGGAACGTTGTAGCTTAATTGTGCGTGTGGTTCTGTGGTACGTACTCGTTCTCCCCTGGGAAGTGTAAGGAGAACGAGTAGCCAGAGCCTTTTTGGGGGCAGTGCACACCATCTGTTATAAGTGAGAGTTTTGCTGTTGTGCTCTCGTGAGCAGCCATCAGAGATAGGGTGTCCAAAACGTAAGTGTCTCTCTCTGAGGTCCACGACAAAACGATTGAGGCCAACGGGTTCACAGTAGATGTTCAAAGAAAAGCTGCGGATTTCCGTAGCTTTTCTTAAACATGTACTCTTGTATCAAGAAGTAAAAGTCTACGCTGGAAGCAAGTCACCAGCGTGCATTACGAAGGGTTCACAAAGCAAAGGGTTTACAAAGGGGGTAACCGGCAGCCACATATGTTGGGCTGATAGGCATTGCTGGATCAGCCAGCGTAAAGTAAACATAAGGTTGTAAAAAAGAACTGGTCTGAGCCAGTGCCTTGTTCTCTTAGGAAAATGAGTAAGAGGTGATTGATAAATGATGAAAGTCCAAACCTGAGACAATAACAAGAGCCTGATGGAGAGCCACAACATGCAGTCCAGTCGTGTTAACTTAACACCAGAATGTATAACTCGAGGGGGAAAAGGGAGTGCCACATTAGAAACCCATGACTGCTCATGCAAACAAATTGGAAGCTGAGTTCAAATTTAACATTTCCTTACAAGGATAGTGCACCAGCGTGTACATTCTAAGAAAAGCACAGAAAAGTGTTAAAAGGAAAATACCTTCATCTCACATTATTAGGTTGTTTGAGCCCCATCCTGGCCTAGCGGTTGCTGCATATACATAGAAACTCAACCATGTCAGTCCACACTCCCGTGATGTTCAAGCCACAGCAAGCTAGCCAACAAACACCACAGCTTTTTCTCACCCTAGAGGTTCAACTCACAGCAAGCAAAGGCACCACGACACACAGCCAGATCAGGCATTGTTAGAAAAGGGGCGTTCCTTCGTTGGGGCCTGGCTCTGTCGTACCGCCGAAATGCAAGCAAGCAGGCTCCTCCTCCAGCGTGCATCAAGGAAAGGCTCTCAACTAGTGCTCACACTAGCCAGAGCCCCACCAAAAAACGAAAAAAAGGAGAAACAACAGAGACTAATGAGGATCCGGCAGGTTGTCAGCCATGCAAGCTCCTGAAGCCAGCCGCTCTCAGATCAGACCAGTCATGGCTGAAAGAATATGGGAAGGCCAGAAGTCTTATCCCTGGAGCTCAGTTGCATGTCAGCATGAAAAACTTGTTTGGCAGTGGTGCTGTTGCATTGGGTCAGATAATTGTAAAGGCGCATTGTGGCACGAAACCAGTTGAACTGCGAGGGTTCAAGACCGCACTCTCGCATTAATGCACTAGAAGGAGTAGTGTCCCTACCCCCAAGGATTCTTTTCAACACTATCAGGCAGCCACTTCTGAACTGGGTTGTATATCTCTCTGCCCTGATAATAGAAAGGTGTGGACCAAATCTGGATCGTGAACATGATAGCAAGAATTGTATAGGCTTTGTGGAGCCAGATGTGAGCGTGCAGCCTGCTGGTAAGGTGTCTCTTGTACAAACTTTTTAACTCTGAAAATGCCAGCCGCAGTGGTCGGATTGATATTTTTGTCACACACCATGCCCAAATATTTGAATGTGTCGGTGTAGTATATATAGTTACGTTCTGTCATAATAGAGAGGAGGCAGGTGGTTTGTTGTCAGACCTGGAGTCGAAGCAAATCACCTCAGATTTTTGTGTGTTCCGTGAACACTGTCACCGTCAAAGATTTCCTGTGGGCATAAGCTCTGAGCCTGTTGAGCATGGTCTGCAGCTGGACAGGAGAGAGAAGTCGTCAGAAAACAGCTAGCAGTTCTGGGATACCAAATTGCTGATAGCAGTTCTGGGACAGAAAAAATTTGGAATACCAGCAAATGCGCACTGTACCCCTTCAGCCAGACTGTCACCACTGCTCAAGAACTAGATAAGAAAAATCAGGGGGGAGAGGGGGGAGTCTTGCTTCACACCAAACTCTGGCTGCACACTTGCTTGCTTGTCCCCATCCAGCAGTGTGTACTCATCTGTGTAATACAAGTCTTGGAGGAGAGAAAATGATGAGGCACGTGACAGCAGCGTAAGTGTTCCCACAGTTTGTCTGTGGGTATAGAATCGTATGCCTGCTTGAAGTCGATGAAAGCAGCATACAGTCGTGATGTGCTTACTTGTAATTTTTGGGCTGCATATTTCATGTGCCTTAATATGAAGAGTCACTGAGGTGTGCTTCTGCCAGGGAAGAAACCGAACTGGAAATCTGGGATCTTGTTGTGCTGGCCACAACCAGTCTTGAACGATAGAGCGCAGAACATTGGCATACAATCTGTACAGCGTGCCACTCACAGCGATTATTCTGCAGTTGCCTGGATTTGTCACTGGTCCCTTTTTGTGCATAGGAGAAAGCCTTGCTTCTTTCCAGGACCTGGAACTGCGTGCTTGTGTCATGAGCACGTTGAAAAGAGCGGCAATGTGTGGAGCTATCACATTAACATTTTCCTGTCCCCTGCAATTGTGTCTGGGCACTCGTTTTGTGGCATAATTGATAAAGGTAGGAGTGATTGTGTCGAAGCCGGGTGAAAAAGGATGTCTATTGATTGGAGATGTGGGATGAGAGCAGCTCATTGTCATCAGCCACAGGTATGTGAAAAGGTGGAGGACCAGCAGGCTGTGCAATGGTTAAAGTCTGCGCCCCAGAGGGACCATATCATCTTTGCCGGAAACTGTTCCTGCCCATTGATGACGAGCATGTGGGAAGCGTGGGGCATGTCCTCTCACACCTGATTCTAAATTTCATTGGCTTCATGGAACATACACTGGTCTGAACACGTGTACATCGTACAAGCAGTATGCTCTATCTACAGACATGAAATGCAAGTCAACATTTGCAGTGTGCTTTTGAGAGAAGGGATAAGGGATACACTGGTTTCATTTTTGAGATTGGTGATAATTTTACAGATTCATCTCAACCTAGCCACAATTCCCGCGTTTCTTCATCTTCTCAACTCTCTGCCTCTCTTCACCTCTCCTACCGATATACACATAACAGCAAAACTAAAAACATTCATAAACTACAGCTTGTCGTAGTGGACCCTTGCGCCTTCAGGCTCGCCACGCGTGCTGGGCTCGCCTGCTGCCTTTGTGGGGGGGCCTTACAACAGCGATGACTGCTTTCTGCTGCTCCTGCTGCGCTCCTTGTGCCCCCGTGCCCAAGCGATCGTTTGAGACGAACAATAATCAGCAATCACCATCCAGCATGTCCTTCCATCAAGATAGCGCAAGGCCTGACCAGAAATACTCTAGATACCCAGCGCGCTAATCAGCTCAGAGTATGCATTGATCTCATCTGGGCTCTGACCAAGCTCAAATGTGATCAATGCTCAAACTTACTTCTTACTTCATTATTAGTTCCAGCAGTCCTTGCACCAGGTGCTGCCGCACCTTTTTGCTGTGTGCCGTCACCCCCCTGCCCTCCTGTGGCATGAAGCGCTGCACTTTCCCTGTTGAGATAAAGGATGTTGGCCCACCCGCCGCGTTTAAGAAGGCGTAATTCAATACTTGATATATTTGGATGCACTCATAACAAGTTGTGAACTCATAACAGCTGTCCATCCTGCAATTGCAGTCAGATAGCAAGTAAGCAGATCTGTATTGGAAGATAGCTTACGGTCAGTCTCTTCAAGCATTGCAACGCATCTTGTTTGTAATCGCTGAAACTCCTGGCGACCTTACGCGCTAGTTCTACATTGTCAATTTAACAGCCTGGAGGGCATCTCCAGCCTGCTCTGTGATGGACAGCCCTTGGATGCCTTGGAGCTGCTTGATTGACTTCCTGCCTGTGAATGGACGGAGCACAAAGCCAGGACATGTGTGCAATTGAGCACATCTGCTGATTTCAAGGCATGAATGCACAGCCTCTCTCTCTCTCTATCTCAGCCTCTCTCAGCCTCTCTCAGCCTCTCTCTCTCTCTCTCTCTCTCTCTCTCTCTCTCTCTCTCTGTGTGTGTGTGATATTCACCTCTCTGGATGCATTTAACAAAGAACAAGAGCACGACTTGAGCCACACGCACGGCGGAGAGCAGAAAGGTCAGGGGACAGAGGCAGGGAGTACAAATTTGGGTTGAGGCTGTGCAGCAGCAACGCAGAACCAATAATAAACATAGTGTGGTATTTAGAAGGACAGGGGCTGGAATGAAGGCTTGCATGATCATTTATCACTTTTCACGCGCTGATGTGAAACGCACTGATGTGAAACGACTTTGTAGTGGACAGCAGGCAGCGCGTTTGATCTGAGCCAGCCTTGCGCACGCAGTACAAGCTTGTCAGCGGGTGGGATGAGGTGAATGTTGCAAATCAAGTTCAAACTCACCCAGACCTTAGCTGATGCTGGAACTGGCGGGCATTACGGGCATCTTAGTTAACACTCATTGACAGTGCAGGTCTCAAGCCTTTGGTCAATCACTGCCAAACCTCAGTTTAACAACACACACTCACCCCCACGAGAGAGGCCTTTGCCGTCCCTGCCTGCAAAGTTCTCACTACCAAGCCCCCCCCGGCTCTGGTGGTTGGCCGCCTGCACAACGCCTGCAGATCAAACGCAGAGGCAGGGAGTGCTTTAGCTCAAGCATGGGTCTCCATGTGCATTGAGTGCGTGGGGAGAAGCCAAGCAGTGATGATGCTCCGAGCAGTGACACTCAGCAGGACCTGAGCTGATGCTGGAACTAGGGCATTGTGGCGTGCATCACTTAACACATGAAACAGTGAAAGAATTCTTTGAAGAACTCTGTGACATCCTGTCATCGCCAATAGGGCCACCAGCCTGGCCTTCAGATCAGACGTAGAGGCAGGGGGTGTTTCAGCTCAAGCATGGATCTCAGTGTGCATTGAGTGCGTGGGGAGAAACCAAGCAGTGGTGATGCTCAGAGCAGTGACACTCGGCAGGACCTGAGCTGATGCTGTAAGGTGATTTGTGCAAGGAGTGCATATGAATTATTCTGTGTCAATGTGGCATTCTGATTTCCTGGAGGGGCACCTGCTGTGAGCATGGGAGGAGGAGGAGGAGTGCACTTCATGATGCACGCCACACTAGAAAATGGGAAGGCCTGTCTTTGGAAGAAGTTTTGCACACGCGTGCACTTGCACGCACAAAGTCATGTACAACGCTGATTGCTTCCCCTCAAGCAAGCAGATCCAAACTCTGCCCTAGACTGAGCGCAGCGTACTGTGCACTCCAATGCAACATGCCCCTTCCCAGCGGTGCAGCACAGCAGGGTGGGCAATAGTCAGGGGTCCAGCCAGCACACTTACCACCAGCCTCGCCTGCACGGGGCACAAGGGGCAAGGTAGGGTGGATTTTTAGACGCACTGTTGAGGAGGTGCAGCAACGCAGATCCGAATGCAAATCGACAGCTTTCTCAACACGCAAGACATGCCAAAAGCGTTGCTGCAGGTAATGCAGTGCACAGCCAAAACCGTTGCTGCAAACGATGCAGTGCACAGCCATAATTGTTTGTCAAAGTGCATGAGCACACACCGGTGTTCACATGGAACTGGTGTTGTACATGGGGAGGAGCTGGGTTGGCTACGCTGTAGCCTCGAGCAATGTTCTCGTAGTAGGGGGCGCTTGCCGCCCCTCTACGAGCAATGTTCTCGTCGCCTGTGCACGCAAACTCACCCCGGTCGGCCAAGGCCTTGCGGTGATCCTCCTAGTCGTAGTCCTTCATGCTGGAGCCTGAGGCCATATATGGGTTGATGACCCCTTCCGCCTTCTTGCTCGCAACAGAGGCTAGACCTGACAAGGGATGGTAATGACCATTCGAACAAATCAGCACGGATTTCTTTGACAAGGAGAAATGCTACGCATGCAAACATGAAGCAGCATCACCCCTGGTTTGATGGGCATAGTGTGGTGTTTAGAAGGACTGGGACTGGGATGGGGCAATGCGACGAGGACTTGCAGCACACAAAAGTACACAGAACACAAGGCTGGTGGCCTTTGCTAAGCCGGTAAGGCTCAACACGTCCAAACAGAGTACACGCTTGGTAAACACACACACACGCACACACACAGCACACAGCACACGCACACACAATTACAACACACACAATTACAATACAAACACACATGCATTATGATGAAACACCACGTTGACAAGGTGTCGTTGTGGATAATGATGCTGCGGATGGCCTGCAAGTCGCCAGAAAGATTGGGACTTTCATTTCTTCGCTAAAAAGTATGCTAAGGAGGAGGATTTCAAGAAAAATTGACCCTAGGACTTCAATTCTTTCACATGCCGTCATTGCGCCCATTGCTCCTGCACATTGCTCTCCCTATAACGTGCACTCTGTACACAGCAGCGTGAGCACCACCAACAGAAACACACCTCTGCGAGGGTGCTGCCGCCCAAAAAGTGCAGCCGGCTTAGGGCAAAGTCCAGTGTGAGGAAGATCACATTCACGTTGGGGAATTCCTCCCTAAAAACAGCCTCCTCACACTGCACCCTATCCAGTAGGAAAATCATCAGTTCTCTGCAGCTGTAGAACTGGAGTTCTTGCGTAGTGAGCGTAGGCTGAGATCTGGCAGGCACTTTGCATAAAATGCTGTGTACTCTCGTTTTAGGCTTTCTTTTTATGCCTTGCTTTTGCTCGGGTTATTTTCTTTTTGGTCATGAGGACACGAGGAGCAGCCTGAGCCGTGGAGGGAGATGCCCCTGCCCCGGCCACAAGGGGCCGTGGTCGTGGCCGAGGTAGGGGCAGAGGTAACAGTGCAGCAGCAGCTTTGCAGCGTCCTGCTCGTCGCATGCCCACGCCTGGGGGCGTCGCAGGGGGACATCATGGCACTGGGACGCAAGCGCGGGCTACGGCTCGGACCTGGAGTCTCAAAGCCTACAGCGAACTGTAGCATAGAACCTGTTGTACACACAATTTCGAAACAGTTTATTCCAACGCCCTAGCCATCACGACCTCACAAACACAGAAGAAGAAGAAAAATTATAGCTAGAGCTGGCTAGAGCCTGTAGGACTAGGATCTGAAGCAGTTGACCTCCTCTTTTCAGCTTAGAAGACTCTGCAGTGCCTCTAGTCTCTAGCTCCTTTGATTTGGGTCAGGTCTACCCCTGTGTAGGTCAAACGGCATCCCCCTGGTTCTCTGACATTAAGATTTAACTATCCCCCCCTTTGCTTGTGGTTTGCTTCTGTCCTGCTTTCTGTGCTCCTCTGCTTCTCACTTCCTCGCTGGCTTTCCAATGGGTGAAGTCAATGCAAGCTATGCTCCCTCTTCCCCTTAAGGGCCGGTCAAAGGTCGTCACTTGCTTTGTATCAGGAGCTTGTTTAAATGCACCAGCTACTGCTGTGGATACGCCTTTATCCTGAGTCACTCCTCTTGTCTCTTGCTCTGACTCTGAGTGCCTCTGAGGTGTGGTGTTGTACTATCCCTCGTTTTGGAGCCCCTTTTCGCTCGCCCTGTCTCCCCAATTCTCTGCCAGACTCTACATACTGACGCGCAGATCCCAGTGTCAATTGCTCCTGTGTTTTCCTAATTCAATTGGCACCAGCTTCTTTTTGAGCTGAAAAACATTTCGGATGCCTCTCTTGTTTTCTATCCAGCCAGCCGGCCTTTCGTGTTCCCTTAACTTCATTTATTTGTCTCATTTAGGCTATCTCCCTTCATCTATGTAAGACCCTTAACAAATGAATGATGCTGTCTTAGTATCCCTCTCACAGCCATTTTGCTCCTCAGAGGTTGCAAAAAACACATTTCAGAACAGGATCCCTGTTTAAGTGTTCATCCCCAATTTTTCAGCAGTAAGACGAGTCACAAGTCAATCGCAGCAATGTCATTACAAGTCATAGCTACAGCAGCCTCCAAACGCGTCAAACACATCCCCTGCTGGCGGCCCCTGCTGCTGCTGCCCTTTCCTGCCCCCGCCTTGCCTCCCACCCCCCCTA
>Ga0307948_1003210_pt1 | contig 12078 bp, 9 predicted proteins | sample OrgLakmetagen280_FD_201824 | JGI IMG/M metagenome (GOLD analysis project Ga0307948, IMG submission 201824) | Saline water microbial communities from Organic Lake, Antarctica - #280 | ecosystem: Environmental > Aquatic > Non-marine Saline and Alkaline > Saline | place: Antarctica: Organic Lake...
ATAGTGCATCAAACAACTGTTTGCTCCTATCTCCGCAAGAACAAAAAAGCAACAGACTAGTAGCAATGAAGGGGGGTGGGTTCTTAGGATTGGCAGGGTGCAACTGAAGGAGAATGGGAGCACTTCAGCAGCATCGCCAGTCGCCACAAGCAGATCCACCTTCTCCAGACAACATCGTCCAAAAGATTTCAGTATTCTCCAACGGGACATTCACCCCATCGAGATCAAGTACTGTGAGGACAGTAGACCGCAGAACCAGCTGAGCGCCGCACAGGAACAAAACAAAGGCCTCTGCTCCATCCTCCAAGGCGCTTCCGTCACCCTTCACACTATCCTTTTGGGAGTGGGTGGCAATATCTAAAACAATCACACACTGGAGCCTTTTAAGGAGCTGGGTCTTGATTCTCAAAGAATTAAGAAACTTGCTTGCTTACAAGCTTCATGTTCATTCTGTCAATTACGCTGCCGAACTTGTCCATACAAGACGTGCCCATTCCAGCACTATAATTAACTCTCACCAGCAGGAGACGGTTTCAGGTCAAGCCTGCAACCCTCCTGATCCACATCGATATTTTTCTTTTTCTTTTGGTGGAGGAGTTTTACGGTACCCGGTACCGAAATGGCTCCTTTTCCTTAATTATTGTGGGGGGTGGTTTTTCACTGCCTGCGTAATTTCCTTTCTTGTTTCTTTTTTATGGGATGTCTAGACAGCTGAGCTTTCTACCGACTCTTGACAAGCAAGAGATTGCTGCGCAGCTCCTTTGTTGCTGCACCGTTGCAAATTTTTAAGTTCTGAGGTGCCAGAAAAAACCACCGTCTGAATCAAGCAAGAAACAATGAAAACTCTGAACTGTCAACCACCAGCGATGGATCACCATCAAGACCGTGGTTCACTACACCAGGTCGATTCTACCTGGGGACAGTGGCCATGCTAGTAATTGGTGGTAGGCTGAAATGTTTCAATGTCCCTTCACACTCCTTGCAAGAACCTGTCCTCCTCTACGGTATGGTGTTTTCGTGCTTTGGCAGAGGGGGAGCTACCAGTACAGTATTTAGTTGGCAGCCGGAAGTGAACCTATCCGTACCGTTAAAGTGAGGAGGAAAGAGCCACTGGCAGATTATGAAATTAGCTGTTTCCAAAATCTGAAGATTCGCATTGCCAGCGGTACATTGCCGACTTATAAATTCTTGAAAACTTTAGGGCTGTTTATTGTTACATGTATGAATAAGCTGGATTCTGCTTAATTGACCATGAACTTGAAAACCAATCTGAAATCAAGTGCCCCTGGATGGGATAAGTCAAGACATTCCGTACAGTGTTCAATCATCATCTGATTGGATACGTGAGCTTTCATTGTATAATTGTCACGATGGTCAAAGGAAACTAGTCATACAACTTCCAATCAATTACAGGCCCTGACATTCCGACAAAGTAGAATCCTAGGACCTGTTCTGACGATGGCGTGGACCATCATATGCTTGCTATAAAGTTTAGTTTCTCAACGATCATGATATTATTTGCTTGTATTGGCACTCAAAGAGAATGTGTAGGGCAAAGCAGGGAAGTTAGGATTCGTCAAGTAACTAACCCTAATTGAATGAGGTGGTTTGGCCCGAGACTAACAACGAAGAAGCCGTCTTAGGTTGGTTTGCTGCGGCAGCCATGTGTATGTGTGCACAGTGGGACAATAGAGCAGGCTACCCTAGATGTCTTCTTGTACATTGGACAAAGAAATAAGACAACGCAGATTATGTAAACACCGGCATGGACCAGGAAAGGATGTAGTTTTGTGTTTTGCAACACCTAATGGATACAGAGACGCACAGCATCCCACCTGGAGAAAAAGTATAAGAAAGGCTTTTCAGTGGGAATCAGGTGGCGGGAGGCAGAAGCCTGCACCGATCAATGTCTCGTCTCATCTGTATGATTTCTGTTGCGTATCTGATTGCATGCAGGCTTTATTTCTTCATGAGTGCTGTGACGTGAAGACCAGTAACTCCGAGGCTGTGGAGTGAATTTCTTGTGTGGCTGCTGTAGATGATGCCTGTTGCTCCTAGCAGTATGGTGCGAAGGGTGTCCGACTAAGCGAGGCGTTAGCAGCTTATGTTGTTCTCGTGCCTTTTCTGCCTGTTGAGTAGGGGGGAGTGTCTACACAGTACTTAATTTCGATTGTATGTTTATCGCCTTTGTTTGGTTGTATGTCTCTTTGTTTCATAGCATAGGCGGTATGGGTTGGCAGGGCCACCTGCTAGGCTATTACGCGCAACTTTTCTTGCATTATTTGCAGACCTAGTTTGATAGTTTGATACGTGTTTGTTAAGTTTTGTTAGGGATGTGTTTGCTGGGTCGAGTAACTACGATTCTTGCAAAATTTCCACCGCTGTTGTGCATTAAGACTGGAAGGTAAAAGCCATGTTGGAATCATTCCTATCTGTGTCTCCTTGGAAGGGCGTATAATGTCTTGCACGACTCCCTACATCTGCTTGTGCTAGCAGGCAGGCACCCTGTGTACCTTGTTGGATCGCTTTTACAATCATTTGTCCAGCAGCGTTGTGCCTATTGATAGTCATATTTTTATACTGGAATGGCAGCTTGACAGCATGTGGTAGGTGCCGTCTAGCTCTTGGCAGATGGGGCAGATTGGTGGGCCTTCTATATGGTTGCACTGAGCGGCACGCTTTTGGCTGTATAATTATCAAGTCTGTATGGCAGAGCATGACATTATTCTTTTCTCCTGAGGTGACACATGCATTTTTCCAATGTGAGTTACTTACTTCTCGCTCAACAATGCCTTCCTTCATCAGTTATTGGTATTTTGTGTAGCACGTTGTAAACTGGTGGTTAAAACCTGTTTTGATATAGGACCTCCTTTGTGTGTAACGTGCATGTGTCCTTTACAGCATCAAGATCTGAGTAAATGAAGAGCCTTTCTGCTGGAGGCCCTGGTCGGCAGGTGTTAAAAGTATCTGGTAAGCAACCCTTGCTAGCCAGAAGATGGATGAGTGGGGATGGGCGTCAGTGTTACTGTGGATATCATGGCCATTTTGATTTTCCGCAGAGCCCTTTGCTATGGCCTCAGCGCACTCGTTCCCTAGAATAGCCAGCATGAGCTTCAACCTTGTACAGATGGATGGTGTCTTTTGATTGCTGGATGTGGTATACGGTGGGTTTAGGAGTTTTGCATGATCATGATTGGAAACTTATGTGCATACATTATAATTTCCAGTGTTCTCCGATGTACCATGACTCTTTGATCTGACTCTGCTCCCTGGCTACTGGGGACCCTCGCAGGTCCCTGAGCGGACATCTGCTGAGGGTGTGTGGCAAAGGAGCCTGGGTGCTTTTGCACCTGCAAAACATTTAAATAAAAGGCTGCGTGATGTGACCACGGAAGCAGAGCTTGAAGACAGTGGGCGTTGGGTAAGACCACATCGCAAGTAAGGGAAACTCTATTTGTCACAATACATGCAGTCAAACTGCATACATGCAGTCAAACTTTGAAGCAGCAGTTCAAGCAGGAAGGGAGAAAAACAAAACCTTTGTTGCACCTGCTTCGAATGTCGCTCCAAGTCGAAACTGATTCGGAATCTCGATTTAAAGATATAAAGCAAAAAGCAAATTTTCATTTCTAATCAACGGCAAATCACACTCCCCTGACCGACCCGAAGTTGGCAGCAAATGTGACCTCAAGTCTGTGCGATGTCACTGCGACTCAGACACTGCACCGTACGCCCTCAAAATCGGCGTGTATATTCACTAAACTGATACCTAAAAGTGTGTCAATTTATGTTTTAAGGGGTGGTCTATCGGGGCCGCAAAACACGTTCGGTTTCTCGTCTGTTGAACCCCCGGCCAAAACCGAGGAGCAGAAATGATTTCTGATGCTGGTCTAGAATAAGGGACTATAATAAGTAAAGCTGATGTTTTCTGGCCGGGGGCGCTCCACCTGGGCCTGTAAAACCTCTATAAACCTCATTTTAGAGGAGCCAGAAATTGATGCCATCATTCCCGGCCAATATCGATTCTGGGTTCAATCAGGGGAGTGTGGCACCAAATAAATATCTAAGAAAAATTAACAGTTGAAACATACACATTAAATAGCAATGCAGGAAAGGGAGAGAGGCACTCAACATCAATAATATAGTTTTTGAAGATCATAGAAATAACAATGCAGGTCTCTGATGAAACTCCATTAAGTGTGGATGCAAATTTCGCCCGCTGCATGGGCACAAGGCGAGGAGGAGCATGGCAGAGTTATGTTGGGACACAGACAACGACGATAGATATTGAAGAGGTGTGACGCATACACGTAGCTTGGCGGTCTACGCTTGACCAGTACTAGATAATAGTAGATCACGAATTTGATGAACTCAGCTGCACTGCTGTGTCATGACGTTTTTCCAGGCACAACGCAATGAAATCATGTGGCTCCAGGCCACAAACGTAGATGTGGACCAAGTCGGAGGCGTTCAGATTGAAAAAGTACGCGCCTTCACTTGTTGCTGTTCTGTCCTTTGGCTGCGCGCAATCTTAATTCTGTGGCGTAAGCACCACAGGCCACGCCGACAGTTTCTCACTTGCATATCTTGTTTTCGCACAGGTTAACTTAAGGAGTGAGGGCAGAGGGAAGGGCTGTGCTCAGGCTAGCATCCGATTTTTAAAAGCAGAGGCAGAGCGTGGGGATGGCATAGCGCCGCCAGCTGCTCCCCCTGTGCGTCTGCCTTCATACATCCTATTGTGTCTAGCACACAGTGTCAGTGCACACAAAAGCCAAAGACACTGTTTTGGAAAAGTTTCGACTCAACTGGAAAAAGAAAGTTCAAAAGTGTTTGACAGAATATCAATGCAAAATCACAGGGAGAACGAGTGCGGCTGATAGGGCTGACGGATACCGTCCATGTGCTCATGCCTCTGCGTGCCTCTGGAAGCAAGCAGGTTTGTTTATTGAAGTGGGACTTACTTTTTACCGCCTGCGGAATTTTCTTTTGCTTCTTCTTTGCGTGCTTTGTTTCAACCACATTTTAATCATCAGAGCAAATTTGGGAGAGTGTATGGCTCCTGGGATCCTGATTCACTTCAGCATCAATGCAGCTGCCAAGTCGTAGTCAAAGTATTGACTGCCTGTGTCACACACAAGAGAGTCAGAAGGGATTCTAACAGCCACAAACACACACACACACTTATCTGCCCTCTTGCATACGCCTGCAGCTACTGTATCACCAGCAGATCTTAAGCCAGCAGCAGCAACAGCAGCACCTTCAACCCCAAATTCCGGCTACCATTCCTCTTCCTGCACAGCAATCGCATCCTTGGGAGGAGTTGTGGAGGCAAGGTACACTCCATACAAGGGGAGTTCAATTTAAGCGTCAGGCCTTGCCTACCGCGCAGTAGGAATTGTTGGGCTTTAGTTATGAGTTTAGTAAAGGAATATAGTAGGGGTTGACAAGTAGGCCTACTGCAATGATTTAGGTAAGCTCTAAAGCAACAACACCGTCTTTATTCAATTGTACATTTAGGAGGTCCGCGCACACCCTCCCCAACGCAAGTATCAGCGGTGTGGCATGAGCCTGCTGGTGCGGAGACCTTCATGGCACCTGAGGAGGATCTCCAGGTGTGGATGCAATTGGTTAGATAGTGACTCCAACACACTCAAAGGTGGTGTGAGCTGGCGCATGGCAAGGTCGTGTGTACAATTTAAAATAAGCACAATTCTGGTTTTGTTTGATGGCTGCCCAAGCAAACTGGTGTCTTTTTGGCTTAGCTGATACAGTCTACGTATAGAAGTCCCTCACGCTTGGTACTAAGCCCTGGAGCCCTACCAGGTGCGGCGACAGAAAAAGGTACAACCAGGGTGAAGCTGTAAACGCTGAAAAGGCTGCAGCCTCTAAAAAACAAGCTAAAGCGACTTGAATCCCCGCTCCCCTCCACGACGCTCTCCACAGACAGACCCTTTCTGCTACAATTTTCAGGCGTATCTGTACAGTACAAGTAATCAACTAATTAAAGTTCCAGTAAAAAAGGGTTTTCCCTGCTCTTATTTCGATTTATATTTCCCTGAACTGGACAAACAATATTGGGCTGTGGCAACACTACGGTCATCCATCCAAAGGCTTCTGATTTCCAATGCCGTCGGGGGCAAAACGTTAGGTCTCTCAGTAAAAATCGATGTTTGTTCTTACCATTGTTTGTTCCAGCTTCCAGGACACTTCAATGCTGTCTTGCAACCTCTGGCTATTCATTTGCTACTACAGCCACATACGCAGGTTCGCCAAGGCAGGAACGCATTTTGGTGGGGGACGGTCATCCTTTATGGAGATACGCACATCAGAAAAGACATTGCAGACGCTGCTGCTGCAGTAAAGGCTGAACAAGGATCTTACCCCTCAGCAGGTAACAAAAGATGCCGGCTAACGCTTTCTTATAATAACAAATCATTGTCGGGAAAATTGCGTAGGACGAGCCAAGGGTAGAAGGGGAGTGCTGCAAAGTGCTGTCAATTGCATAGGTGTTACAAGTAAATGTTGGGCTGAGGAAACCACACCTCTTGGTTTGAGCTGCTATTTCTCACAAATTCCACCATACACCATACCATGATGTGTTCTCATCTGATGTGTCCCTCCACATGCCCTCCGCTTGGTCTTGCTACTGCAGAAGCGGCTGTTAGCGTTGCAGACATTAACGAGCGTATGCTCCAACATGCCCATGCGTTTGTGAAGGGCCAGCGCGAAAGGCATGGCTTGGCATACGGACCAAGCCCCGGTGGAGAGGCATCACTTGAGGCTGGGCTTGTTGCTGGTAAGAAAGTTCCTTGAGCCTGTTTTGTTGCATGTGTGCATGTGTTGATGTGTATGTTTGAAGTATAAGAATTGGTGGGCAAATAGACAGACATGGCAGCGGTTTCTATGGCATGTGTGCTTCTGTTTCACCAGGAAGAAGGTGTTTGACAAAGCAAGCTAGGTTTAGAAAGCATGAGATCTAGAAACCTTAAATGCCTTGAACCCCGTTTTTGAGATGCATGCATATATGTGTCCTGTTTTGGCACCTTGATAAACGTGCCCAGGTAGGAGCAAGGCAAGCCAGTTTGGGCTGGGGTGTTCTTTTGTTAAAAACACACAGTGGTTATTGCGACGATCATGAACAGGAATAAAGGAACCCTGCAGAATTGGTCTTTCCCTGGCATATGACGGATCTTTGATGGCGCTAAAAACGAGGAGTGTGGTGTGGGAGCCCCTCATGGTAAGGGTTTTAATTCCTTTTTTTAATTACCAGAGTTGTCATGTATGAAGTCTAGGAGTAGATAAAGGTCGGTTAAAGACACCACAGATTATAGGTAACCCCTCTGCGCCCTTTCAATTTAATGTTGACATGCTTTTTGGCGCGACAGAACTTTACAAGAGCTGATCTTCTTCTCCTTCGTGCCTGCATCCTTCTGCAGTTGGACATCACCCCAAATAGTGACCTGGAACTGGAGGAGCTTATTAAAGGACAGGTAATGTACATGGTTGTGGGAGTGAGGACGCCAGAACCAGTCGTGGAAATCAGGATTCTCCCTATCGTAAATAATTGCATGTCGCATACCGCATACCTTTATCAAGGCAACGTATGCTGAACTTGAGCATAGCACAATTGCTCATTCCCCAACATTCACCGTCTACTTGCAGCAAGTTGGCCCCTCACTCACTCCTGGTGACACAAGTCGGTGGCTGGTCCCTCTGCTCCAGCACGCCGCAGGCACGTTTCAAAATTATGTTCATAATCAGGCTTGGCAAAGGGGGACATCCACCTGTAAGCGTGTTCTTCGTCTGTCAATGCATTTGTGGGCAGCGATGTACGAATGAGTATACATCTAAGTATTTAACCTCACGACTCACAACACTCTGTAGCGTCAACGGCCGAACTAGGAGCAGCAAGCAAGCTGTTACCTGAGGGGGGAGTCACAATCCGGGCAACTCAGGTGCTATGCAATTGATCTGCAAGAATGAGAGCACCATTCCTTGGCTCTTTGCTTGTTACGCTCAGTAATTGCGGCAAACTTGATATCTTAGCTTTACAAGCCCTTCGACACATACGCTCACATTTTCTCGCATCCTAATAAATTGAAGGTTCGCTATTTGCCAGAAAACCAGCTGCTGATGGAACGCAGTGCGAGCGGCAAAATGTCAGGTGGATACATAATGTGATATATCAGAGGCATGCAGCGCAAAATATCATGCTTTTTAGCGTATATGTGCAGCCAGTTTTGAATTTTACCGTTAGATGATAAATGTGCAGTGTCCTTTGATCCTTAACATTGCTGTGAGAGCTCGAATTGTACACTTTTGCTTGAGTTCCTTTCAGTGGGCTTGAAATGGATGGAGGCCGACCCTGATACTGCGTACGCCTTAGCTGGCACAGGTGAAGTGCTGCCGTATTTCCCATTGCTGGGATGGACGTGCAGTAATGCTGGGTTTTATAGGCATTTCAATGGTACACGTACAGCAGCAGCAATAATGCTAGGTTTAAGTTGTCCCAGAACAAGCCTGGTTGGACGAACCGAGTGAATGATGAATAGAATGCTCCTCTGTCTTTCACACCCTGATGAATTTGAACCGCATATTACATATGCACGTACACATGCACACACACCTTTCCCACCTGCTGCAGGTGTAGCACCTGACGATGTAGAACTGCCTGAATTTGGTCAACTTTGGCATGGCTCCCCGCTGAGCATAGGGGTACCCACAGGGTACAGCGTAACGACCTACCCTGACTGGTATGTGCCTTTTGCCTTGCTTTAGGGGGTACGCGTGGGGCGGGAGGGGCTGTTATGTTATTATTGAGGAATCAGATATTTCAGGCTTTTAGCAATGAGGGGTTCAACACATTGCAGGCTGTTAAGGATGGAGGGTTTAATCCCTAATAGGTAAGTAGCAATGAATGAACTGATGCCATTTGAAAGCCCCGACCTTGCTATACCTATTTTATACTAAAAACAGCACTCCTTTTTGCGTGGGATATGTTGTTCTTCAGAACGAGGTCACACACACACAAACGCACACACTCACATGCAGACCCTGATATTTGCCTCATACACATGCACCTGCAGCGCTTACATGATCACAGCTGATCATTTTGGTGCCGCAATTCAACCCTCTCCTCCAAACAGCAGAATAGACAAGCCATGGGCATGCGAGTGGGGGGTCATGGGGTACGGCGGCAAATGGGCTCGTGTGCGTGTTTTCTTTACCGAGGGAGGATGGGTGGAGAAATGGCAGGTCCTGGAGTACTATGTCCACTGACGCAATTGTTTGCACATGACATCCGTACTGCCACCTTTGCCCTTTGAAACATTGATGAATGGAATGACGAGCAGTGTGCCTTTTATGACGATGCTGAGGTGCATGTACTCTTCAAAGGACTGATTTAACTTTATGGCAACAAGAATGCAAGTGTATTGCTTACAGATCTACAGCATAAAATTAACGAAATTGATCATAAAGCATGATAGAAGACAGAATAGGATGTGCGTAAGATATTTGGTGCTTTGACTGGCGAGTGCTGCTGTGGAGCATACTATGTAGCTCTTGATACAGCAAGATGATTGCAGGACTCTGCTGGTGTGCGTGTTGGGTTTGCTGGGTAAATTTTGCTGTGTCAGCAACATTTTGAAGTACAGGAGGTCCATAAGATGAAGGATTTCTAGTACCTGTTCAAGCCATGACTTTCCAACTCCAGGGATACTGCAGGAGGAAAATGGTCACCCCTTTCAAGGTGAAAGTTAAGCCCACAAGTACTAGACTCTGGTAGTGCTACTAGTAATACCAAGCATAGTATTCAGTGCAATATATTTTGCTTCTCTGTCATGTCACACAAAATCCTGTGTTAATGTCACTAAATCACGTATATTTACCACAACCACGGATTCTTAAGTCTACAAATGCGTACTTACGCGTTATAGGTGGGTCATCCGCCTCTTGCCGGATTGTTGATGTTAAGGTGCAAGCTCTATTTTACGGTAGCATGAATGCCATAACTGGTGGACAAGCTTCTCTAGGACCTGAATCAAGGCAGCAACAAAACGCTGGCACTGAATACTTGAAACGCCTCTGCCTGTGCGACCTGCCCCACCAATACTACAGCAAAAACATGTAGTCCAGCGACAACCCTCTTTAGATAAGACCGTTAAACCCGCACTGGAAAAACTCTAAATACCATTTAAGGGGTATTTCCTCTCTCTCGCTTCCTTTAAACCAAATAGCCCTCTCCTCCAGATTGTATTTCTAGCGCCTTTTTTGTTTGGATGTCACGACGAGTCATGGTACCAGCTTAAGCATGGATTGCAAGTATGAGCCAGTCCGCCAAGCCCCCCCATAAAGGTTGTGTTTAACGTCTCCTCCCTCTCCACGCGAGGAGGAAGCCACGGCTCAAGCAACGCCCCGAGGTGATGGTAGTACTCAGACTTGCAGTCTGAGGAAAGGAAAAGAAAAGAAAATCAACGCAGGGGTGATAACACCTCAAGCATGGAGTTTGGAAACGAAGAAAGAGCTGTTGGACAGCGAAATACTCACGCTACCAGGCGAATTCGAATTCGCGACCCCAAAGACTCTGGCCTGACCACGGGCCACTAGGCTTTCAGGGCAGCTACCCAAAGCAGTCTGAGGAAAGAGCTAGTTTGTTACAAGAGGGACCATCTAAACAGGCCAAACAACCAAATAACCGTAAAATTGTTGCTCACATTATAAATCCCAGGGAAAATCACATGACATGATTCGTCCATGCCACTGATTTAGCATGACATGGAAAAAAGAAAAACTACGCAGGTAGTGCACTGTCACGTGAAAGCCACTCCCCACATTAATTAAGAAAAAGGAGCCACTTAGGTACCGAGTACCGTAAAGCTCCTCCACCGCGATAAGAAAAGGAAAAAACAATGGGGATCAAGAGGGTTGCAGGCTTGGCCTGATCCCCCATTATCACTGCTGTTGTTAAGGTGTATTTTGTGTCTTGTTTCTGTAATCTTGTTCAAGCTTTATATTGCATGGCAGTGCAGTTTAGAAACTAGTTGGTGCACTTTGTGCGTGGGGACGCCTAAGTTAAGTAAAGGAGTTATGGTGTACTGATTGTAGATTGTGGCCCCGACGTTAAGAAGTATAACATGAAGTGTGACTTGGTTGTTTCGAGAGATGCCTCGGAGGCTCCTTGTTTGTAGACGCTGGATAAGAGGTTGATGTTGGTTGTGCGCTTTTTCTAATGTCTGTTGCGGGTTTATGTCTGAGCAGAATTTGAATTCTACAAGATGTATGTCTCTGTCCTTTGGGGGGATCTGTTTGGGATCCAAATGCCTGGGTTCATTACACTAGGGTTCAATGTTTAGGTCAGATAACTTTTCACTGTCACAAGCATCCATTGTAATAATTGCTGAGCCCGGCTTGCCTTTACTGATCTCTTCACCACAAAGGCTAACTGCGTGGTGGTGTCGGTTTATGTGCATTATTGTCAGAGTATGGTTGTTGCATCTAAGAAGTATGTGTGGAGCACTGTCTGATCCTCCGCACAAAGGGCATGTGGCAGGCCCTGTCGTATGGCTAAACCGTTTGGTGTGCTTGTCTGTGTGTATCGTGTCCGTCCTGCCTGTACTTAAGGACTTGTTCCTGCTCCTTAATAGTCACATTTGGCATGGATTAGAATGTGTTATTGAGTTAGGCATGAGCAAGGGGATTTGCATTAGGTTGCTGTGTGTGAGAGTCGGGCTGTGCTGCACGCTCGGGCGTATCATGTAACTTTTGCCAGAGCTTGTAAAGCAGTGTATCTGTGTTAGCTTCACCAAGGTAATGGTGGGCGTGCATGTAATGTTATAGTTTGTCTTGCAGGTTGGTCAAAACTCGTAGCTCTTCTGCATGGGAGCCAACTTTGTTCGGAACGCTTAGCCAGAACAGGTCGTAGAAGGGGTCAGTAGCTGGCGGGAGGGCAACGTTAGAAATTCGGTTGACTGCTGCTTTGTGTGGCTGCTAGGTGGTCTGCACCCTCATTGCCAATAGTACCAGAGTGAAATTTCATTTTGTAACAAGTGACAGTAGAAGTTGAGGATTGGATTAAAT
>Ga0307948_1003212_pt1 | contig 12076 bp, 13 predicted proteins | sample OrgLakmetagen280_FD_201824 | JGI IMG/M metagenome (GOLD analysis project Ga0307948, IMG submission 201824) | Saline water microbial communities from Organic Lake, Antarctica - #280 | ecosystem: Environmental > Aquatic > Non-marine Saline and Alkaline > Saline | place: Antarctica: Organic Lake...
GGGGTCTGTCTGTCACACAATATGGGGTCTGTCTGTCACACAATGTGGGGTCGGTCTGTCACAGACTGTGGGGTCTGTTTGTCACACAATGTGGGGTCTGTCTGTCACACAATGTGGGTCTGTCTGTCACACAATGTGGGGTCTGTCTGTCACACAATATGGGGTCTGTCTGTCACACAATATGGGGTCTGTCTGTCACACAATGTGGGGTCTGTCTGTCACACGATGTGGGGTCTGTCTGTCACACAATATGGGGTCTGTCTGTCACACAATGTGGGGTCTGTCTGTCACACAATTTGCAGCACTGCTTTCTACATCCAAGAAACGAGCAGCACTTCCCTTTCCATGCAAAATGGGACGCTCATACCTCATACCTCATCGTACCTGCACTGTCCAAACAACACACAACACACACTCATGTTGCTCCCACATCCCCACCTTCCAACAATGAACAGCATGCCGTCTTTGTCCATCCATCCAAGGTCTCCTGTGTCAAACCATCCTCCACCATTGACAGGAGGATTGTTGCCCAATTCCTGCTGCTGCTGCTGCTGCTGCTTAATATGATGGCCTGCCTTGATTTCATCCTGACCTGGCTGCCCATCTGAGGCTGCAAATTGCACCCACCCTTGCTCAGATAGTTGGTTCTGTCGCTGCTGCTGCTGCTGCTGATGTTTTGTTAACATCTGGGATGGCAGGGATGGGGGGAAGGATGGCGTGTGCGTGTGTGCAGCAAAAGGTGATCTCACAGGAACAGGAAGTGCGCCTGCTTGGTCAATCTCATGAGGTGCGCCTGCTTGATTAATTTCAGAAAGTGTGCCTGCTTGGTCAATCTCATGAGGTGCACCCGTTTGATCAAGTTCAGGAAGTGTGCCTGCTTGGTCAATCTCATAAGGTGTGCCTGCTTGATAAACCTCATGAGGTACGCCAGCAGCGGCGCCCAATGACATTTGTTGATGTCGTGGATGCGAGAGCAGATGAGGCGTAGAGGGAGGCAAGGTTGAGGGAGATTGCAGAGGCAGAGAGTTTGCGGTCTGCAGCGGATGCTGTGCTGGTTGTTGAGCGTGGTCGTGGTGCTGTGCTGTGCTGCGCTGTAGTGTGGAGCTTGGAGGTTGGTGCTGTGATGGCAGCTGATCGTTTTGCAGGGGCGCTGGAGCAGAAGTGGCAGAAGCCAAAGGCAGGGGTTCATTGTAGGCACAGTATAAGGGGGGGCCTCGCACACAGATGTGGCCTGCAGTAAAGTGTCGATAGTTATGAGCGTTTATGATGTGAGTATGTGTGATTTTTTTGTTGTTGCCACAGAAACGTGGGAGAACGCCTCTCACAGATGTGGCCTGCAGCAAAGTGTCGATAGTTATGAGCGTTTATGATGTGAGCATGTGTGCTTTGTTGTGCTTGTTGCCATAAAAAAGGGGGGGCCTCGCACACAGATGTGGCCTGCAGAAAAGTGTCGATGGTTATGAGCGTCCATGATGTGAGCATGTGGGATTGTCATACTTGTTGCTACAGAAAAGTGGGAGAGCGTTTCTCATAGATCACAGATGTGGCCTGCAATACATTTCTCACAGATCACAGATGTGGCCTACAATAATAAGTAGAAGCCTGCGGTAACTTTTGATGCTCTTTTTGTGCGTGGTCCAAAAAATGCGAATATCGTGTGCTTTGGTGGGGGAGACTCACGGCACTTCAGGCCAATGTGTCTCCTTTTCCTTAATTGATGCAGGGAGTGTTTTGCTGCCTGCGTAGTTTTTCTTTTTTTCTTCCTATCGTGTGCTTTGGACACTCGTCATCAACACGTGTCAAGCGCATACACAGAGAACACGTGTCAAGTGCATACACAGAGAACGCGTCAAACGCATACACAGAGAACACGTGCCAAACGCATACACAGAGAACACGTGCCAAACGCATACACAGAGAACACGTGTCAAGCGCATACACAGAGAACACGTGTCAAGCGCATACACAGAGAACGTGTCAAACGCATACACAGAGAACGTGTAAAACGCATACACAGAGAACATGTCAAGTGCATACACAGAGAACGTGTCAAGCGCATACACAGAGAATGTGTCAAGCACATTCACAGAGAACGTGCGTGTCTGTAGTACTTCATTAAGACTATGCAGCTTTGTACATCAATAAAAACACCAGGATTTGCGTGCACACAGCCAGAATCGATAAAATACGGGCATGAGGCATACTTGGTACCCTTTGATGTTGTACACGTAATAATGCAGTGGTGTGCATGGATTTGAGCAATCCATGCCTTTTACACGCAATACCTTTGCCAACGGATTCATTGGAGCAGATGTCATGCGTGATACTTCTTATTTCATATGCATGGTGCAGGAAGCTTCACACTTATTTCACACGCTCCACCGATTTTGTGCCTCTCATAGTTGCACGCTTTAATAAACTACAATAGGAGCACAGTTTGTAGAGTGGTAAAAACAGGATGTGAATATTACATGCCTACGCCTCTTCCTGAGTTGCAAAGTAATATAGGTATGTACTGATTTTGCTGTCAGAGATTGCCACTTACAAAATCGGAGAGAGACAGAGAGAGAGAGAGAGAGAGAGAGAGAGAGAGAGAGAGAGAGACAGAGAGAGAGAGAGAGAGAGAGAAAGAGAGAGAGAAAGAGAGAGAGAGAGAGAGAGAGAGATAGAGAGAAGGAGAGAGAGAGAGATATTACAGGTACAGCTTACCTATGTTCCCTGCTGGAAGAGTGTATGAGCAGGTGCTATCAAAGATTGCCAAATGGGGGCCGCAGGAGACGCCGCACGTGCCTGCGCGCTCCAAAGCATACCTGCGCGTGTAATAAAGAACAATTCTTTGTTGCGTTGCCTCTCGGCATACGTCCAGATGGTACAGCAAACAGCAAGCTGTAACAGCACCTCGCCTTTTCCTCAGATCACCTAACAGACTATATCAGACTATAACAGACTCTCCGGAATATTCCAGACTCTCAAGGTAGTCCTGGGCTATTATTAATGTAAGAGCTGCAGGCACGGGCTCAAGACTTGGGCTACCTCATCTAAACACCCGTCTACTTACACAAACAGTAGGAAGCCACCAAACATCTACATGGACTAAACCACCAGCGAAATGATAAAAAGCGAAGCAAGACCAGAACGCTAGCATTCTGAAATGATATGAGTGTGGTGCAAACAGTGAAATGATATGAGTGTGGTGCAAACAGTGAAATGATATGAGTGTGGTGTAAACAGTGAAATGATATGAGTGTGGTGCAAACAGTGAAATGATATGAGTGTGGTGCAAACAGTGAAATGATATGAGTGTGATGCAAACAGTAGAACGATGTGAGTGTGGTGCAAACAATGAAATGATATTGAGTGTGGCGCAAACAGTAAAACGATATGAGTGTGGCGCAAATATGAAAGGATATGAGTGTGGTGCAAACAGTGAAATGATATGAGTGTGGCGCAAACAGTGAAATGATATGAGTGTGATGCAAACAGCATAATACTATGAGTGTGGTGCAAACAGTGAAATGATATGAGTGTGACGCAAACAGTGAAATGATATGAGTGTGGTGCAAACAGTTAAATGATACGAGTGTGGTGCAAACAGTTAAATGATACGAGTGTGGTGCAAACAGTAAAACGATATGAGTGTGGCGCAAACAGTGAAATGATATGAGTGTGGCGCAAACAGTTAAATGATACGAGTGTGGTGCAAACAATGAAATGATATGAGTGTGGCGCAAACAGTAAAACGATATGAGTGTGGCGCAAACAGTATAATACTATGAGTGTGGTGCAAACAGTGAAATGATATGAGTGTGACGCAAACAGTGAAATGATATGAGTGTGGTGCAAACAATTAAATGATACGAGTGTGGTGCAAACAGTGATGCAGTGCTGCACATGGGTGCCCATAATTAGGGTTGGCCAGAATTATACATTTATAGGTATATACGGTGTACATACGGTATTTTTAGCAGGGAAATCACCATACATACGGTCATATACGGTGCAGATATACGATTCTGGCCAACCCTACTCGTGATATGTGACTGACTGTGATTTTGCTACTGACCGTAACTGAAATGAGCGCTCGTGAACTGCCACCGTCATTTTGTTGTGCTAAGCATGAGTGCTCATGATCTGCTACCATCACTCCTATTGCCGGACACGAGTGCTCATGATCTGCTATCTTCATTCCTAACCTTCACTCTGTTCTTTCTTGTAGTGGTTCCAACTATTAGGACTTATTCAATGAAGCAAAAAGGAACACGAATGGAGAAATGAAATGGACTTGGACATCAGTTTATCCAGCAGCGATGCGCCTCAGCTTTTGTGCACTTCTTGCACAATAGACAGATACACCTTCATCACAACCATCTTGTGCACTCCTTGCACATTAGACAGATAATCTTTCATCACAACCGAGTAGCTGGTTTGAGAGGACGATCATCCACACTCAAAGAGGAACACGAATGGAGAAATGAAATGAACTTGGACATCAACTTGTCCAGCAGCGATGCGCCTCAGCTTTTGTGAACTTCTTGCACAAAAGAAAAAGATTAGTCTACGCTAGTGGACGGATAATCTTTCATCACAGCCAACTGTGTTTGTCCCAAGGATGGGAGTATACTATTTTTGGACACACATCCCACACGCACGTGAGGGGAGGGCTGTAGAAGGGTACATCAGGTTTGAATTTCGAATATGGAATTTGTAGCTACACATACTACAAGGTGTTATGTTTTGACACACAGCCCACACGCACGTGAGGAGAGGGCTGTAGATGGGTACACCAGGTCTGAATTTGAAGTATGGAATATGGAATTTGAAGGCTACACACACTACAAGGTGTTATGTTTTGACACACAACTCACACACACGCACGTGAGGGGAGGGCTGCAGATGGGAATGCACTCAGTCATCCCGTAGCATGGAAGCACCACAGCATCAAACAGCTGACGCAGTTGCAGGGCGAGTGCATGTGGAAGAGCAGCTGCCGCACTGCAAACCAGGCGGAGGCTGCGTGGCTGCTGGGGAGGGGTGGGTGTAGGTGCACCTGTTTCAGCAGAGCACACATACACACACATTGCTGTGGAGGGGTGGGTGTAGGTGCACCTGTTTCAGCGAAGCGCACACACACACACATTGTTGAGGAGGGGTGGGTGTAGGTGCACCTGTTTCAGCAGAGCACACACACACACATTGCTGAGGAGGGGTGGGTGTAGGTGCACCTGTTTAAGTAGAGCACACATACACACACACACACACATTGCTAAGGAGGGGTGGGTGTAGTTGCACCTGTTCCAGCAGAGCACACACTCACAATAAAAGTGAGAGCACACATGCAGCCTTTTCCTTTTGAAGAGGGCGTGTGTGTGTGTGCATTTTGTCGTTGCCCTTTGAGAACAGAAATTTTGGTGTGTTGCAGGGAGTGGTTATAATGTGTGTGTGTGTGTGTGTCTGTGTATGTGTGTGTGTGTTGCAGGGAGTGGTTACAATGTGTGTACGACTAGCAAATTGTGATCGCCCTTGTTCACTGGATGTCCATCATTTTAGCACAGGCTTCAATTTATTGCAGTGTGTGTACAAGCGCATGTTTGCATCTAGTCTTTTAGACGAGCATGAGCACATTAGCACACAGACATACTGCAAGGTAAAGAACCAAAAAAGGGGGAGTTGTTTTGACAGCAGTTACATGCAGTGCCGTTAATCAGTGCTATTAGGATTGCACATACTGGCCAATACGTTGTCCAGTGACCCCAGTAGATGTATGCTAATTCCGTTTTTTCCTCACGTAGGTTTGGCCAGATTCATCGTGTACAAAGCAAATACAGACAGCATAGAAGAGAGAACCTTCTCCATAAATGCATTGCATTGTTAAGTTCTGACATTTTGACGGATGGAACGTCAACCATACCATAATTACGGTGCAAAATGCTATGACGGTGTCATTGCACAGCCCTGTCTACAATGCTTACACTCATTCTCATTCATCATTGCTTCTTGATCACCTTCCACAATAAGCTTGTGCATGGTAGGGGACGCGTAGTACCTGATAATAAGCAGATGTGTTGTTGTGAAGGTCGTTGAATTCATATGGCGTGCATGTAATATATGGATCAATATCATTGATGCAATTTTATGGTAGGGGACGCGTAGTACCTGATAGTAAACAGATGTGTTGTTGTGAAGGTACGTTGAAAAGTCATATGGCGTGCATGTCATATATGGATCAATATGTTTGATGCAGTTTTATAATAGGGGACGCGTAGTACCTGTAATGCATAAACTGTGGTGATTGTCTCTTGAAGTGATGATCTGACTTTGGCATGCAAGTGCTGACTATTGTTGTGCTGTTTTGTTGCATACAGGGGAACATTTGCAGGCTGACAAAAGCAGTTTTGTCCCTTGAGCAATGCTCGAGAAAAAAGAAGCAAGCCAAGTCCGATGCATCTTGTCCTGAAGGCTACCCAAATGATGCAAGCCATGCAAAGATAAGACAATAACGAAAACTTAAGCTGCGTTTAGGTGCGCTTCGTCCCGTGAGGCTGTGTCAATCATGTCAGATGTGTCTCCTTTTTTTTTATTGATGCGGGGAGTGTTTCGCTGCCTACGTGGTTTTTTCTTTCTTTTCTTTCAGATTGATGCTTCATGTTGTGCACAGTGGAAGGGTCGTGTGTCAGAGCTAACAACTACGAAGAGCTCTTGACTCGCTACCACGGCCCCTCCCAAACAAACTGATCATTGCCATGTCACAGCACACATTTATAGGTACATATGGTGTATATACGGCATTTTTGGCAGGGAAACCACCATACATACGGTCATATACGGTGCAGATATACGGTTCTGGCCACCCTTAAAATGATCACAGTCATGTCACAGCAAAATGATGACAGTCATGTCACAGCAAAATGATCATTGTCATGTCACAGCAAAATGATGACAGTCATGTCACAGCAAAATGATCACAGTCATGTCACAGCAAAATGATCATTGTCATGTCACAGCAAACATGCCGCTCACCAGTTGATCCACGGATACTTGGCCAGCAGAGCCCAGAAAAGGCTGCTATCAAAAGCTGGGGCAAAGCACATCGCACTGCCTGCCATCAAGGGGGCGAGGAGGCAGCGTACGATGCCACCTGCGAAATAAAAAGCAGGTGAAATTTCAATAGCGTGGGTAATGAGCAAGGCGAGGAGGCAGCGAATGATGCCACCTGTGAAAAAAGAGCAGGTGAAGTTTCAATAGCGTGGGTAATGAGCAAGGCGAGGAGGCAGCAAACGATGCCACCTGTGAAAAAAGAGCAGGTGAAATTTCAATAGCGTGGGTAATGAGCAAGGCGAGGAGGCAGCGTACGATGCCACCTGTGAAAGAAGAGCAGGTGAAATTTCAATAGCGTGAATAATGAGCAAGGCGAGGAGGCAGCGAACGATGCCACCTGTGAAAAAAGAGCAGGAAGTTTCAATAGCGTGGGTAATGAGCAAGGCGAGGAGGCAGCAAACGATGCCACCTGTGAAAAAAGAGCAGGTGAAATTTCAATAGCGTGGGTAATGAGCAAGGGTAGCATATGTGATTGTGGGTAATGATCAAGGGTAGCATGTGTGGATAATGGCGAGGGTAGCATGTGTGATTGTGGGTAATGAGCAAGGGTAGCACGTGTGATTGAAGATAAAGATGATATTGCTGGAGAGGCGAGGGGGACGCATACACTATCACAGCTTATTGTGAGTGCAAGGTAATTCCTGGGGTATTCATAAAAGAAATCAAGGGATCAGGTAAAGAGGCACAGCCACCTAAAAGTGTTGAGGTATATAACGCGTTTGCTTGCCAATGGTGTGTAAGACCTCCAATATATACCTCAACAAAAAGATGCCAACAATACGGCACAGAGATATGGATGGTTGAATGTGATGCCTATGGAATGAATATGGCACAGAGAACAGTATGGCACACAACAAGATGGCACAGAACAATATGGCACAAAACAATATGGCACAGAATGGCTCAAAATGGCGCAGAGAACAATATGGCACAGAATGGCACAAAACAATATGGCACAGAATTATATGGCACAGAACAATATGGCACAAAATGGCACAGAGAGGTGGATGGTTGATTGTGATGCCTATGGAGTGAATCAGATAGAGACTGGTGGCGTTTTGCTGGCAATTAATCGAGGAATGGACAGCCATTGCATCTTGACGGAATTTAAAACTGCAGAAGGGAGAGCGCCGCAGTATTATGAGACGGGGTTTGAAGTCTGAGTGGGTACCTCCACGCGGTAGTCCCTAGAAACGTGTTGTTTGACCAGAGCAGGGTTGCACGGCTAAATCTCACTCGGCACGCAGCAGCGAAAGCAATTTGCAGTCGCAGTAGCAGGGGGGGTGGGGGGTTTGGGGCAGGGGGCTGCGGTACAGCAGCAGAGGAGCAGAGGCTAGGCAGAGGCTCATTGCGAGCTGGCTCTGAAACGCGGATTGTGTTCGGGGTGCATTAGAGGTGCTTGGAGAGAGGATTGCCAGCGCCGTCTCAGTTGGAGGGGAGGTTATTAGGCAAGTGAGATGCGCGTGCCTGCTTTAAAAAGGTGCCGCCCCCCAAGCATGAAGACCCGCATGCTTGGGGTTCGGTAGTCGGGATCCTCCTCAGACTAAGGCAGGCACAGTGGGAGCGGTGTAATGCTGAGAAAGTGCAAGCAGTGTTTGCTTGGTAGACCTTTCTATAGGCTAGCACTGAGTGACTGTGTGGTGGAGAGCACGGCAGGTTCAGCGCTGTAGGGCTGGCTATATGACTCGGTAGTTCTGAGGCTGGCAGTGGCCGAGACGGGTGATCATCCTTTAACTTAACTCTGCAGTTTCTGTGCCTTGCGCTCTTGCTTGTTTGAGGCTGGCACTCCATTATTTTTGTGACTTCTGTTCTCCTTCTGGTACTCTAGTGGACCTCTCTGAATGGGCCTTTGTTTGTCTGATGGTTAAGGAGCGAGTTTTATGGTACCTGGTGCCAAAGTGGCTTTCTTTTCCTTAATCAATGCGGGGAGCGGTTTTCATTGCCTGCGCTTCTTACTCTGAGTCTGCACAATACCTTACAGCATAAGGGGTTGCCACCAATGCCTTTGGTGGTTATTTCCCTTAATTGTGCATGTACGGATCTCTGAAGTGCTGAAACTAGCTCACACCTGCTCCTGCTTCCTGAACAATTAATTTGATAATTGTTGATCAGCCAACCATCCCTTCTTTTTGTCGTGTCCCAACTTAAAAGATTGCATAATACGTCGCACTCGTTGTGTTAGTTCCATAGTGGCGAGCGACCAGAACATCTTCACCTAAATGATGCAAGAAAAGAAAAAATATACGCAGGCAGCAAACCACTCCCTGCATCAATTGTGGAAAAGGAGACACAATGATGCAAGTAGTGCGTGTTAGCCGCCTGTGCTATTTTGTTGTTGTCTGACTGCCACAGGGGCATCGTATTCAGTTCCATGTGATCTCACACCTCATAGCACTGTTTTCATTATCATACATGTGATCTCACACCAAATAGCGCTGTTTTTACTTTTAGTGTACCACATGTGATCGTACACCTCCTGGCACTGTTTTTTTTATCACACATGTTATCTCACACCTCATAGCACTGTTTTAAATATCATACATGCGATCTCACATCTCGTAGCACTGTTTTTACTTTTAGTGTACCACATGTGATCTCACACCTCGAACCACTTATCTAGGGTTGGCCAGAATCTTATGAGTTCAGTGTGAAACACCTGAATTCAGGTTCTTGAAGTGTAGCATAAAGTGAGATGTTATCACTTTCTGCTTTTCTCCGATTTCTGCTTCCCTTCTCCATTCTTTTTATTCCTTGGAGAACACAACTCTCTCTTTAGCATACTTCTATTATTCTAGGTCGCTTCCTGCAAGGCGCTATGCGCCTCAATTCTTGACCCACGGCCCAGTGGGCCCTTGTCTCATGGCTTCTCTCGCTCCTGACGCTTGAGACTCTTGACTCTGCCGCTATATTTGCTGGTGGGCTCGCTGCAGCCCTGATGGAGGAGGCTGCAACCTGGCTTGTACACGGCGGGGCACTCGCTTTTGTTCTTGCCGCTGACACTTACTTCCTCCTCTCCTGCACATTTGTGACCTTTTCATCGACCCTGTTGAGTTTCATGAGAGCGCACGTCGTATCTCTGGCTTGGGGACTCGTTGTCGGGGCAGCCGTCATTGATTCTGGGCTTACGTTTGACACGCGCCTTTTTGCGCCTGACTTTTGGGACCCCACTACCTTACGACTACATTCGTCAGATTTTGTAATGAGCCCCACGTACTTTCTCGCTTCGGTGATGCTGGTTATGTTCTGGGATATCCTTCTTAACGAATTCCACGACTTGCTGGACGATGATAAGTCTTTGACGCTTTCCCCTCTATCACTGCTGCGGCAATTAATTTTATTCATTGCAGGGAAGAGTGGTCGTGGTCGCGGTGGTGGTCGTGGTGGTGCACTACCTGGTAGCAATGTGGTTGATATCGATGCTCTCCCCCTCCACCATCCAGACCTAGGACTAGGAGCCATGGTGGAGATGATGGATATATGCACAAAGAAGTTGAAATTGCTCCTGATTGGGAGAATGGCAATGATCATGACGATGGCACTGAGGAACCCAAATTTGATGCGCGCCCTGCCCAAAGAAACAAAGCTAATAAGAAGAAACGGTCCAAGAAGTCCAAGAAACGCAGCAAGAATCGCAAACGCAAGCATTCCTCCTCTGACTCGTCTTCCTCTTCTTCCTCTTATTCCTCTTCTTCCTCTTCATCTAACTCTGATACAGACTCTGACTCTGCCTATCAACGCAAGAACAAGAGCAAGAAGAAGTTCAAATTGATTCTGGCTTCAAAACATATTCTGAACCGCTCCACCCCCTTATGTTAATGGTAATGCGGGAGGGAATCGTAGTGGCTCACCTTACACGTCTGGTGCACATACACATGGCCACAACCAATCTGCTGCATACGGGTACAACAGCTACAACAATTTCAACGGCACTCCACGCTGATTTGGGGAACTTTGGACACACATAACTTTTCATTACTTCCATTCCTACAACCTTTTTTGTTAAGGCAATTTCTTTTCTGGCACCACTACGCACCCGGCTATTAATTCTCTTTATGAGGTACTTTTTCCAGGCCAGGCCTGAAGGGTGCCAGGCACCGCGGAGGCCCAGGGCCTGCCCCACATGTTCACAACTGACCCAGGCCAGGCCTGAATTTGCATATTTAAATCCCTTGATCCCTGATCTCATCCAGGCCAGGCCTGAACCCACGCATTTATTACCTTGATCCTTAAACTGATTCAGGCCAGGCCTGCAAGGTGCCAGGCACCATGGAGGCCCAGGGCCTACCACTTTGACCTTGTTATTATTTATTATTCTGAATTTTCGTGCCCCAAAGAACGTGTATGTAAACGGGTGCAGCATCCTTTCTCCCAAGCCCAGCACCACCTTTTTTCCAACAAAATTACAAAGAGGCACTTGCCTGCAGCAATTTTGTCACATCTTCCATTTTTGACCTTCTCCGCGCAAATGCTATTATGAAGTTGCATACCCAGCCCAAATGTGTGTCCCCCTTGAACGTTGTTACTAGATCAAATGGCAAACAACGTTTGATCTTGTACCTTAGACACGTGAATCAATTTCTGATTCTTCCTTTCGCATGGACTCTCTCGATCTACTGACTGACCTGGCAGACCTGGATGACTTCATGTTTTCTCTTGACCTTGCCAGCGGTTACCACCAGGTGGATATGGATCCCAGATATTACACGTACCTTGGGTTTCAATGGGAGGGTGAATTCTATATTTTCAGAATCCTTCCTTTCAGTCTTGCTTCTGCCCCCTGATGCTTCACAAAAATTATGAGTACCATCTCCTTATACCTGCGCTTTTGGGGGGTCCGGCTTATAAACTACTTGTATGACTTCCTTTTCCTGGTCTCTGATTCCCAGTCTACAGCACACAGGCAGTTGGTTTTGGACACTTTCAAATCAGCTGGCCTGGCAATCAATGAGTCCAAGTCTCATCTGCAATTCACACGCCTCCT
>Ga0307948_1003217_pt1 | contig 12057 bp, 10 predicted proteins | sample OrgLakmetagen280_FD_201824 | JGI IMG/M metagenome (GOLD analysis project Ga0307948, IMG submission 201824) | Saline water microbial communities from Organic Lake, Antarctica - #280 | ecosystem: Environmental > Aquatic > Non-marine Saline and Alkaline > Saline | place: Antarctica: Organic Lake...
GTCTGTGTGTGTGTCAGTGTGTGTGTGTGTTTTGTGTGTGTGTGTGTGTGTGTGTGTGTGTGTGTGTGTGTGTGTGTGTGTGTGTGTGTGTGTGTGTGTATAAGAGTCAACTTGGAGGTCGCGTGTGCTTGCTCGTGTTGCTCTTCTCCTTTGCGCAGCAAGTGCGGTGACGATACAGCAAACTAGTGGCCACAAATAACCGCAATGCGGCAAGTGCGGTGCTTCCGCAACGCGCGGGGACGAGCACTCACATGTATTCTGGCATCACAGCCCCCCGAACCTCCCCACCCCACACATCAGGCCAACGCGCAGCTGTCTGTTTACAATTCCTGAACACGGGTAGGCCCCCTTCGTGTCCTTTTGAGGGCGGCACTGGCCGAAGACAGCTGGACCGAAGCTGTACTCCTGAAACGGAGGTTTACACGCTCGCGTTCTGCACGCATTCGCACCTTCCTTCTTGGTGGCATCCTCATCATCTTTCCCGCAACACCCCATTCCTGCAGTGCTCTTTTCGGAGGTGCTTCCGGGCAGGAAGAGTGTAGGATCCTTTTGTTCCTACAACTTAATTAATACCTAAGTAAATGTATATATATTAAACTCCTGGCGATCAAAATTCCTTATATTCCTCCAATTCATGTCTCGATGTTTCAATTGTACTTAAAGAAGGGAATTTGGGGTTGCAACACGCCGTTAGATAAAACGACCCCTGTCAACGCAACGACTTCGTCAAGACAGGTTTAAAAAATTGAGAGATGAAGGCGAAATCAAGAATCCCCTCACCGGGGTCTGTACGGAGCAGCAGCAATTTGGGAGTTGCTGGCTCCGGTGCTGCTGGAGTGCCCAGCAGCATTCTGGACTGGTGTGAGAAAAGCGCCAGCAAAGCCCCCCCTCCCTCTGGACACCCCCTTGTAGTGGGGAGGCAACCTTCTGGTGGGGGGTCAGTTTACAATGACTCCGCGTCTACCATTGGCGATGATGCAACAGGCAAGTAATTCAGCATGGGCCTAGCGTATGCCTGCAATCGCACACAGCATCAAGGGGACCTCCAAAAGTAACCCCTCTGCTTGCACACGTGCACTTGTGCTTGCATACTACTTGCAATCGCACACCGACAATTGCACGTTTCACAACCAGAACTGACGCCATTTGACCTGCACGTTACCGCAGAGACGGACAGGATCAGCCCGCATAACCCGCCCGCACGTGGCCTGGCGCAGATGGGTTTGCCAGAGCACGCTCCTACCCCTCCCCCAGAGAAGAACAGCAAACGCAGCAACATCTTGGTGGCTGTGCGAATGAGGCCTTTGAGGTGAGACGCCAAGGGGGGCGTCGACTTGTGACGTGCTGAATTTCATTGGGTATCACACTAATTGCACAAACTATTAAACCACTGCCAGCGCCTGCAAGTCCAACGCAGCTACTGTGTCATGTTAAAACCTGCCACCTGCTCACTTAACGTGCAGTGACAAGGAAAGGAGCCGGGGGGACCATGAAATGTGGATGTTGGATGAACACAAAAACATCGGCTCCCTGGGCAAAGATGGCACATTTATGCCCAAGCATCGCTATGACACTGTCTTTGGGCAACAGGTGAGGTGTTGGGGGCAGCTTGTCCTTCCAACGAATTTGTGAAAGGAAAAAGGTTACGCTGATGAGGATGCGTGAAGGAAAGAAGCCGTTCGTGCAGCAATAGTCAGCGAGCAAATCTCTTTAAACGCTTTGACCCATTCTTTATGGCTGAGACATGACGCAGTAAATCGCATCTAGGGACTCACACTGGCCAAAGTCCCTCCAAAAGCAGCGTGATCTGTGGCTCAGAGGATAAACACCGCGCACTTAGAATAGGAGCACCTATAGAATAGGAGCACACCTAGGAAAGACTATTTCAGAGCAAGCCGTGCTGCCATCTTATCTTCCTGATTGCTACCCAAATTTGTGTAGATATATCTTTTTTAAAGTTGGCCAAGAATCTGTTTATATGCGCCGTATATGACCGTATGTTTGGAGGGTTCCCTTCCAAAAATACCGAATATGCGCCGTATACTTATGGTTCTGGCCAGCCCTAATTCTGTTCCCATAACCCATGACACCAACTCTGACTCCAGGCGCCCGGATGTAAATGCTATTTGCGTCCTGCTGGAAGATTAACGGCTTCCATACATCTTGAGCGTCTGGCACGTTATGGTTCTATGCATGTGCACGAGCTCAAGATAAGCTACGCATTGCTCAATGACAAGTCGAAACCTGGCTGAATGGAAATTTTTTATACAACATGATTTATCTCTCCCTGTAATAGAAAGCATACATGCAACTTAGTGTGTGGTATCCTGCTACCCACGTACACACAACTATGAGTATGCCTCCTTATTCCTCTCACAGTCACAAGACAACAGGCCTCCTTGTTCCTCTCACAGTCACAAGACGACAGGCCTCCTTGTTCCTCTCACAGTCACAAGACAACAGGCCTCCTTATTCCTCTCACAATCACAAGACAACAGGCCTCCTTGTTCCTTTCACAATCACAAGACAGCAGGCCTCCATCCCTTCCACTTGCTCCTACCCACAGGCCACCAACCTGGACGTGCACTCCACGGTTGCACGCCCCCTCGTCGCTCCAGCCCTCGTGGGTATCAGTGGCACCGTGTTTGCCTACGGGGTCACATCCAGTGGCAAGACACACACCATGATGGGCGGCTATTCGCACGGCCACGGGGCGGAACCAGGTGGATAGACAGCAGGGGGTATATTGTTTGTGCCTGGAGTGTGTGTGTGTGCACGTGTGCGTGTGCGTGTGTATGTGTATGTGTGTGTGCTCATCCTAGCTGGTGTGGCTCACTATGATAAGCGGCTCTTCTCAGGGCCATGGGGTGGAGCTGGGTAGGTAGGCGGGAAGGGATGTGTGATTTGTGCCTGGAGTGTGTGTGCGTGTGTGTGTGTGCGCTCATCCTAGCTGGTGTGACTCACCATGATAAGCGGCTCTTCTCAGGGCCATGGGGTGGAGCTGGGTAGGTAGACGGGAAGGGATGTGTGATTTGTGCCTGGGGTGTGTGTGTTTGTGTGTGTGTGTGTGTGTGTGTGTGTGTGTGTGCTCATCCTAGCTGGTGTGACTCACCATGATAAGCGGCTCTTCTCAGGGCCATGGGGTGGAGCTGGGTGGGTAGTGATGTGTGCCTCATGACCCACTTTAACTGGAGTGGTCTGCTCAACATGATGGGTGGTATAATCAGACCTACAGGGTGAAGCCGGGTAGGTAGCGTGCATGTCTAGTAGACATTGTCTACCCACTCAAGCTGGCTTTTTTTGTAAACCAGGGTGGGGGGCCAATCAAGGTAACTGATGTCCACTCTTTTCTGCTGGTAAGGTGGGAGGTTGCATGGGCAGAGAAGCAGAAAATGGATCGGAGTTTGCAGGACCTCCGTTTGTATATGGAATGCTTCTGAGCAGGCGCGTTTCCTCATTTAAAACATGCTCTGAATTAGCTTGAAACAACCCTCCTTGTTACCATATCAGGGCACACAATGGCACAAAAGATTATTTGTATTTCCTACACGCGCATTCAATGCCTCGCATCGTCCCCCTGACGTTTTGCTCAAAGATGTCTGGGCGGTATTAAAGTGGTGCAGACCCACCACGAGCAAGCGCAAGCATTTAAGCTGTTTCTAAGAAATGCTTGTGCTCTTAGAACCTACAGGTGTTGTTATGAATGTGGCGTGCAAGCCGTTTGGTGTTTCTCAAAAAGCACAGACCGACCATCAAACATTTGCACGCTCCATGCTATAAAAAAAACTATAAGAAAAAGAAGAAGCTGTTAAAAAAAACTACGCGGGCAGTGAAAAACCATTCCCCATGCTATACTAAATATAACCTACCTATATGGTACGTGTTTCCATGCTTCCAATCTGCATTGGCACACACACACACACAAACACACACACAAACACACACACACACACAAACACACACACATACACACACACTCTCACACTCACACTCACACATGTTGCCATATTCACCACCTTCAGGTATCGTTCCCAATGTGGTGCGCGAGCTATTTGATGAGATTGCCAAGACACAGGTCCAACAGCAGTCCAGTGGGGCCCCGTACTTCCGGCAGTACTCCTTGCGCTTATCCATGATGGAAATATACAATGAGGTGGGCAGTATTCTTTTTGTATGGGATGGGTGTTACGGTTGTTAGAGACGTTCAATACGATAAACGATGTAAATTACGAAATACTCATATGATTTGACAAACACGGTTTGCTCTTTTGAAAGTGTTGGATTCGGGGGAGAATGGCTCAGAAAAGCCTAAATCACCTCAAAACGCCACCATTTCGTTTTAAATGCTGCAGGCTTTCTAAAAAGGCGAGATATGACCCCATTTTTTATACCACGATGTTAAATATACGAATTCCGTATGATGCAAAAAAATACATATTTCCTACCCATCCCTGTATGTTATAAGTAAAGAAGCACTGCCTCTGTGAAACTAGAAAGCTCGTTATCAAGGCGCTTCTCAGGGCAACAGGCTGGAAGTATCATGGGAATAAGAAAGCTCTCCATTGGGCAACGGGCTGGAAGTTTTATGGTAATAAGAAAGCTCTCCATCAGGCAACAGGCTGGAAGCTCTTCTTAAAACAACGGGCTGGAAGTTTGCTGCACTACTCAAAAACATTGAAGCGCAAGGACAGAGCTTCAAATTGTAATGCCACGTCACCTCGGGCCTTGCCATCTTGACCAGGGATCGTATATAGTACACGTGTGAACACACACACACACACACAAACACACACTTGTATGCATTTGCAGGTACATACATAAATGCACACACATGCAGTGCATTGACCGTATGCGCATTGACCTTACGTAAAAAACACTCCCTGCTATAACACCGTCTGGGAACTATGCACACACACTACTGTCCAGCCGATTAAATGGTTCTGACGAAACAGGCTCAATGTCCGACCAAAATAGAGTCAGAATGAGTACCCACCCCTCTCTAGTTTTTCTTCACTAATGATGAAGCCATGTGCAGTACATATGCAACACATAGGGTATTCATAGCAGGGACGGTAATACACGGTATTTTAAGCAGGGAAATGATCGTGCATACAGTCAAACGCGGTATTGTTAATTGTTAGCAGGGAAATAATTGTGCATACGAACATGATCGTGCATACAGTCATACATGGTATGCACTCACGGTTCTGTCCAAACCTGTGTGTTTTGTAGGTGATCAATGATCTGTTGCAGCCCGGCCAGGTCAACCTGAAGCTGCTGGAGGTTGGGAATAAAGGCCTGGTGAGTGTAATAATTTGAGTAATTTGAGTGTAATAATTTGAGTGTAATAATTTGGGAATAATGGCCTGGTGAGTGTAATAACTTGAGTAATTTGAGTGTAATAATTTGGGAATAAAGGCCTGGTGAGTGTTGGCGATCAACAGATCTCAAAGAGTGTTGAAAAGGCCTGATGATACTTGACGATCAACAGACGTTAATCAACAGACGTTAATCAACAGACGTTAATCAACAGACGTTAATCAACAGTCGTTAATCAACAGACGTTAATCAACAGGCGTTAACTAACAGTCGTTAATCAACAGACGTTACCCAACAGACGTTATTCAACAGACATTAATCAACAGACGTTCATCAACAGACATTCATAAACAGACGTTAAGCAACAGACGTTAATCAACAGACGTTAAGCAACAGACGTTAAGCAACAGGCGTTCATCAACAGACGTTCATCAACAGAAGTTAACCAACAGACGTTAAGCAACAGAGATTAATCAACAGACATTAATCGACAGATTCCAAAGAGCCTATGGACGTCAACCACCAACAGGCTATAAAGGGCCGTTGCCAACCCCCCCGTCAAACTTCCTGCTGGCCTTGTTGGTACCTACCATATTAACACCTCAAAACTCGAGTGCTATAGCTCGTGGCTTGAGTCTAGCGCGGCAGCTGGCAAAGGTCATTTGTGTGGAGTACTGCCTCAAGGCGCCCCGGGCGATGGTCTTAAGTGCTATAGCTAGTGAGATGAGTCCATAGTGCAATAGCTAGCAGAAGCCATTTTCATGGAGTGCTGCCTCAAGGCGCCCTGAGCGATGGTCTCAGGTGCTGTAGCTAGTGAGATGAGTCCATAGTGCAATATCTGGCAGAAGCCATTTGCGTGAAGTGCTGCCTCAAGGCGCCCTGAGCGATGGTCTCAGGTGCTATAGCTAGTGAGATGAGTCCATAGTGCAATATATGGCAGAAGCCATTTGCATGGAGTGCTGCCTCAAGGCGCCCTGAGCGATGGTCTCAGGTGCTGTAGCTAGTGAGCTGAGTCTATAGCGCAATATATGGCAGAAATCATTCGTGAGGAAATTTGCCTCAAGGCGCCCCTAGCGATGGTGTTAGGTACTATAGCTGGAGTCTCCACTGCCTGCGTAGTTATTTTCTAGTGAGTTGGTTCAATAATGCAATAGCTAGTGGATGCTGCTTGTACTGAGATTTGCCTCATTGCGCTCCGCGCCGTGCAAGTCTTTCTCCTTCCTGACCTTAGTGGTTGTGTAAGCCTTTATCAGGGGATGTGCTAGAGTAATAAGGCGTTGACAAGGCGCGCCACACAGGAAACACACATGCAAGCGCACACACACAGACACACACATGCACACACACATGCAAACACACACAGGTTGTGGATGGGTTAAGTGAGGAGCCTGTGAGCTCTGCTGAAGATGCGCTAGAGCTGATTGCCCAAGGAGATGCTTACCGCAAGGTATGAAAGGTTTACAAGGTTTATAGCAAGGCTTACACAAAAAGGCCTTCAGTCAAGAAGTGCGACTGCTAGCCTGCCGCTTGTGTTTTATGTCGCAAAGCACAGGGGCAGGCGCAGGCAAGGTGTGAAAGATTGTGAGAGATGGGATGTAGAGTCGTGGTTGTAGTATAATTTAACTTTGGTCAGAAGGCACTTAGAGTGGCTGGTTGACCTAGGCGAAAAGCAGGCCTCAAAATATATAAACCGTCGAGCAGCTGAAAGGAAGAAAAGAGCAAGCTGACAAAAGGCGGATGAAGTATGATGGAGATGGAAAGGCAACGTTGCGGTAGGCTACCTATTAAACGTGATGATGAGTTGCCACGACACAGCAATGCAAGTGTAAAGGAGTGTATGGTTTGAGAGTGGGCATGGCCAGATCCCTTTAAGTACAGTGTATAACCTTTATGTACAGTGTATGATTGGATTTTGGGCAGAGCAATCCTGTAAGAGTCCGTGGCTTGCTTGCAGAGTACGGTGTGCCTGCAGAGCATGGTGTGCCTGCAGACCTTTGTTTCCCTGCAAAGCATGGTGTGTCTGCAGACCTTTGTTCCCTACAGAGCATGGTGTGTCTGCAGACCTTTGTTCCCTACAGAGCATGGTGTGTCTGCAGACCTTCGTTTCCCTGCAGGGCAAGGTGTGCCTACAGAGCATGGTGTGCCTCGCAATGACCTTCACTAAACCTTGACCTGTATTCAAGGCTTGTTTCATGCACTAAGTCTTGCCTTTGCCTCTTAATGCTCTAAGCCTTTTTTTTGTAAACCAGCCTAGTAGCATTCTTTACGCACTAGTGTCTTTACGCACCCGTGTCTTTACGCACTAGTGTCATTCTTTCACGTCAGTGCCGCTGCTTACATATCTAGGATCCTTAACCTCATGACACAATTGCCTGCGCCTGTGCCTGTGCCTTGCGACACAATTGCCTGTGCCTGTGCCTTGCCTGCGCCTGTGCCTGTGCCTTGCAACACAATTGCCTGTGCCTGTGCCTTGCCTGCGCCTGTGCCTGTGCCTTGCAACACAATTGCCTGTGCCTGTGCCTTGCCTGCGCCTGTACCTGCGCCTTGCGACACAATTGCCTGTGCCTGTGCCTTGCCTGCGCCTGTGCCTGCGCCTTGCAACACAATCGCCTGCGCCTGTGCCTGCACATGCGCCTGTGCCTGCGCCTTGCAACACAATCGCCTGCGCCTGTGCCTGCACATGCGCCTGTGCCTGTGCCTTGCAACACAATTGCCTGTGCCCTTGCCTTGCCTGCGCCTGTGCCTGCGCCTTGCGACACAATTGCCTGTGCCCTTGCCTTGCCTGCGCATGTGCCTGCGCCTTGCAACACAATTGCCTGTGCCCTTGCCTTGCCTGTGCCTGTGCCTTGCAACACAATTGCCTGTGCCTGTACCTTGCCTGCGCCTGTGCCTGCGCCTTGCAACACAATTGCCTGCGCTTGTGCCGCTCATCCCCACTGCCTACAACCATGCGTATTGACTCATTAACACGCTGCACGTGCACATACATGTGTGTGTGTGTGCTTGCAGGTCAGCTCCACTGCTTACAACGAAGACAGCAGTCGTAGCCACACCATCTGCCGCCTGCATGTGGATTCCATGGAGGTGCCGGCAACAGGCAATTCTCCGCAGCAGGTGACTTTCCGCACTTGCTGTGTGCGTCTGAGCGTGTGCATTAGTATGAATGTACAAGCATCTTTTGTCTGCACGTGTGTTCCATGCAGATGCCAGTCATAGAGCTGCGCCTGCCACATAACTGCACGCTGCTGCACCTTGCTCCAGGTGCTCACTGTGCGTTTGCCCCAGCAAGGAGGGGGCCGTCGTTCGACAGCTGTGCTGAGCCTCATTGATTTGGCAGGCTCTGAGAGTGCAAAGGTAAGGCCAGTAGCGTGTGTGTGTGCGTTCATGTGTATGTGTGTCTAGGGCTAGGGGGCCGTCGTTTGACAGCTGTGCTGGGCATCATCGAATTGGCAGGCTCTGAGAGTGCGAAGGTAAGGCTGGTAGAGTTTGTGCGTGTGTGTGCGTGCATGTGTGCGTTCATGTGTGCGTGTGTGTCAAGGGTTAGGGGGCTGTCAGTCGACAGCTGTGCTGGGCATCATCGATTTGGCAGGCTCCGAGAGTGCAAATGTTAGGCCACTAGAGTTTGTGTGTGTGTGTGTGCGTGCATGTGTGCGTTCATGTGTGTGTGTGTCAAGGGTCAGGGGGCCGTCGGTCGACAACTGTGCTGAGCCTCATCGATTTGGCAGGCTCCAAGAGTGCAAATGTAAGGCCAGTAGAGTGTGTGTGTGCATGTGTGCGTTCATGTGTGCGTGTGTGTCAAGGGTTAGGGGGCCGTCGGTCGACAGTTGTGCTGGGCATCCTCGATTTGGCAGGCTCTGAGAGTGCAAATGTAAGGCTGATAGTGTTTGTGTGTGTGCGTGCATGTGTGTGTGTGTGTATGTCAAGATTAGGGGGCCGTCGTTCGACAGCTGTAGTGCTGAGCCTCACTGATTTGGTAGGCTCTGATGCTATCAGTGAAGTGCTGAGCCTTTCTGATACTTTGATGCAGAGGTAGAATTGGGACAATACGTGCACGTATAACAACTGCATTATGTGTACCACGTGCATGCACGCATACACCACATAAACCACACACACACACACACACACACACACACACACACACACACCACATGCACGCACACACACACCACACACACATACACACACACCACACGCATACACACCACACAAACATGCGTATCGTGCATGAACACACTTACATGCATACACACACATGCACACACACACACAGGTAAACCAGTCCAAGGGGCAGCGGATGGAGGGCTCCTTCATTAACAAGAGCTTGCTCACGCTTGGCACCGTCATTCACAAACTAGCTGACGCACGGGGCCAGGGGCAATCGCACGTGCCCTACCGGGACTCTAAGCTTACGCGTCTGCTACAGGTGTGTGTGTGTTCATGTGCGCAGGTGTGTGTGGTCGTGCGTGTGTGTGTGTGTGTGTGTGTGTGTGTGTGTGTGTGTGTGTGTGTGTGTGTGTGAGTGTGTGTGTGTGCATCTATGTACATGTTAGTTTCAGGTACACATTCTGTACTGGGGCTCCAAGTCCACATTTCTGCTGCAGGTGTGCGTGTGTGCGTGTGTATCCGTGTGTGCGTCTGTGGGTGCTGATCCTTCCCATTTTCTCCCTATAAATCTGTACAGCTCTGTCATTTTACTTACATCTCCTCATTCACATTCACAAACAGAGCTCTATGTCTGGCTCGGGTGCGCGCATCGCCATCATCTGCAACATCACCCCAGCAGCCGCTCAATTTGAAGAGACAGGCAACACCCTTAAATTTGCTACACGTGCCAAACTGGTGCGTAGCAAGTCGGAGTGTGTGTAGTGTGAGTGTGTGTAGTTGTGTGTGTATGTGTGTGTATGTGCGTGTGCGTGTGTGTGTGCAGTTGTCTTATTTATATTTGCTTAAGTAGAGTTAGTCGTTTTGTTTGAAGAGGCAAAGCGACACCCTCAATTTGCTGTACGCGCCGATCTGGTGCGTAGCAAATTTGAGCGCATATGTTGCGTGTGTAGTTGTCTTAGTTCCGTTTGCTGTATTTGTCGAGATGACATTTAATTTGAAGAGGCAAAGCGCTGCCCTTAAATTTGTTGTAGTCGCCAAGCTTGTGCGTAGCAAGTCTGATGTGTGGAGGCTTGCCTAATCTATGATTGCTTTACTAGCAATGGACTACTCAGGACTTTAAAGAGAAAGGGCTCCCCTCAAATTTGCTACGCACACCATCCTGGTGCGGAACGACCCTAACTGTGTGTAAATATCTGTGTCTCTTTAAACTAAACCGGACTATTAGTGCAAGCCTCCGCGTTTGGAGAGGCAGGCTCAACCTTGCTGTGTCCTCCAATGTGCCACGTACACAATCTTGGGGCAAGGTAGTTTGGGGTATGTGTGTGTGCGTGCGTGTGTGTGTGTATGTGTGTGTGCGTGTGTGTGTGCGTGTGTGTGTGTGTGTGTTTGTGTGTGTGCGTGTGTGTGTGTGATTGTGTGTGTGTTTGTGTATGTGTGTATTGCTTCAAATCGCAACGGTCAGGCTGGCCAGAATCCCACGCTTGTGCAGGATGATTGCCTTGAAACGTCCTCCCACCTGAGTTACCGGTCCTACAATTGTGTTGCCTGCAACTGTTTGACTTGAATTTGTATTGCAGGTACTATGCTGAAGTGCTGTGAGTGACCACATGCATGCGCATCTATGCTTCGTTTCTGTGCACAGGCAGGCACACACACAACCACACGCACACACACTCGCACGCGCGCACATACACACACATTCGCACGCACGGACGCGCACATACATACACACACACACACAAACACACACACACACACCAGACAGGTACAAGTGGTGGTGTCTGCTTATGTTGTCTTGGATGGCTGCACCCTTGTGTACTTTTGCTTAAGATCTAACATAAATGCCCGTATGTGCACATGCACATTCACACACACGCTCACACACACTCGCACGCATACACACACACGTACACACACGCGCACGCACACACAGATACAAGTGCCGACATCTGCCCATGTTGTCCTGGATGACCGCACCCTTGTGCATCTTAGCTAGTGCATAAAACATTAATGCTTGAACGTGCACATGCACAGTCACACACACGCACACGCACGCATATGCACACACGCACGCACACACAGGTACAAGTGGCGGTATCTGCCCATGTTGTCCTGGATGACCGCACCCTTGTGCATCTTAGCTAGTACATAAAACATAAGCACCCTTGTGCGTGCACATGCACAGTCACACACACGCGCACGTGCTCACACACATTAATGCTTGAGCGTGCACATGCACAGTCACACACACACACGCACACGCACACACACGCACGTGCTCACACACATACACACACAGGTACAAGTGGCGGTATCTGCCAATGATGTCATGGACGATCGCACCCTCGTGCGTCGGTACCGGCAAGAGGCAGCAGAGCTGCGAAAGCAGCTCACGGCACTGTTAGCGTTACAGAACTGCGGGCAGCCAATGCCGAGCCATCACCACCAGCTGCACCATGCAGGCTCCATGCACGCGCGGTTGGGGGGTGCGTTTGTGTGATTGTGTGTGTGTGTTGTATACCACCACCAGCTGCACCATGCAGGCTCCATGCACGCGCGGTTGGGGGGTGCGTTTGTGTGATTGTGTGTGTTGTATACCACCACCAGCTGCACCATGCAGGCTCCATGCAA
>Ga0307948_1003219_pt1 | contig 12054 bp, 13 predicted proteins | sample OrgLakmetagen280_FD_201824 | JGI IMG/M metagenome (GOLD analysis project Ga0307948, IMG submission 201824) | Saline water microbial communities from Organic Lake, Antarctica - #280 | ecosystem: Environmental > Aquatic > Non-marine Saline and Alkaline > Saline | place: Antarctica: Organic Lake...
GAGTGCACATGGTGGGCAATGTTTGACCACAGTCAATCTATTTTTTCTCTACTGTCGACAAAATCCAGCAAACAGCTTTTTTCATCCCTTGTATAGGTAAACGCAAACATACACACACACGCACACACACAACATACACACACAAATGACAAATGACACACACACATACATACACAACACGCACATCACACGACGCAGCGGGCAGATTGGAGTGCAGGGCCTGGTGGACCCCAAGGCTATGGTGGACATGTCCCACGTAAGCTTGTGCTCACCGGTGGCGTGCGCAACAAGCAGGTGAAAGAACAGTGGGAGCAAGAGAGTTGCACATCAAGGAAAAAGGGCAGGTGGAACGATTTCAAACGAGCAACGGAAGGAACAAGGATGATGAGCACAAGGAAAATTGCTGGGCTAAAGACACGGGGTTGTTAAAACAGGTCTCAGTATACTTGTGCTCACTAGTGGCGTGCGCAACAGCAGGCAACAACTAGGTGCAGCAGGGGCAGGGGGGAAGGAAGGAGGGCAGGAAGAAGCATCTAGATCCGCGAACCAGGAACCCGGTTGGGCCCATGCCGTGTGGAGCTGCTACATCCAGTACGCAGAATGATGCTAGGTCATTCGTTCTCTCTTTGGCCTGTTTTGCACGCCAGAAGCCTTAAGGAAGCCAGGGTAGTCGTCAAGGTGAGGCAAGATGCAGAAGACGCAGCGAAAATGCGAGACCTAAATTTGTGTGCTAATAAGCAGGGACCATATGTATAACTTGTAATATATAAGGGACGTGGCAGTATTTCAGGGAATAATGCTGGGTTCTGTAAATTTGCAACTTCCTCAAACTCTGATGCATAATACCAGGCAACCCACATTGCAATTTCCTCAAACTCTGATGCATAATATCAGGCAACCCACTGCTTTATCCTGTGCTCTCGCCTCATTATAAATCACGGGGCTCGGCTCATTCCCTTCTAGAAACACTTGCAAGTTTTCCCTGTTTATTTCCTGCAATGAAGAATTTCACTAGAAACTTGGGAACAAGTTAACTAAGGGAAGGGCGGAACGTCGGGTCCGACTTAGGGGGGATTTAGGGAGTACCCTGAGGGAGTAGGTAAGTTAACAAAGGGGCTCTTAAGTTAACAAAGGGGCTCCTTAGGGAGTGGGTAAGTTAACAAAGGGAAGGGAGGAATGTCGGGTGCGGTTTACATGCCACAGGGTTGGAAGAGTAGAGAGGTAAGCACGCACTGGCTTGGTGGGGGAGACTCACGGCACTTCAGGCCAATGTGTCTCTTTTTTCTTAGTTGATGCAGGGAGTGTTTTGCTGCCTGCGTAGTATTTCTTTTTTTACACATTACACATACACACACAAACATACACACACACGTACTCACACACTAATGCACGCACAGCTTGAGGCCTTTGTTGGTGCGGCTGATTGCGCTGCTAGGCAGGAGGCTGTGCTGACAGCTCAGGAAAGGCCCCAGACCAGCCATGGTGCCAGGTCAGTGGTGCAGACTAGTAAAATTTATGACTTTAACTTTAAGGATGTATTAGCTCAGGTAGCAATCGACGAATGGGATTGAGTGAGGAGGTGGGCAAGCAAGTGTGAATGAAGTGGCCCAATTCAGGGGTAGAGGCAAGGAGTAGAGGGATTAAAATAAGCAAGTGGTCACTTGATTACAGCAAGTTTGTTGTTTCAAAGCAGGAGGGCAACAAAATGTAGGAGGGCATTCTTTTGGGATGTTATGGTACCAGTACTACGGTAGAGCAAAGCCTTTGATTGCTGCAATTTGTAGCAATGTGGGTTTTTGACACAGATGCCTGCACTAAGCGAACAGCTAGGGAACAAAGTACTCGTTACTTCATTTCATGGCAGACTTGAAGCTGTATGCAGCGCCCCCATAATTGACACACACACACACACACACACACACACAAACACACACACACTCTCTGGAAAATGCATGTGCACTCTCTGATGTGAAGGGGTGGACCACAACAAAAAGAGGCCGCCATTAGGAGTGCAGAAAGGGCGATGCGCCCATGGAGCGCGTACGCAGGTGTGTGTGTATGTGTATGTGTATGTGTATGCGTATGTATGTGTGTGTGTGGCTGTGTGGCTGTGTGGCTGTGTGTGTGGCTGTGTGTGTGAATAGGGTAAGAAAAGTACAATGCTGAATACTGAATACTTAATTCAGCAGCAGGGCTCTGTATGGGCATGTGTTTTTGGCGTGCAGGGAATGGTGATCGTCATGCAGCCAACATTAGTAGACACTCAGAAGCAGAGCACTACACGTTTTAATTTCCCGGCGTGCAGGGAATGGTGAGCGTCATGGAGCCAACTTTGGCTGCATGGTGGACAGCCCCCCACCAAATCCTGACGGCAGCCCAGCGCCCCCCGGCTTTGATTACCCGGGAGTGAAGCAGGCGCTAGCTGTACACAAGGCAGGGGCTCAGGTGTGAGTGTGTGAGGTTGGGGGTGTGGGTGTGGGTATGGGTGGCTGGGTGGGTGTGGGTACGGGTGGCTGAGTGGGTGTGTGGGTGTGTGGGTGAGAGACTGCTCGCTGTACGCAAAGCAGGGGCTCAGGTATGTTTAAGTGTGTGTGGGTGAATATGTGTGTGTTGTAGGTGGGTGTGCGTGAGTTGGTAGCTGGGCTGTGACTTCGCAAGGATGCAGCTGCACTTCCTCTCGATACTTGGGACCAAGGTACGCGTTGCGGCATGTTTGTGTTGATCGAATTTGGCAGTGATCACCTAATCGTAGGGTTGGCCAGAACCGTATGTATAATATACGCACCGTATATGATCGTATATTTGGTGATTTCCCTGCCAAAAATATCGTATATACATCGCATAGGTATGGTTCTGTCCAACCCTACCTAATCAAAACTACCTTGTGAGGAAGCACGCACCGTCACCTGCTGTACTGTTTGACAGCCGCAATGCTACCATTCATAATTCATACTGCTTTTTTTGGGGGTGTGTTTGGCCAAACACAAGCTACAAAAGGAGGTCCATAGCCAGGTCACATTCTTGATCCTGATGCCCACCTACTCAGGCTCAAATTTAGGGGAAAACTGGGAAGTATGCTGACCAAGAAAATTATATGCTCAAGAGCGTATTCATGTGAGTTGGCCACCGTACTTGCCATGAGAGCACACTCCTGCCTGGGTCACAAACCCGCTGTCCACCTGCGCAGATCAAGGGAAAAGGTGCCGGCCAAATACATGCTGATGGAGCGTGCTCATGTCAAGTCTTGTAAGCCATTAAGGCGCATTCATGCCTAGGTCACACACCCGCTCCACCTGCGCAGATCAAGGGAAAAGGCGCCGGCCAAATACACGCTGAAGGAGCGTACTCATGTCAAGTAGGCCACCGTCCTAGGGAGCTGTGGCCAAACGATATTGCGCTTCCCCCTCAATATTGCGCAGGGTGCAGAGGTAAGCGTGTGGTCGTTGCTCAAATAGTTTGCCCAAATGAGCATCATCATGTTTGCTCAGATTCACGCAGGGGGCGGCAGCTGGTTGCAGGTATGTTCTGTCAGTTATATCATTTAACAAAGAGCTGTGGATCTTAATGTTACATTGCAACCAGTTGGATTTAAGCTGAAGGTATGTTCTGTCAGTAATATCGTTCAGGAAAGAGCTGTGGATCTTAATATTACATTGCACCCAGTTGGATGTAAGCTGAAGGTATGATCTGTCAGAAATATCATTTAGTAAAGAGCTGTGGAACTTAATATTACTGTTGCACCCTTTCAATTTTGTATGGGTTGACTTTACAAAACTGAAACGCTTTGGCATTGCCAACACGCACAAACTTGTCACACACCTAAACACACTCAAGTGTGTCAGGTCACGCATAAACTCAAGCGTGTCAGGTCACGCATACACTCACATGCATGCACAGACGTGTAAAGGCATGAAATTTTGTGTACAAATACACACATACACACAACACACACACAGGAGGACACGACCCTGGCAAGGAACGTAACCCTGCCTGGGAGCCTTACACTCCTGCAGCACGGTTGCGTGGCCTGAACTTGTTGGGCACTAAATTCACGTGGGCACTGGAAAGGAAGCAGCTGTGTGTGACACTGAATGATGGGAGCAGCGTGAGGCCGGTGCGCTATGAGCTGTGTGTATATGTGTGTTGTGTGTGCGTGCTATTGCGCGTGTGGGTGCGAGGATGGATGTACGTGTGTGTATTTGTGGTGTATATGGGTGGGTGGGTGGGTGCATGTATGTGAGGATGAGTGCAGGCAGCTGGAATGTGCACAACTGTCTTTGCTTGCAAATGAAATGGACGTGAACAGCCAAAAATGCTGAGGAAAAAGTTTGTGCTTTCCTTTTTGCAGGTGCGGTGGACGTGGAAGGTCACAGATGTGGAGGGAGATGAAGTCATGGCTAAGCCTGCCAACTTGGCCTGCCAGGACTTTGTGAACCAGCTAGCCCTTATGTTTGACGGTGTGTGTTGGTGGTTGATACAGCCCTGGCTGACGTGTGATAGAATCCCGGCGTGCCAGGACTGTGTGAACCAGCTAGCCCTATGTTTGATGGTGTGTGATACTTTGACGGTGTGTGTTACTTTGACGGTGTGTGTTACTTTGACGGTATGTGTTAGTTTGACGGTGTGTGTTACTTTGACGGTGTGTGTTACTTTGACGGTGTGCGTTAATTTGACGGTGTGTTACTTTGACGGTGTGTACTACTTTGACGGTTTGTGATACTTAATAGAGGTGATGGCCAGATCTGTACAGTGTCGAGTGTGCCCTGTCCATCCGCTGGGCTGTTGTGTAGTTAGCCAGTTTGCTTTGGGCTTTTGTGCATTACGACCACAAACTTCATGATTAATGGGGGATTGTTCGTTTGCGTGCAACGTGCCGCCACAAACATGCTCGTAAAACCAGTAATTTTGAGTTGTATTATATGTATATGCCTTGCCAAGACGCGTCACACACATGCATGCTGCTTTGCTTGTTGGCAAAATTGTACACGCATGGACATGCATGCACGTACACATCCACATACATACATGTCGCACCTTAAAACCAGTAGTTTTGAATTGTACTATATTTATATGCCTTGCCAAGACACGTCACGCACATGCATGCTGCTTTGCTTGTTGGCACAATTGTACACGCATGGACATGCATGCACGTACACATCCACATACATACATGTCACAACTTCACACACACGTACACGTACACACACACGTACACACACACATACGCTCACATTGACACAAGCAGGCTTGCGTGAGGGCCATGAGCCGTACCCATCCACAAACATACATGTCGCACCTTCACACACACGTACACGTACACACACATACACACACCTACGCTCACATTGACACAAGCAGGCTTGCGTGAGGGCCATGAGCCGTACCCATCCACAAACATACATGTCGCACCTTCACACACACGTACACGTACACACACATACACACACCTACGCTCACATTGACACAAGCAGGCTTGCGTGAGGGCCATGAGCCGTACCCATCCACAAACATACATGTCGCACCTTCACACACACACGTACACGTACACACACACGTACACACACACATACGCTCACATTGACACAAACAGGCTTGCGTGAGAGCCATGAGCCGTACCGTCACCTAGCCACCGAAGCCGTGCACGCATTCTTGCGGACGCGCTCCCCCCATTTAAAAGTAGCAGCCCCTGAATGTATGCTCCCACTGAGGCTGGCACTGCAAACGTACGAGCCTTCGTTGGTGGGGCATGCACTGCTCATGCTGCAGAGGTAGGTTGGCACAGGGGCTTTCTCTTTCTGTCATTGTGATATTGTGATGCAGCAGTATTGTGCACACAGGGTGCATTGTTGTGACACGAAAGCTGAGGCAGGTATGTGCAAATATATACATACACATATATATGGAGAGAGAGAGAGAGAGAGAGAGAGAGAGAGAGAGAGAGAGAGAGAGGTATATATATGTAGAGAGAGAGAGAGAGAGACAGATAGAGAGAGAGAGAGAGAGAGAGAGAGAGAGAGAGAGAGAGAGAGACAGAGAGAGAGAGAGAGAGAGAGAGAGAGAGAGAGAGAAAGAGAGAGAGAGAGAGAGTATTGTTTTGCATTGAGGCTTGCACTGCTGATGCTGTGTGGGGGGGGAAGGGGCTGCTGCTGAGTGTGTAGGGGCAGAACGTGAATGAGCTATGTTTTTAGGGGAGGGGGGCCGGGGAGATGTATGTTTGTGCAGATTGCAAGCTGCTATTTGGGGACAGGGCTTGCTCTGCTGGTGCTGCAAAGGGGATGGGTGGGTACAATACGTACAAGCCTCTCAAAGTAAAGCACCCTCCTTTTTTAAATGTTGCTAGGTTGCTGTTTCTGGTGTCCGAATTTAGAACTCATATGTGCTGGTTGTTCATCGTCTGCTCTGTGTCTGCGTGCGTGCGAGCGTAGCGTGCGTCACTTCACGTGCCCGCCGTTCCGTGACTAGGGCCACTTCATATTTCATATGTGCTGGCTGTTCATCGTCTGCTCTGTGTTTGCGTGCGAGTGTAGCGTGCGTCACATCACGTGCCCGCCGTTCCGTGCCTAGGGCCACTTCATAGGTGCTGGTTGTTCATCGTCTGCTGTGCTTGTCTGTGTGCAAGTGTAGCTTGTGTGATGTGCCCGCCGTCCCGTGACTAGGGCCTCTTCATATGTGCTGGTTGTTCATCGTCTGCTGTGCTCGTCTGTGTGCAAGTGTAGCTTGTGTCTTGTGCCCGCCGTTCCGTGACTAGGGCCTCTTCATGTGCGCTGGTTGTTCATCGTCTGCTGTGCTCATCTGTGTGCAAGTGTAGCTTGTGTCATGTGCCCGCCGTTCCGTGCCTAGGGCCACCTTGCCACAGGTCATATTGGCCATATTGGCCACAGGTCATATTTGCCCTATTGGCCACAGGTCATATTTACCCTATTGGCCACAGGTCATATTTACCCTATTGGCCACAGGTCATATTTGCCACAGATCATATTTGCATATTTCCCACCTTGCCACAGGTCACATTTCTTTACAAAAATGGCGTCTGCTGCCATGCATCTCGCTTGTTTACACACAATATGGCGTTGGTGTGCCTATTCACCCTTTCAATTGTGTGTGTGTGTTTGTGTGTGTGTGCCGGTGCAGCTTTCTACGTGCCCCCCAATGTTACGGGTAGAGCCATCATGTCTCACTCACGTCAAGTTCCTTTGCAAAATGCACTTGCTGCTATGTATCTTGCTCATTCGTGCACATCATGGTGACGATGTACCTTATTCTACCTATATTCCCTTTTCAATTGTGTGTGTATGTGTGTTGATGCAGCTTGATTTGCGCCCACCATTCTGTGAGTAGGGCCATCGTACCTATATACCTACTATACACCCTGTTCAATTGTGTGTTTGTGTGTGTGTGTGTGTGATGATGCAGCTTGATTCGCGCCCACCATTCTGTGGGTAGGGCTATCGTACCTATATACCTACTATACACCCTGTTCAATTGTGTGTGTATGTGTGTTGATGCAGCTTGATTTGCGCCCACCATTCTGTGAGTAGGGCCATCGTACCTATATACCTACTATACACCCTGTTCAATTGTGTGTTTGTGTGTGCCGATGCAGCTTGATTTGCGCCCACCATTCCGTGGGTAGGGCCATCGTACCTAAATACTAAATACCCTTTTCAGTTGTGTGTGTGTGTGCTGTTGCAGCTTGATTCGCGCCCACCATTCCGTGGGAAGGGCCATTGTGCCTCACATCCCTCAGCTGCTGCCTGCAATGGCCTTACTCCGCCCTAAGCACTTCATAGTTCACCTCCCCCCTCCATTCTGTGTCGGACCTGCCGGGTCGTTTTCAGGTGAGTGGGTGCTCATGCCCCTTTCGTCTGACGTATAAAGGTGTAGGTACTTGCTCAGAATGGATCGAATGGATCCCCCCAAAATAGGACTTCTGTGCTAAAGTATTTCCTAACCATCTGCTCTTTCGGCAGCAGGGAGGGGGAGAGAGGGGGAGGGGGGGAGAGAGGGGGGGAGAGAGCCACAGCCACATTTAAGTGGCTCCTCCTTATTTGACGTGGGGAGTAGCTTTTGCTGCCTGCGTAGTTTTCTTATTATTAGCCCTCTTTTGGATACACAATGAGGAGCACAAACAAAGCTAGTAATGGTGTTAGTGAAGCTACGTTGTACATTTTTGGACACTAATCTGTCGCAACATGGCATCAAGCACTGTCTCGCGCACTCTGATCTCCCTCCCTTTTGTGTTGGGCTTTCCCGGTCGTTGTCTGGTTATTGGGTTGCTTTTAGGTTCCACAAGGGTTGTGGAGAGCATGCTCATCCCATGGGATTCAGACCAGCTGAATTCGTTGAGCACTCTTCCTCTTAGGTGATGCAAACAGAATGTGTGTGCATTTGTGTGAGTTTTGATGGTGATGGGCAGCAAGCCCTCTCAGAAATCTCATTCGATCATTGAAGCGACTACGACGCTTGTGTTTCAAAACTTGCAGTCATTTTTCATGGGAGGCGCTTGATACATGATACACCAGCAAAGTTTTTGGTGTCAGCAATTTTCTTCCAGGCACTTTTTTATAGCGCCATTGCTCTGAAGTAAATTATAAGCTACACAGATCCCAGGCTGTAATGTGTGTTATATTTGAAAGGAAAACGTGTCTGCGTTGGCTACTTGATACCTTTTTTTGCTCCCCAGTTGTCTGGTGACGTCAAGCCCTGGATATAATAAGGGTTGGTCTGGGTTATTTTACTGAGCCCAGGCTGTGTGTAAGGCTGAAAGAACACACATCTCTGCATTTGCCAGCTTCTGGAATCATGGTGTTGTACTGGTTTCTAAACCTTTTCAGATTGTGGCGAGTGGTCAGACAAGCCATCGCAGTTTATAGAAATGAGCTTGCACTCTGACTGAAGGCCAAAGACTCAAGCAGTGTTGGTTGTAATGGGGGGGGACCCAACGCGCCTGTGTTGGTTCCTTTCATCATTGCCAGACGTATCATTGAGGTCGCGCCCCATGCTATTACGCTGTTTATAGATACGAGCTTCCAGTATCTTGCATGGGCATGTCGTTAGGAGCATCATGTGTGGGAAGAACAGCTTGTATGTTTTGAGAATGGTGTGTGCATTCAAGTTGAGAAGCCACCCCTGCCATTGTTCATGGTCTGCTCAAAGGGCACGTGTGTGTGTGTGTATGTGTGGGTGTGTGTGTCTAGATTGGGTGTGTGTAGGCAGGAGCCCTTTAGTGTCTGAAGTCAAGGGCTGTCCCCCTCTCAGAGTAGGAAAGGAAGGGGCTGCAGGCGTTACATCCCACATGAGTCTTGAGGTCGTTCATTGAAGGGTGTGAATTGATGACAATATATACAAGCTAACAACAGAAACAGTTTCGGCTCAATCCGTGCAGATTTGAGAAAGTGATTTTCTAACCGTAATTTCCAGCTAAAGTCTCCCCAGCGAGTAAGCCTCGCTGGCAAATTCAGAACCACTAGTTACCCACCCTTATCCCTTATAGATGACGTTGGTCAAATGTCATCAATAAACACTCTTAACTGAATTGCAATTAGGACCAAAATATGCAGGCAGTGAAAACCACACCCCTCATAGAATAAGGAAAAGGAGCCACTTTAAAACCAGGTACCGTAGAACTCCTCCACCAAAAGAAACAGAAAAATTTCCTAAAGCACGTACCAACCCAGCCTTAAACAAGTTAGCACAGCAGCATGCTGAGTAATGGCAGTGTTGGCCACCCCTGAACTGGCATCCGTGCTGCGTATGATTGCAGTGCCCCCCTCAATGACGTTTTTATGTGCTTCCCTTCCATGAATATATTGGCGGTTTGAAAAGCGGCCGGCATTGATTTTGAACACAGCAATGCTAGCACTTGTTAGTGGCAGCGCTTGTTTAAACCCTCCGTCATTGCTATATATATTAGTACGTTTCTCTCACATATACACACACGCACATACAAAAGTTACAAAGGTTACAAATAAAGCCGTCAGTCAGGAAGCGTGACTGCTAGGCTGCGTATGTAACGCAATGCACATACACGCACAAGCACACACACACACACACACATACATTGTAGGGAATGGAATGGCCCCAGAAGCTGGGCATCGTCAGTGCCATGTCTGCAACGTTCCTGTGGACAAAGACTACGCAATTAAGTGCAATAACGTGCGTGCTGCTAACGTGGCACTTGCCAACCCCCATTTCTTGGGCAGCCCGCTGCCAAAAGAAAGCCACAAACATCCACTAAAAGGGCGAAGGAGCAAGAAGTGAGTTCTGTCTGTGCGTGAGGGCTGAGGTACAACGAAGCAGCTTGTTGTAACTACCTTTTAAGCTTGGTATCCCAAATAGGTGTACACAGATCAAACTGGATCACGCAAGAGACCCAGCATTCATGTGTTTGCCCTGCTCAATCAATGCAAAGCTTGGAAACTCCGCAAATACTTGGTCCGTCTGTTATAAGTCATAACAGAACAATTGGGATTAAGTGAACCGATTTCATGTTTTTGAACTGTCCTCAATTTTGCACTTCCCTTAATTTTCTTGGTGCATGCAGTTGCCACCTGTGTGTGTGTTTGTGTGTGTATGTGTGTGTGATCACAAATGGCCAAATCATGGCTGCCCTCCACAATCGTTTTCATGTTCCTTCGTCCACAGGTACAACCTATCAGAGCTGATCAACTCGACGTTGGACTTATTTGTGCAAGCGGGTGGCAAACAGGCACTGAAAGCGATCAAGCACGTTTGTCCCACGTATGACTTCTTTGACCCCAAAGATTGAGTGCGTTTTGGTGGGGCTGTAAGTAGCGGGCGGCGTGTCTGTGTCACTTGCCATGCAGGTATCCTGTTTTGTGGAATATAGTTTGCTGTGGCTTTCATAAGGCTGCAGCTGTTAGGATGGTATATATTAGGGTTGGCCAGAATTGTGTATATACACACTACATCACTGTGGATTTGGTTATTTACCTGCCAAAAATACTGTGTATGTTTATGGCTTTGGCCTTCTTGTTCTTGGAACAAGATTGCAACCTGCAATGCATTGATATCATCATTCTTCCCAAGGCATTGGTCTGGGTGTGATTGGATTGGGTTGCGAGCATCTTTCTTCAGGTTTGATGACGTGTGAGTTAAGAAGTCTTTTAGGTATTTAGATAGCAACCTCTGAGACAAGTACACTAGTGCTGTAACTTCCATCAATACGGATGTACTGTTGCATGCTGGGCAAAAGTACGATGCCACAGTTTATTGGTCTAGCCTTTTTTCTGTGACAAATTACTGTTTTGATCTGACCAAAACTCACGTTTGCTTTGTCAGTGGGTTTGCGTGCACAGATTTCAAAACTGGAGGCAGCAGCCTACGTGGCTTGAAGGTAGTAGAAAAGAGAGGGTGTAAACACTACCGGTACGGATCTGAAAAGGATGTTTTGTGTTCTACACCAACCAATGGACGCAGAGACACACAACATCCCCCCTGGAGAACAAAAAGCGGAAGTTTTTTATTAAGATCAGGTGGTCGGGAGGCAGAGGCCTGCACACCACCAGGAGTACTGCTCAGATGCTTGTGGGATTTGTGCTCGATTTCACGTCTGGTTTAAATGACTTTTGTTGCAGATTTGACCGTATGTAGGCATAATTTCTTTATGAGTGCTGTGACATGTGGACCTTTTACTCCATGGCTTTGTCGCTCACATTCTGCATTTGCTCGACATGCTCCAGTTTCATTTGCTCGACATGCTGTAGTTGAATGGACCTAGGGTCCCCAAACGCAGCGCCACTATTGTTCTTGTGTTTTTGCAGCGATGGGAGTGACCAGCACAAAATCTGGGCGGCTGGAGGTAAATCTGTCTTTATCTGGGAAGTGGAATGGGAAGAGCCATTTGGGAACAATTCTACTTTCTGCTGTTTCAGGAATCGGGAGAAATTGCATGGTCAACCGTTCGCTGCTGCCTATATCTTTGGAGACAATGCATGATCCTAAGGAGCCTGTTTTGCTGATAGCCTTAAAGATCATGCGGCATGCTAAGTTGTGTCTTTTGGTGATCATGTTCCTTATTTGCGTGTGTTGGCA
>Ga0307948_1003234_pt1 | contig 12015 bp, 16 predicted proteins | sample OrgLakmetagen280_FD_201824 | JGI IMG/M metagenome (GOLD analysis project Ga0307948, IMG submission 201824) | Saline water microbial communities from Organic Lake, Antarctica - #280 | ecosystem: Environmental > Aquatic > Non-marine Saline and Alkaline > Saline | place: Antarctica: Organic Lake...
ATGGACCTGTTTGAAGGAATGCAGCGATGAGCATGCAGCAACGGATCGGCCGCACAGGCGGCCACCGCGTGAAACGCGCGCTGGGCGTGCAGGCGGCGCTGGAATGGGCCTTCCGGGTGGAAAAGGCACAGCTGGAACTGCCAGAACGCCCCAATCCTGAACGCGGGTCCGGCACCGGCACCGGTTTCGGCCTCGAGCACGTCCTGCTGCAGCGCGCCGCGCTGGGCTGCAAGGTTGACGGTGGCCAGTACAAAATGGGCGGCTACACCCATGCGGATGCCGAGGTGATCGCCGCCACCGTCGCCGGGATGCCCGACAGCCTCGGCGGAAAGCGCATGGCGATCCGCGTGGCCGAACTCGGGCGCGCCGGGCTCACCCCGGACTGGATGCCCGACGCAGTGCCGCGATGCTTACCGGTGGAAACGCGACAAAATCAGCATGGCGAGCGGGCAACAACCGTGGTGGTTGGTATCGAACGGGTGCTGACCCGAGGCAAATGGCGCAGCGTGGAGGTCTTGGCCTGCCCCGTCACATGGAGACCGCATCCTGAGCAGATCGCATTCGTCAGGCGCGGTTATGACGACTGGTGGCAGGCGCTGAGCTGGGTCCGCGACGGCTTGATTGACGGGGGTATGTTGCGGGAGATGGCGATTAAACCGGCGATGCCGAAGATGAAGCCGTGGGAGGACCGTTGACATTGTCGGTATCGGCGGAGTGCGGACTTGCGGCGGTGCAGTAATGCATTCGGTAATATCGGCCGGCAGCAATGCGCAGGGAGCCGCCAGTGCAAAGTTGCGAACCCGGATTGGAAACTGTTGCTGATCCTCTGGTTTGTAGGCCGCGTTGATCCGAAGGTACTCCTCCTCGCGGGCCTGATCCTTGAAAAGGCCGTTGTGCAGCGAACATGCTGCCATGATCACGAAGTCCCGCCACACCTCATAGTGGTGTCTGTACGGCGCAAGTTGTTTGAAGGAAAGAAGGAAGGCCACACGGGCCTGCCGTGGGTCTGGGGGGGCCATAGCCTCACCTCCTTGCTGGAAGGGGTTACGAGACTGGCCACACCAGTCTCCGGGACTGATGCACGCCTCTCAGCCAGGCTTATTCATCCAATTCCTGGGAAATGGCTGACGTGCCCGCGAAAGCTCTGTAGAATCCATCTGCTACACGTAACCCGACAGCAGCTTCCGGAGCACGCCATGGGTGATTCGCTACAACCCTTCACGGCCCGTTTCAACAAGTCCCTTCGCGTCGAGAGCCGTGCGGAGAGGCTGACCGGCGACGCCGGTGTCGTGGTGCTGCGCGAGATCACGAATTGGCCGACAGCTGCCATCTGTCTTTCGAGCTGCTACATGCGCGACAACCATGAGAAATTGACTCTTATCGTAGCTTCCGACATCATCGAGACAGTTTGCTGCAAGAAAGTTTGCAACACTTGTTCCCGTGGCCCAGCCACACCAACCCGGGACAGAATACCGTCTCTAACCAAAGAAAGAAAAAAGCCATGAAAAAGCTTTTGATCTCCCCCGTGTTGGCAGCCGCTCTTGCTGTCGCCGTAACCCCTGCTGCTTTTTCAGAAGAAACTCAGAAGGTATCATCTATCAAATTTGTCTATGGAAGCAGTGCTTGCAAGGCCGGCGGAATCTGTAAAGCTCGGGAAATCCCAACTCCTCCTGAGCACTTCATGCGCTTTGGCCTGTCGATAATTGAGCTGAACAATCTCAATGAATTAATTGAGATCCGTGCTGGTCATGATATCCCTGCGTACACATTTGTGCGCATGAAAGATAATTCCAACTGAGTACCTCACCCTCCCGTCACATCCCAGAAGACAAAAATCATACACCTGAGGCACAGATGACATTTCTCACAAAGATCAGCCTCGTGATTGGCCTCACAGTCGCGACCGCAGCACAAGCTCAAGACCGCCCTTACCAGCTCGTGTGCTTCGAGCAGGACGGCATGACCGCAAGCCTGAACAAGGTCGTGAACGCCCAGCAGTTCCTGCGCAACGATAGTGTCTTGCGGAGCGGCAGCTGCGCTTTTGCGCAACTCCCAGCAGGATCAACCGCGCGGTTCATCGACATACACTCAAGCCCTCAGGGCTTTCTGTACCCGATCTATCGCGTGACCTATGCGTCAACGGGTCAGCGGATGTACGCAGCGGACGGCATCTTTCGGACTGATCAGTGGAAGGTGCGGCGGCTCAGAGGAACAGCGGTTCAGCTGATCACGCCGGTTTCCTGCGGTGTGCTGGATGGGTATGTTCAGGCAGCCAACCGCGTGCCAAAGTACATGTTCGTGCCGGAATTTTGCAATGTGGAGGTGGTGCAGTAAAAAGCCCACATCTTCCTGTCAGTGCCGACGAAGCTGGAGGATACGATCATAAGACAATTCTTCGCGCTAAGGTTATCCCGTCTGGAAGACGGGGGTTTTAGACCAATGAGCGGAGACTACAATTACTCGTACAATCCTACCAAAAACGTCACTGGCTGATTTGATCTCTCAATTTCTGCCTCAGTAATTATAACCATCACTTGTTCATTGATTTTGGTTGATTTTCCTGAAATTGTGACTGTCCTTTGAGGTAAGTCCAGATAATGTATATTGTTAGAAACGCTTGCCACTCTCCCAAATGGTTTATCAATACGTCTTTCATGCATGGCCGCAATGGCGTCAGCTACTTCCCGTATCGGACGTCTAATCTCACCATAACAATAATTACGGACGCCTTCCTTATGTAAGTGAATAGATACCTTCCAAGTACGTTCGGCACTTAGAAAATCTATGGACCCTCCAGAGTGTGGCGTTACACTCCCACCAGCATAGTTGGGAAGGCTATTCTGGGCCGCGTTTAACGCTGCTAAGCTGCCTCCATATTTTTTTATGTCTCCAGAAAGGCAAGCGAATCGAACTTGGTCTGTAAATGCATCAATTTCTGAATCAGCGACCAAAACCTCTGTCGAGGCAATAAGCGATACTCCAAAAACTAAAGCTGAAATGCACTTTGATGTAACTTTCATTTTTTGCGGCGCTCTCTATGAATAAGGTTTCTCATTTACCTTGTAGCTTTATGTTGTCCAAATCAAGCCTTTTTGACAGGGTGGGTCACGACGTGCGTGGCGTGACCTTGCCTTTCAAAAATCCACTGTTCAAAGCCTCTACAACTCAAACTGCCGCGCCAGGCTCAACGTCTCTTCTTCCTCAACGCCAAGGTAGAGTTGCGTTGACGCCAGCGACTTGTGCCCCAGCATGATTTGACACGCGCGCAGGTTGCCCGTCTTGCGATAGAGGTAGGCCGGTTGGGATCGGCGGATCGAATGCGTGCCGTAGAGCTCGGGGTTGAGGCCAGCATAGCTGACCCACTTTTTCACCAGCTTGAGGTAGGCGCGTTCACTCAGCGGCTGACTGCCGTCGCTTGCTGCGCCGAGTATAAGCGGCCGCTTCGGAGGTGCCAGACGACAGGCTAACTGGCAGCAAAGGCTCGAACACGCCGCTCACCCCCCCGCCATGGTTCCTCCCGGGCGCGATCCGTATACGGGGGGGACGAGCACGCGATTTCGCTAGCGACTGGATTCCTCACCGGGGAATCCACCTGGAATCCACCCCGGCAAACTGGCTCGGAATTATCATTAATTATCAGTAGCTTACCGGTCCACCCGGCTGGCAGGGTGGATTCCTCGGCGGAATCCAGGGAAGCCAGTTTCAAGAAGCCACCTGCCCAACACTTGCAAGGACGGACACTCACGCCACCGCGGCCTTGATTGGTCTGGGTTGATCGTATCCACCAGCTGGCAGAAGCTCAGTCCGAGGCACGAAACACCTGCACGCGGATCGGCGTCGGATTGTAGCCGTTACACGGATTGTGCATCTGCGGGCAGTTCGACAGGGCCGCGAGCACATCGTGGTCGGCGCGAAGGGCAACCTTGCTTCCGGGCTGCAGTGCGGCTTCGGCCACGCCGGCGCTGCCATCTTCGAGGATTGGCACGCTCATGAACCAGTTCACGTTCGCCACGATCGCCTCCCGACCGAGGCCGAAGGGGGCCAGAACCGTTTCGAAGTTCGAATAGCAGGATTCCGTCGTCTCCACACCATAACGCAGCCGGTTATTGGGAATGCTGCAACAGCCATAGATCGTGTCGTGGCGGCCGATCGTATCCGCGACCACAGTCATCAGTGCCTTGCCGCTGTCGGCGTGCAACACGCTACCGAGGCCGAGATAGACGTTTCCCTGCACCTTGACGGTGTTTGTCGCCGAATATCTGTCGCCGGGATCATCTGCGTCGAAGCACAGGAAATCCACGGCCTGTTGCCCCTCGAGATCGGTGATCACCAGCGTGTCGCCACGGGCAACCCTGTGTGCCCATCCCTGCCGTGCCGGGACGATCTCTTCGAGGGCGGGGCTCTGGCCTTCAAACATCTGCTGGCTTCCGATTGGATGGATTGAAAGTAGCATGGCCAGGTTTCAGTACACAAGCAAAGGTCGTGCCTGAGTGCGCTGTGGCGAAGGTCATGAATCCACGCAAGATTTTCTATTGACAGACCTGCCCCCCTTGACTCATACCTTGATAATCGAAGAACTGCGCCCGGAGGAATCCCTCGCGGGCGTTTCCTTTTTCCCCATATCGCGGACCCCGATCCTGCCGCCGACCATCCCGGCGGCGTGCGTGCATCCGTCCGTAATGTCCCATATCAGAGATCCGCCCCATGGACCTTGTCTTCGCGCCAAGCGAGATCGAGACGTGGCCGATCGACCGGCTGCGCCCCTATGCCCGCAATGCCAAGATGCACGGCGATGACCAGGTGGCGAAGATCGCCTCCAGCATGGCGAAGTTCGGCTGGACCGTGCCCTGCATGGTGGCCGACGATGGCGAGCTGATCGCCGGGCATGGCCGGGTGCTGGCCGCCACCATGCTGGGGCTGAGCGAGGTGCCGGTGATCCGGCTTGGTCATCTCGACGAGGCGGAACGCCGGGCCTACCGGATCGCGGATAACAAACTCACCGAGCTCGGCGAGTGGGACGAGGCAATGCTGCGCGAGGAGATCGCGGGATTGCTGGCCGAGGATTTCGACCTGTCGCTGCTGGGCATCACGGACGATGATCTGGATGCGCTGCTGCGCGATCCCGAGGCACCGGAAGGCGATGGCCCGGTCGAGGGCGAGGATGATGTGCCGGAGGTTCCGGTCACGCCGGTATCGGTCGCGGGGGACCTGTGGCAGCTGGGATCGCATCGGCTGATCTGCGGCGACAGCACGTCCGCCAATGTGATCGGGCGCCTGCTGGGCGACGTGACGCCGATGCTGATGGTGACGGACCCACCCTATGGCGTGGACTACGACCCGGGCTGGCGCAACGCGACGGGTGCGGCGAAGACCAAACGCACCGGCAAGGTGCTGAATGATGATCGCGCCGACTGGCGCGAGGCTTGGGCGCTGTTTCCGGGCGATGTCGCCTATGTCTGGCACGGTGCGCTGCACGCAGCAACCGTGGCCGAAAGCCTGACCGCGTCGGGCTTCGCCATCCGGTCGCAGATTATCTGGGCCAAGGACCGGCTGGTGCTGAGCCGCGGCGATTACCACTGGCAGCACGAGCCCTGCTGGTATGCCGTGCGCGCAAAGGGAAAGGGGCATTGGGCCGGGGATCGCAAGCAGACGACGCTGTGGCAGATCGCCAGCCGCGATCAGGATGCCGAGACCGTGCACGGCACGCAGAAACCCGTGGAGTGCATGCGCCGCCCGATCCTGAATAACTCTACTCCCGGCGAGGCGGTATACGAGCCCTTCATGGGATCCGGCACCACGCTGATCGCGGCGGAAACCACGGGCCGCGTCTGCTACGGCATCGAGTTGAACCCGGCCTATGTCGATGTCGCCATCGAACGGTGGCAAGCCTTCACCGGCGAGGATGCGGTGCTGGCCGAGACCGGCGAGACATTCGCGGTGCTGAAGGCCAGGAGGTTGGCGGCATGACTGCGCCGCTTCTGCCGGGCCAGATCGAACACTGGCCATTGGACAAGCTCAAACCCTATGCGCGCAATGCCAAGACCCACGACACTGATCAGGTGGCGCGGATCGCCGCCAGCATGGCCGAGTTCGGCTGGACGGTGCCCTGCCTTGTGGCCGCCGACGGCGAGTTGATCGCGGGCCATGGCCGCGTCCTGGCCGCCGCACAGTTGGGGCTGACCGAGACGCCGGTGATCGTGCTCGACCATCTGACCGAGGCGCAGCGTCGGGCCTACCGGATCGCCGACAACAAGCTCACCGAGCTCGGCCGCTGGGACGAGGCGCTGCTGCTGGAAGAACTGCGCGGTTTGCTGGCCGAGGACTTCGATCTCGGGCTGATCGGCATTCCCGAGGACGAGCTGGACGCCCTGCTGCATGATGCAGATGACAGTGACCGCGCGCCCATCGACGATGACACCGCGGACACGATCCCTGAACCCCCGGCCGAGCCGATCACGCGGCCAGGTGACATCTGGGCGCTGGGCGATCACCGGCTGATCTGCGGCGATGCCACCGATCCGGCGGTGGTGGCGCGGCTGATGCAGAATGAGGCGGCCACGCTGGTATTCACCTCACCGCCCTATGCACAGCAGCGCGACTATGGCGCAGCCAAGGAGAAGGTCGGCGATTGGGATGCGCTGATGCAGGGCGTATTTTCCGCCGTCCCGGTCACGGAGGCCGCGCAGCTACTAGTCAATCTCGGGCTGGTCCACCGCGATGGCGAGTGGACCCCCTACTGGGAAGGCTGGGTGGACTGGATGCGCGCCCAAGGCTGGCGACGCTTCGGCTGGTATGTCTGGGATCAGGGCCCCGGCCTGCCCGGTGACTGGAACGGGCGGCTTGCGCCGTCCCACGAGTTCATCTTCCACTTCAATCGCGCACCGCGCAAACCGCACAAGACCGTACCCTCCAAGCACGCGGGCGAGACCCTCGGCGGAGGTGGGCTGCGCTCCACGCAAGGCCAGGTCAGGCCCAAGACCGGCACCGGCAACGCGATCCAGAGCCACCGCATTCCCGACAGCGTCTTCCGCGTCATGCGCCACAAGGGCGGGCTGGGGGCCGCCGGAAAACACCCCGCGGTGTTTCCGGTGGCGCTGGTCGAGGCGGTGCTCACGGCTTTCACGGATCCGGGCGATCTGGTCTACGAGCCCTTCTGCGGCTCGGGCAGCCAGCTGGTCGCGGCCGAGCGCACCGGGCGGCGCTGCTACGCCGTGGAACTAGACCCGGTTTATTGCGACGTGGCCGTGCGGCGCTGGGAGATGGCAACCGGCAAAGTAGCACGGCGCGACGCAACCAGCGCAAAGACCGATAACCTGGAAACAACGCTGGAATGAACATGCACTGGACAGTGGGCGATCTGGTACAGGCAATTCCGATCCCGCGCGATGATCTGAACCAGGCCATATCGCGCAACGGATTTTGCCCGGAGCATACACCGGCACCTGGAAAGGAGCGCTTGTATGGCTGGGACGACGTGGTGGCCATCGCCGCATCACAGGAATTGCGCAACATCGGCTTTGGGCCTTCGATCGCGTTTCGGCTGGTGCAGGAGCATCTGTCGCCATTCCTGCGCACCACGGTCGATCAGACGCACCACTGCACGGGACTGCTGTGGTTGATCGACAAGGTTGAGGACACGCCCGGCCAAAAGCCCCGTTGCAGGTTTCTTCAAGGTGCCGACGCTGCTCAGCTCGTGATCGAGGCCAGCAAGAACGGTGGCATCGTCATCAACGTGGGCCGGATCGCAGACCGCATCCTTGATGACCTGCCCGCGAAGGGGTGAGCTGATGACCCAGTCCCGTCGCATGTCTCTGATTGAGGCCGTCACCAATGTCGCGGTGGGCTATGCGCTGGCCGTCGCCACGCAGATCGTGGTGTTCCCGTGGTTCGGCCTCCGCCCGAGCCTCGGCGAGAATCTGGCGCTGGGCGGGGTCTTCACCGGCATATCGCTCCTGCGCAGTTACGCGCTGCGCAGGCTGTTTGAAGCCGCGCAAAGACGATAGCGTGCGTCGGCTGTGCGGACCTTTCGGCCCTTCGCTGCGGGCGCATCATCCCCCGCTCTGCTGACGCGACATCCGGAAGAGAAGGCGGACTGCGGACCTTCGCTGCGCCCGTCACGAATGGCAGCAACGCGGAGGAGCTGCAGACGCCCCGCTGTTTCATGTTTGCCAATTCCGCTGAGGGCAAAATAAACAGGTGAAGGAACCGAAGCGTTTTTCTGATTGAACAGGTCAGCTGCTAGGCCGGATCAAGCGCTCCAATGCGCGGCAGGCAGAAGGGGCATCTTCGAACACCAAGTCGATGTCCACGAGGTTCGTAAGCTGTTTGGGATCAACTTCCGAAGCTGGAGCGACACCGATGATTGCGTAGGGCATGATGATGCGCATCCCCACAACCAGCCGCGCCAACGCTTCTAGCCTTTGTTCGGTGCTCAGCGACAGGCCGATCACATTCGGCTGGGTATGCCCGACATGTGCGATGAGTTCTTCATGTGAGGTGTCTGTCTGAAGATCGATCTCCCAGCCAACCTCTCTGAACATATCGGCGGCGACGGTGATCCCAATGCCGTGATCCTCGCCTGGAACGGTTGCAAAAAGGGCATAACGGCGATTGTCCAGAGCGTGCTTCCGCGCCGAATGACTTTCAGCCCTCAAGGCCCGCATCAAGGCGTAAAGGTGGCCGGTTCCGTATGTCACTTGCAGGAAGGATAGTCGGTCTTCATCCCAACCTTCCCCAAGGAAACGTGCTGCGGCGGTGATGTAGCCCAGATACACCCCTTGCCGACTCAGGCCCTCGGCACGGCGGTTCTCAATGAACCGCAAGGAGGCCTCAGGATCGGACTGGATCAGAGCGTCGCAAAAGCCGTGAACGTCCTCTTCACTGATAACAGGGATATCGAATGCCGGACCAAGGAAATTAGCGGAGGCAAGGCGCTTGGCGATGTCGCTGGCAAGCGCCTCAACCGTATCTTGAGGTAAACTATCCCGTTTTGACGTAAAGAGTGACGCCGTCCGTGAAAACACGTCGGCGTCGAACGCAGCTTGCGGTTTGCCCATCAGTCCACCTCCCAAAAAAACTCTCATTTTATCGCATCCTTGGATTCGATCAAGTCGCCTCTGGTGCAATTAAATTACATTCAGTTGGATGAATTTGAAGCAGTGCGCGATGCCTTCTCTGCGAACGCTGCTCTAGTCAACGAGCCGGTCAATCAACCCTGGAACCTGGTCGCTGGCCAAGTCATTTTCCTCGAACCGGTCCCTCGCTGCCCGAATCAAAAATGTCCACAATGGGCCGAAGATGCCTTACCCCATGGACTGTTTCTGACGACTTGCGTTGCAAGGTGATTGAGGACAAACTCGAGTGATGGAACTGGTTTATCCAATAAACTTCGTCGGCCACGATGAGTGGATGCACAGCGGGTACGAACCGCGCCTGTCGCAGGGCGACGTCATTACTCGCGACGGAGAGATCATCGGCAGGTGGCGCGTTGTCGGCTATGATCCAGATGACGAGTATTCCAGCGGGCATTTTGAATTTACGGCTTCTGGAGAAGACGTTGCAAGGTTCACGGAAGACTTTGCAATGCTTGATGTGCGCATGAGCCGGGGCCTTGCGTTGTCAACGCTGACCAGAACCATCCGAGAATGGTATGAGGTCAACAACCCCGACATCTCCAGATAGCGCGGCATCGGGGAGAATGTCAGCAATGCAGGCTGCGCCCGCAGCATTGCTGATTGCCTCCTGAAGGCCGCTAAGGGCCGATCTTACCGGGCCTATCGTGCTGCGGCTGCGAAGTGAGGTCTTCCAGGTCATGGTCAGTTTGGGCTCCAAGCCGTCACCTGACCCTTTTGGTCGGACTTGGCGGATTCCCAATCAGCCTGACCGTCCGCAGCGTGGGATCGTGTCACGCGATTCGATGCACCGTTCCTCGTCCTTGTTCCTTCGCTGATGTGATCGCGAGACCCAGCTTCTTCTTGAGCCCGCCCGAGATCATGCCTCTCGCTGAATGCGGCGCCCATCCCGTCACCTCGACGATTTCACCAATGGACGCCCCCTCGGGCCGCTGAAGCAGCGCGATGATCTGGGCCTGTTTCGTGCCCGCCCGGATGGCGACGGGTTTCGGGGCATCGGTCGATTGGGGCGTCGGCGCGGGATCCGGCCTGGTCTTGCGTGGATTGGGCACCGTGCTGGCCACGACCGGCTCGATCCCGATCGCTTCGAGCCCGGCCTCGGTCGCGATCAGCGTGGTGCCGTGACCATCGCCGGTTTCGCGCCAGAGCGGATCACCGCGGCGCAGGTCGGCCTCGACCTCTTCGAGCCAGCCGCGCGAGATCATCGCGGCTACAGACTTCTTCGCGGTGGCCCCGTGCAGCCCGTCGGGCAACGGCATTGCCAGATTGCCGGGGCGGGTGGCTGCGCGGCTGAGGACGATGGTCTGGGTGTCGGTGAGTTTGAGCATGAGGACCTCCGGTTCTGACAGGCCGGCGCGGGATTGCGCGGACTCCTACCGGGTGAAGCCCGCCGCGAAGGCAGGCCGCACCCTTCTACGGGGATTGGACAAGCTAGCGGGCGTATTCGCCCTCGCCGAAAGCGCTGTCTGTGATGCGCTTGAGCAGTCCGTTGTAGTGCTCGAGCGTGCCGACCATGGCCCAGCCCACCTCGTCGGGGTGGCAGTTGAAGTGATCGTCGCTGAGTGCCTGCAGGCGCGCGAGCATCTCGTCGATCTCGGCTTTCTTGCCGATGAAGGCGGCGAGTGCGGCTTCCTTGTTGCGCCGGGCCTTCTCGGCGCGCAGCTGGTGGCGGGGCGTGGTTTGCGGCTTCAGGCTGGTCAATGTGTGGCTCCGTTGGGTGTGTTGCATCGTTCTCGTGCAATCACAATCGCTCTGGCGGGTCGGAAAGTGTAGATAAATCAGCGTCATAAGATTGCGTTCTGCTCATCCGATCAGATCAGCCCCATCCCGGCCAGCACGGTGCTGGCAGCGGCAAGTTGACTGGTCGGCAGTTCGATCTTCAGATGCGAGATCACGTCCGACGCCTCGGCGCGGATACCGGCCTCGCGCAACGCGGCCTCGATGGATTCGGCGACGGCGTCGGGGCTTTTGCGACCCAAAGGCTCGGGCAGCGTGTCGTGACCGATGCGGATGGTGGTGATGGCGGTCATGCGGTGTCTCCGTCCTGCTGTTCGAGCATGGCGAGGATGGCGCAGGCCATCCCCCCGAGAAATTCGCTGCGGCGAAAGACGATCTCGTCAATGTCGTTCGCCTTGGTGATCTCGGGATCGACCGCAAGGTCGTCTGCCATATGTGGCAGCAGGCGGGCTGCCTCGGCGTTGTAGCGTTGGGCGATGGTCATGGGCGTGTCTCCGATCCGGCTTTGTTTTCCCGGGTCCAGAATCGCTCTCATCCGGAGCGTAATCAACTGAATTAGACGATCTTAACCATTTATATTCAATGGCCTAAGGGAGCGCATGGGATCGTGGAAGGTCTATCTGAGCGTGCCTATGCCGCCCGGTCGGGGCTGTCGCGCGGGGCCGTGCAGAAGGCGCGCAAGACGGGTCGGCTGGTGCTTTACCCGGACGGCTCGATCAATGCGGCCGCCTCTGATGCGCGGCGCGCGGATACGACCGATCCCGACCAGCAGATGCGCGCGCAGGGCGGGGTTGGCGCCGGCAGCGGTGATGGCGCGACCAGCGCGGTCTCGGGCCCCGGCGACAGCGCCTCGTATCTGAAGGCCCGCACCGCGCTGACGGTCTACCAGGCGCAGGAGCGTCAGCTGTCGATCCAGCGCAAGAAGGGCGTTCTGGTCGACCGCGCGCGGGCCGAGACGCTGGTGTTCCGCCTCGCGCGGCAGGAGCGCGATGTCTGGGTGACCTGGCCCACGCGCGTGGCCGCCTTGATGGCCGCGCAACTGGCCGCAGAGATGGAGGCCGCATCGGGAGAGGCCGTGACGATCGAGACGGCGATCCTGCAGAGGGTGCTGGAAGCGCATGTCCGAGAGCAGCTCGCCGCCCTCGCA
>Ga0307948_1003235_pt1 | contig 12014 bp, 16 predicted proteins | sample OrgLakmetagen280_FD_201824 | JGI IMG/M metagenome (GOLD analysis project Ga0307948, IMG submission 201824) | Saline water microbial communities from Organic Lake, Antarctica - #280 | ecosystem: Environmental > Aquatic > Non-marine Saline and Alkaline > Saline | place: Antarctica: Organic Lake...
GTGAACCCGGAGTAGGCAGTAGAGTGCGTTCCCGAATTCGGCCTCGACGTGGTAGCCGATGTATCTGGCTCCGAGCTGGCAGTAGTAACGCATGAGAGGAGGTATGCTGCGTTCGCCTTTTTCGATCTCTTGAATGAGTGGGTTGAGGGCGTTGATGCCTTCGCCCGCATAAGCTTCGGCCACGAGGGGATGATAGCGGGTCGTCGGGACGAAGGGCTCGCGGGCGCGGACCAAACGGACGACCTCCGGATCGTCGGCGTAGTTATTTTTTAAATACTCGACGAGGAGGGCGCGGCTGGCGGGGTGATGTTCGTCGGAAATCGTGACGGAGCCGAAGAGCGTATCGATCTTGTGCCGGGTGGCGATCGCGGCAAGACCCTGCCAGAGGAGAGGCAGCACGCGGTTGTCTTTTTGGTAGTCGGGTAGGACGAAGGAGCGGCTGAGCTCCATGGAGCGGGGGAAGCGTTTATAGAAGTTCGGGTCGATGTGAAAGACGTGATCGAGGTAGAGGCCGGCGGCGCCGTGTTTTTTGAGGATTTCGGGCACGATCCCGATGCGGTAGGCTCCGGCAAGTCGCTGGGCTTCGGTGTCCCAGACCACGAGGTGGTGGTAGTAGTTATCTTCGGGACTCAGATCCACATCTTTGCCGGTGCCCTGACCGGCAGCGCGGAAGGTGATCGAGCGGGCACGGCCGAGCAACTCCAGTTGTTCGGGCGACTCGTCGCCACGGAAGCAAAAGACCTCAAAGGGTGCTTTGGTGAAAAGACGCAGAGCTTCGGCGGGTGCAGTTGCTCCAGACGGAAGGGTGCTTTCGTTCGATACTTCCTGCTGTGAGTGAGGCGCTGTCTTTCTTGGGTGAGCACGGAGATCATCCTGAAGTTGAACCCGTGCGTGCATTTTTTGAGCGGCGCGTGGATCTTTTTGGAGGTCGGCGACATTTTTCGGTTTGAGCGTCATGGCGATTTGAAGGTCCAAGTTTCGGGCGGGCGATTGAGTCAGCTCGCGACAAAGCATGAGGCCGCGCAGGCGTGGGTATTTTTTCGGTATTCGGAGAAACGGTTCACTATTGTGCCCGGGAATCTGTAGGCAGACAAGGTGTGCGCCAGTCCGGGCGGCGAGTTTGACAGCGTGGTCAGACCAGTCGAAGTCCACGACAGCGCCGAGTTTCGGATCGCGATAGGCGACACGGCGGGCGGGGAAGAGGGCGAGGCAACCGTCCTGCCGGAGGTGTTGCAGAGCTGTGCGCATGGCACGTGCGTTGGTTCGGCGTCCGTCCTCACTGAATCCCAAGGCATCCACCGGGATGCGGTACGGTGCGAGCGGCCGCACGTTTTTCAAAATGTGGTTTGAGAAAATTTTCCATTTTTCGTGGCGAATCTGATCCAGCAGATCGATCAGTATAAAAGAGTCGATGCCGCCATAGGGATGGTTGGCGGCGATGACGAGCGGGCCTTCAATCGCTCGTAGTCTTTCAAAATCGTCTTTCGGTAGTGACCATTCGACACCCCGGGAGTTGAGAATATGGCGTGCGAAAGAGCCGGCAGCAGCTGAATCGCCCCCGGCCTCCTCGTATAATTTCCCGGCGCCCGGGAAGTCGAAAACGCGTTCGACCAGAGGCTGCAAGGGTCGGTAAAGGCTGCGCTTCCATCCCCGGGGGAGAAGCTCCGCCGTATTCAAGGGGTTGCGGGGAGCCTTGCGTCTCGATGAGGCAGGCATCCTCGGATCGGTTACCTGTGTCGTATGTGGTTTTATCATTTTTACAAGCTTGGACGTGGTCGGCCGCGTTTTATTTCATGGAGCCGCCGACTGGATCCGTTGGATTGCCGGGGGCATTGGCGACTTGCTTGACCGGCTCCAGATGAAACGAGGTCCAGGGGGCGAAAGCGGCGTCCCTGTCCCGCGGCGCGTAGCGTACTGTCTGACGACCTTCGGTCATACGGATGTGGGTTTGGCTGACAGTCTTCGCGTCCGGTCGGGACATGCGGACGTTGAACGTGTCGGCGGGCCGCTCAAGGCCTGTGTGAAAGGTTTCCATGGCATCTGGATCATAGGGGGGTGCGCCAAGTGCCTGCATCAGGGCTGCTTCGCGGTGAGCAACGACTTCTTTGGAACGAACGGAGGAGGTGGTTAGAAATCCGGGAATTCGGGGTGCCACGGACACTAATTCGCGGCCATCCCAAAGCCGAATCAGCTGACGGTCTCCCAGATCGAAGGCGCAGAGGAAGCAGGGGGCGTAAAGGGACTTCAATAGTTCACTCCGAAGCGTGGTCTCGAATTCGGCGGTGGATCTGGCGTTCGACAAAGCCAAGAGTAGTTGACCTCGACTCCGAGGTTTTTCTCCCGGGCTTTGAAAATCGGCCGTGTGCTCGTAGGCATTCAAAAGGGTGGCCGCCAACCCGTGCTCGTTGACAAAAATCCAACTGCCACCGCCTTCGGGGTCGATCGGCGCAAGGTAGCTTGTGCCGTCGTCTGTGATCCGTGACTCGGGCGGACGAGCCGGCGCGCGGTTGCGTTGTTCGTCACGGTTGAAGAAGAGATCGAAACCGGCTGAGCTAAATTGCCAAGAAAGGGAGCACATGTTAGGATGGATCGCGGCGACTGGGGAGGAAGCGCCAAGCACCAGTGACTAGGACAGCCGCCAGCGGAAGGCCGATTGCCCAGCCCAACCAGTGTAGTCCCGTCAATATCGCAATACCGCCGCCTACGGCGTAGGCGAGGAAAAGTGCGATTCCCGGACAAAGCCCCGGCCCGCCGCAGCCGCCAGTCGAACAAGTTGCTTTTTCAGGAGAGTTGCTTTTGGTATTAACGTCCATGAGAATAGAGAGAATTATGCCTTGATTAATAGGAGTTGATTTAAAGTGACGCCGCTTTGCTTATTAGAAATAAGAATTGCAGGCCTCACAGGCGGCCTTCCTCGATATCATAGACATCGAAGAGAACGTAAACCGGTCGGTGCTTCGGCAGGTTTGCGGGGATGTAGTCCTCCATATAAACTTGCAGTTCGGTGGGGAGCTCGGAGATGCGCTTGTAGCGTAGGTCGTTGTTCCATTCGATGATCTCGCTGCGCTCGCGTTGTTTGGCGTTGGTTTGGATCCATTCGGCGACTGCCTCGTCGGTGGCTCCGGTGGCGACGAAGTCCTTGAAGTCGTCGCCCTTGATTTCGGCGAAGCCGAAGAAGAAATTATCGAGCGGGCAGTCGAAGTGGTATTCGTCCTCGCTTCCAGCGAGCACGGCGCGGCATTTATCCAGTGTCCGTGCGGCGATCACATATCCCGCAAGAGTGTCGCGGGGGCTCCGCGGTACGGCTTTGCTCAGGTCTTTGGCGAGTAGTTTTACTTTGTCTTGGTTATTCATAAAAAAATAGGACGGTTTTCCGGGGGGATTTATTCCCAAATTCGGTTATGACTATCGAGATCAACGAGTTCAATCGATGGGTTTGCGTTGATTGATCAAACGGCTACTTCGACTAGATTTTGCACTTTCGGGCACCCTTCGAGAAATCTGAAGTCACTTTCGGGATTCTCTATAACGTGATAAAGGGAACACTGTAGTATAGTGAGCGCATGAAAATTCCATGCTTAGCACTGATTAAAGACTTGAAGCGCCGTCTAACTGAACGCTCCAGCAATTACTCGGTTCAACTCGTCAGTCCAGAGAATCTGCGGCGACCACTTAAACCACGATGCCGCCGCCTTGTGATTGGCGGAAAAATCATCATCGTGAACACCCAATAACGCATCACCATGGAACTCTATCAACTTAAGTCATTTCGGATACTCGCGGAAGAGGGTAGTTTACGGCCAGCCGCCGAAAGGCTCTTCATCAGTCAACCGACCTTGAGCGGACACATTAAGTCCCTCGAAGCAGAGTTCGGGTTCGAGCTCTTCGAGCGTAGTCGCAAAGGGATGCTGCTCACAGCGGAAGGCGATCAGTTTCACGCACATGCAGAACGCATCCTTAATGAAGCAAGCGAGGCGCATGACCTTGTGCTCTCTCTACGCAAAGAAGTTAGTGGCACGGTTCGCGTCGGCATTATCAACGATGGACGAGACCTTCAACTGGACAAGACGATCGTTCAACTCGCTCAATCCCATCCGAACGTTAAGGTAGATATCACGAACGCGAATACGGGTCTCTGTATTAAAGCGCTGCTCGACGGAACGATCGACATCGGTTTCATTGAAGGCGAGCGCACGGGGGACGGGCTGACTAAATTTCACGTCGGCTATTCGAATCCCGTCATCGTGTATCCTAGCGTTTGGAGCGAGTTGGCAAATGGCACTTGGGAGGACCTACAAAAGCATCCTTGGACCTACGTATCTGAAATGTGCTCTTATTACCATCTCGTTCAGGAAGAAGTTGGGAAGCGTCAGCTTCAGATGGACTGGAAATACTTGGTCGATCACACAGAAACTTCGCTCAACTTAGTGAAGCAAGGTCACGCGATCAGTATCTTGGATCGAGAAATCGCCGCACCCGCAGTTGAAGAAGGGAGCATTTGCATTTGGCCGCAGTATCAACACAAAGCAAAAATTTATCTCGCTTGGCAGTCGCGGAGAACTTCGGAAAAGCTCATCGCCACCTATTTGGAGACGTCCAAAGAAGCCTTTGATTTTGAAGTGATTCAAGCGCCTGCCTGATTCTTTAAAGAGGAGTTAGGAGGTAGAAGTTAGTGGTTAGCGCCACACTGTCCACGTGATAACTGCGTCCATTGAAGACGACTGATCCAGTGATACATCCAAGGAAATCGATCCATTTATAGTATGATTAGACATCTCATCAATTCTCTCAAAGACCCGGAAATACGTGCTCAAGTCATTTTTTTTGGCGGGCTGTTTCTGTTGTTTCTGTTTACTTTCCCCCTTATGCCTTGAGCAGCGCAATTTTGTCCTCGCAGCTGTCACGACGATCTACGTCAAGATGATGAATCATTATACTCGCAAACTTAGGTTCATGAAAATCTACCTGGGCAAAGCATTCTGCTTTCGCTTCTTTTCAGGACGCACTTAAATTGAGATAAAAACACTCCTATGAATCAAACGACATCCGCCAAATCATCTTCATTATTATCGCCGATAAAAATAGGCGCTTGGGAACTGCCCAATCGGATGATTATGTCGCCACTCACACGTTGTCGCTCTAGTGAGGGTCGCGTGCCGAATGCGTTGATGGTAGAGTATTACGCTCAGCGAGCCAGCGCCGGATTGATTATCTCCGAGGCGACATCCGTCGATCCCACGGGGGTCGGCTATCCGGATACACCTGGCATTTGGTCGGATCCTCAAGTAGAGGGCTGGAAGGCCATCACCCAAGCCGTGCACGCCAAAGGTGGCCGTATTATTTTACAGCTCTGGCATGTCGGCCGTATCTCCGATCCTGTCTATTTATATGGATCACAGCCCGTAGCACCCAGTGCGATTGCGGCTCAAGGACACGTCAGTTTGGTCCGTCCGTTGAAGGACTATGAGGCCCCGCGTGCCTTGGAGCTTGATGAAATTCCTGCCATTGTAGAAGCCTTCCGCAAAGGTGCGGAGAACGCCAAGCGTGCCGGATTTGACGGTGTTGAGCTGCATGGGGCCAATGGTTATTTGCTCGATCAATTTTTGCAGGATTCGACCAATACACGCACCGACGAATACGGGGGCTCGATTGAAAACCGTGCGCGTCTCATGCTTGAAGCAGTCGATGCCGCCATCTCCGTCTGGGGCGCAGATCGGGTGGGGCTTCACCTCGCGCCACGGGGGGATGCCCACGATATGGGCGATTCCGATCTGGAAGCTACGTTCAGCTACGTGGCCGACGCCATGCGTGATCGAGGGATTGCCTTTATCTTTGCCCGCGAGTCGCAGGAGGCCCCGCGCTTAGGGCCGAAGCTCAAAGCACGCTTCGGCGGCGTCTATATTGCCAACCAGCAATTGGATCAAGCCACTGCTGAAAGTCTGATCGAAAACGGCGAGGCCGATGCCTGCGCTTGGGGCCAGCAATTTATCGCCAACCCCGACCTCGTCCACCGCTTCGCCGAAGGCCTCCCTCTTAACGAGCCTAAGCCCGACACATTCTACGGAGGAGGTACCGAAGGCTACATTGATTATCCCTTCGCGGATTAAACCCAGTGAGTTTCATCTAGAGCCACGGATGAACGCGCCCAGCCGGAGGTTGCGTTCAGTAAGACATCCGTAAACGATTAACTACTTATGCCAGTGACTTTAGTCTCTCCTTATTTCATTGATCGTGTGTCACATTTCCGTGAGGACAGCGCATGGATACAAACACAGCTCAGCAATGCTACCACACGCCTGATTGTCACTTATCAATCCTCGGTTCTCTGTCTCAATAGCGATGCGACAAACCCGTGCTTTCTATCACCGGACAGTGTCAGCGCAGATCTCGAGATCTCGGTCTTTATTGGGCAGGTTGATGGAATCACCTATTTCGCATTACCGATTCGGACAGAGGAAGTGGCGCAAGGTTTTAGCCAAACGTATCAGGCGACTTTCCAGAAGAATCACCGAGACGCACCTGTGATGCAGTCTGAGTATCGAGACCTCGTATCTCTTGCCTGCTTCAGTGACTACTGGCACAGCCGGCATCAGCATTGTGGCGCCTGCGGAAGCGCTACACGAATCGATAGTGGAGGGCACCGGTGTATCTGCACATCCGAGTCCTGCGCACGGCAATACTTCCCGAGTATGGATCCAGCTGTCATCGTTTTAATCGAATCTGAGGATCGTTGTCTACTTGGCCGTCAGAAGAACTGGCGGGCCGGGATGCATTCGACCCTGGCGGGCTTTGTCGAACCGGGTGAAAATGCCGAAGACGCCGTCGCCCGCGAGGTCTACGAAGAAGCCGGTATTCAAGTCGAGGGCATCCGGTACCACTCCTCACAATCCTGGCTCTTCCCCAATTCGCTTATGCTCGGGTTCACCGCCAAAGCGACTACATCTGAGCTCAACATCGACACCAACGAACTCGAAACCGCCGACTGGTTCACCCGTGAGCAGATCAACGCCAATCCACAAATGCTCCCGAGCCAACGTTCGATCTCTTATGCGCTCATCCAAGACTGGCTGGACGGATGATGGCTCTTAATTTGCGAAAGATTTATTGTTTTAGTTGATAAATGAATATATTAATATAAATGTTCATTTATGGATACTACTCAAACCAATCTGCAAATGCCGAGTTCTCGGGCACTCATCGTCTTCGCCTTGTTGGCCTTCTTAGGGCCGAATGGGCTCTACCTCTACACATTGTTCACTCATCCGGAGCTCAACGCGGCTGCATTAGGGAATCCGGTTGCTTTGGCCTTTATGATTGAGGCGATGATGCTCCTCGGCTTATTTCTGTGGTTTGTTTACACGCGGACACAGTCGATCAAACAGGTCGTGATCTACTTGGGGCTTTCATTCTTAGGTAGTTTGGCTTTTAGCTTTCCGCTTTTTTTATATTTTCAAAAACGAAATGGTTCGAATCAAGACAGGTGATAAAGAGGCGGCTCTGGTCGAGGCGGCCGTCACGTTGTTTATCCAGCAAGGGGTTCGGAAAACTTCGATCAAGCAAATCGCAGATACTGCGGGTGTGGCTGTGGGGACTGTCTATCTATATTACGCAGACAAGATCGCGATTGTTCGGGCGGTCGCCTTTGCCTTTGCCGACAAGCACGCTGCATTTGTTGACCAGGTGGCAGCTGACTCTGACGAGCCTTTGGTAAAGTTAGAGCGCTACCTTTTGGGGCTCTACGACATGTGGCAGCCTTTCGGAGGAAATCATGCGGGCCCGGTCGATCTCGCTGAAGCGATTATGACACATGCGGGGGAGACTCTGCAAATTGCGGCCGATCAGTTTCATGAGGCAGTCAGTCAATTCCTGTCGGAGGCGCGTGAATCGGGTCTTCGAGTGGACGACCCTCAAGCGGAGGCAAAGTGGGTCGCACTGGCTACTTCAGCATTTTACCCCTTAGCCGGAACGCCTACTAAGCACCCACTGCGCGCACAGCTTAAGCGTGATGATCTTGTCGGTCTGATCAAGTGGCTATCGGGCAAGTTTCAGGTGTGAGCATCTTGCTCCCATCGCTCGAAACCTAGGAGCTTCGGCTACTTTTAATGAAATAAGGACAAACGCGGACCTAATACCATTAGCTGACTTTACCTGTTAGGATTGTAGACCTGCTTCCAGACTCACATGCAGCCAGTCGATTGTGTATCCAACCGCCCGCTACGCTTGAGAACACCGAGATCGCGGAGTTTTAGAATTCATCTTCTTTCAGCGCACTCGGCGCACTCTGCGGTTAACCCTATTACTAAATTAAGTGAGTGAGTGATTGGTCTAAGGCATTAAGTACTATAGCTGCATGACCTGTTTTAAAAAGGTTTGTTATTCTGACCTATATCGACTCAGGAAAACTGCGATTGCTTCGTCTTTAAGAGGCTTGAGTTCCTTTGAGGTTTTAAGGGGACTGTAGAGTGCCGGGTAATTGATCATGCCTTCGATCAGGCCACGGAGGACTTGCGCGGCCAAAACTGGGTCCTTCATTTTCAGTTGTTTGTCTTTCTTGGCTGCCTTGAGCCAAGTTGTTAAATGATCAAATTGGCAGTTGCCTCCCTTGCTGGCCTCGTCTCGAAGCTCTTGGTTCTGGAGGAATATGGAGGTCAGTAGGCGAACGATCGATAACCGGGTCGAATCAGTGACGAAATATATTTGTGCGTCCACAAAACGGCCGAGTTGAGATTCCAGCGAATGGGTTTTGGAGTAGGGAATCTGTGTCATCTCGGTCTGTCCCGCCATGAGCTCTGCGATGACCGCCCAGAGAAGATCTTTCTTACTTTCAAAATGATTATAGACTGTCCGCTTCGAAGCTCCGGCCAGTTCGGCGACGAGATCCATCGATGCACGTTCATAGCCTGCTTGCTCAAAGGCTTTAATTGCGCCAGCGATAATTTCTTCGCGCTTGCGGGCTTTCCTTAGCTCGTTGCCGGTCAGATTGGTCTTCATTATGCGTCGTTTATAGAAACTGCACGGAGGAGTGCAATTTATAATTGACGAGTAAACTACACTGTGCAGTTTACATTAAATATGAATAAAAAGACCGTACTTATTTTAAGCCTTTTCACGCTCGTCATCGTTGGATGCACTACGACGGCCCCGACGGAATACTACCGTTCCGCAGACGCGCTGGAGACGGTCTATCGCATCGGCGGCGAATATGATCCCAACATCGGTTGGGCGGGCGAGGTGACCATTATAATCAACGACGAGTCGGTTATCGTTGCGAAGCTGCCAGCCTTTTCGAACACTGCTGAACTGACTGGTGAATATGCTGGGAAGCCGGTGCTTGTTCAGTTGACCAAGGTGCGCACTTTTGAATCCAAGTATCTTCGGGCGGATGTAACCATCGATCAGGAGCGGGCAGCTTCGCTCACATTCTAGATGTCTAGAGTGAACCCAGAGACAGATTAGCCATGTTGCGTCTAAAGAAATCTGAATGGGCCATCCTCGGCGGACTGCTTTTTTTGAGCTTTGTGCCCTGTCTCGGTGGACTGCTCCGTGTTATAGAGTTGACGGTTGGCTTGGAAGGGATGCCGGAGAACCCGCGAGTGCGAATGGCACCCGTCCCAGTCATCATTCACTTGCTGGGCGCGATTCCGTATTGTATCCTGGGTATCCTGCAATTTCTTCCCGCCATCCGTCATGCGTATCCCGAATGGCATCGTATGAGTGGGCGCTTTCTAGTGGCGGCGGGTTTGCTGTCGGCGCTCTCCGGTTTATGGATGACGCATTTTTACGACTTCCCCGCCAGTCTGCAGGGACCACTCCTTTATTGGGTTCGCTTCGCCGTCGGTTTCGGGATGATCGGGGCACTCTACTTGGGGCTATCAGCGGTTCTAAAGCGACGAATCGCGGAACACAAAGCTTGGATGATTCGAGCCTATGCGCTCGGGCAGGGTGCCGGGACTCAGGTGATTACAGCCATACCTTGGCTGATTCTGGTCGGCGAGCCCAGCGGCTTCACTCGTGATATTCTGATGACCCTCTCATGGGTGATCAATCTCCTCATTGCCGAGGCGGTCATTAGGAGAGGCCGAAAAATTACTTCCCGCGATAGGGCTTATTTCAATTCAGCTTCTTTTTTACAAAAAGAAACCTAATATTAGGAACCGGCTATTAAAAATACCTGAGGTGGGTGATTTGCGGGATCTTTATATTGCCTGACGTGTCATGATCCTGAGCATAGTCGAAGGGAGCTTGTCGAAGGTTGCGGTTGACCCGAATGGCACTATATAAAGAAATCTGCCGTATTGACGAAAGACCCACGAAAGCGGATATTCGAAGCGATGATCGATCTCGCCCAAAATCCAGAGGTGCTTGAAGCCTGCAAAACCTTCCGTGTGAAGCGCCTGCATGTTTTCGGTTCGTTTGCGTCCGGTGAAATAATGGCTCATAGCGACGTAGACCTGCTAGTCGAGTTTGACCGCGAAGGTTATTCCGGAGCCTTTGAGCAACTCATGGACTTCAAAGCGCACATGGAAACTCTCCTCCAGCGCCCCGTGGATATCATCGTCAACAAGCCGTTCCGAAATCCACATTTCCAAGAAGAACTGGATCGCACAAAGCAGCTCGTCTATGCCGCATAGCGTCAACAAGCTACTGATCGACATCCGTATCGCCTGTGAAGAGATCACAGCCTTTTGCTCTGGGAAATCCTTCGAAATCTTTCTCGAAGACCGGCTACTGCAATTAGCGCTCGAACGAGAATTCGAAATTATCGGTGAAGCACTTGTCCGCTTGGAACGCATCGACGAAGCGAACCTTAATCAACGAATCCCCGAATACAGGAAGATAATCGGTTTCCGTAATCTGGTTGCACACGGATACGACACGATCGACGATGCGGCGCTTTGGGATCTGGCTCAGAACCATGTGCCATTGCTATTGTCCAAAGTGCTAAATTACTGAGCCGACGACTACAAGAATTACGGAACGACCCCATTTTCAGCCCCTTAGTGGTGCAGGCGATCCGGCATTGGCTGGAGACCGACCCCTTAGCGAAAACAGGCTGGCTGGGCGCACTGCAAGATAGTCAGATTGGCCAGGCCATCGCGCTGATTCATCGCTATCCGACCGAAGCTTGGTCGGTGGAGTCGCTGGCTTCTCGCATCGGTGTGTCGCGTTCTTCCTTTGCGGCTCGTTTCATGTCATTGGTCGGTGAACCGCCGATGCACTATGTCCGGCAATGGCGTTTCCATGTCGCGACTCGCTGGCTCGAGGATAGCGATACGCCCATTGCGGACATCGCCGAGCGCTTGGATTACAATTCAGAAGCCGCCTTCGGCCGTGCCTTTAAGAAGTTTACGGGCAGGACCCCTGGAGCTGTTCGGCGAGGAGATGATTCTGCGATTGCTTCGGTTGTGTGAGGTGGGTGATTTGCTGGATCTTTATATTTTGCGTTTGGTGTCCCATTTTCTGGCCTCCGTCTGGTCTTAAATTGCAAACATAACGACATGACCCCATTTGAGATTTGGTCTTAAATTGCAAACATAACGACATGACCCCATTTGAGATTAATAATCTTCGCTATCACCCATATTATCAACTAGATCATTAAAGTTTACACCAACTTCCTCAAAAGTATCTTCTTTCTGTTTCTTTGTTTTTGTCTTGACATTTGATTTAGAAGTTAAAAAATTAATTAAATAATATAATATTAAAGATTGATATATATTGTCTTGTGTGTTAACAGTGTTAATTTTGATAGAGTAATCACTTAAAATATTTACTTTTACATTAACTGCTGTATTGTAAGTTCTAACAGCAAACACATTTGTACCTTTTTTTGTTACTTTAAGTTTCATTTTGTTTACTGATAGGAATTTGCTTTTCGGCGGCGTAGCCGCCGGGGGTGAGGGTTAAGGCCAAGCCTCAGTTTCATCCTGTAAAGATAAGCAATATCTGTCGAATTCTCCAACTTTCATTATCTGCCGGTTTACACAGGCTAATAACTGACTAAACTCAGTGGG
>Ga0307948_1003240_pt1 | contig 12002 bp, 12 predicted proteins | sample OrgLakmetagen280_FD_201824 | JGI IMG/M metagenome (GOLD analysis project Ga0307948, IMG submission 201824) | Saline water microbial communities from Organic Lake, Antarctica - #280 | ecosystem: Environmental > Aquatic > Non-marine Saline and Alkaline > Saline | place: Antarctica: Organic Lake...
GCACCACCGAGCCGCAATCGGTGGCGATGGAGTCTTTGCGTCGCGCGGAAATCTCAACCGTGGCGGGCACCGAAGGGCCGGACCCGAGCTATCCCGCCACGGATGCCAATGTGACAGTGATCGCCTATGTGCTGCTGGACACCACCGGCGTTGTGGCGATCGAGCAGTGGCAGGCGACGCAGCTGCCGAACCTGCGCAATGTTGCCAACCGCACGATTGCGCTGGAGCGCTGGCGCGGCCAGATCAGCGGCCAGGTCGATACGCTGCGCACGGATCTATCGGCGCTGGCGGACCGGCTGGCGGGCTATGCCACCAAGGCCGAAATCGTCGAACTCACAGAACAACTCGATGAGCTACGCACGGAAGTCTATGCCCCTGGCGCCTATATCTACTACGGCACCAACCACTTCCTGACGGCGGAGGGCTCAAACGTTGACCACCCCAGTTTCGATGCCGTGGTCGAGGAAGGCATTCGCTTCCCGCGGGCTGGGGCGGAAACCTCGGAACTAGCACTCTTGAACCCCAACAACGTCTATATCGCCAATACCAGCGGGTTCGTGCTGCCCAAATACGCCCATGGCATTCGGCTTGATCTGACGGGCTATGCCTCGGAGACGCGGCTGGCGCAGTACACCTTTGAGACCACCGACATCCGCCAGCTCACACGCGCCCGCACGCGGCGGCGCTATGGCAACTCCATGGTGGTCTGCACCAACAGCCGCTGGTGGCGGCAGGGCACCTATGATCTGGCAGGCAATATCTTCCGCCGGGATGGAGAGACCTGGGAGGTCACCAACGGCCTGCCGGACCGCATGCCCAATGGCGCGCGCGTGCCCAACGGCAATGTGCACTGGATCCGGGTTCGCCGCTTTTGGATCGACACCTATGAGGAGCAATACTGGGACAGGGTCACAACCACGGCCACGATCAACGGCCAGCAAGTGGCGCAGACCTTTCTGAACTCGCAGGATGGCTGGCTGAGCCAGGTTGGGCTTTACTTCTCACGCAAGGCCGCTGCGGGGGATGTCACACTGCTGGTGACCGAGACCGCCTTCGGCATGCCGGACCTGTCGCGGGTCATCTCGCGCACGACGCTGCCGGTTCTGAATATACAGGTGGGAGCGATTTCCACGGAAGTGGGCTTGCCGTCGCTGGTGGAAACCAAGCTGCCGATCATGCCGACCTTCCTGACGGCGGGGCGGCGCTATGCCATCGTGTTGGTGACCACGGGCGACCATTATGTCGCCATGACGAACACCGACAACGGGGTGGTGCAAGGCACCTTCTTTGTCTCGACAGATGGCGCGTTCTTCGCGGGCAACCTCGTCGATGATATGAAAATGCGGCTCTACTTTGCGCGGTTCGAGCGTACACGGCTCTCGGTCGAGCTGACAGCGCTGCAGCTGGCGGGCGGCATTCTCGATCTTGATGTGCTGCATGAGGGCGTGACACCACCTGCCTGTCGCACTGATATCGAAGTGCAGGTGAACGGGGCCTGGGTGGCGCTGGATGGTGATACCAGCGGTCCGGACCTCTCTGGTCTGCCGGGCATCTTGCCGCTGCGAATGACGCTCACGGGCACCACAGACCTGATGCCGGGCTTCGGGCTTGCTGGCTCACAGACGGTCGCCACGCGGCCCAAGACGGCGTTCACCTGGGTGTCGGATGAGCGCACGCTCGGCTCGCCCACAACCAGCGTCAAGGTGGTCACGGACCTGCAGCATTTTGAAGAGGTGAACCACGATTGCACAGTAACGCTCATGACCGGTGCTGCGCTGGACGGGGTGGAGGCGGCCGATGTGGTTGAGGATGTGGTGCTGGCTGATGGGACGGTGCGGCGGACCTCGATCTTCAATGTAACCTCGGTCAGCACCTACGCGGTCAAGATCGTGGGCTCGACGGTGAGCGCGGCAGTGCCGTTTCTCGTAAGTGAGCTGATCGAATACGCCCAGACCTGATCTGATTGAGGAGACAGCTAAATGGCATCCAAACCAACCCACTACCGGGTGACGGTCAATCGTCCCCTTGAATTCGCCGGGGCCCGGTTTCGGCCCGGTGCGCGATACACAGTGACGGCTGCCATCTTTGAAAGCCTGCAAGCACACCATCCCGAGGCGATCGCCACATCCGAGCCGCTGAAGAAAGGGTGACGCCATGCTGAGGTTTGAAGATCTGCGAGTGCGGGACAATCAGGACCTTGATCGGGATTTCTTCAATCGCCGCTATCGCCTGATTGCTGAAAGCCTCGGTGATCTCGATGCACAGCTTGGGCGCATTCGCGGTGCCACCGACAATCTGGTGACGCTGGGGCTAAGCCGTGTAAATGAGGTCTTGGGTCCTGCACTCGCCACCGCAACGGCGGCGGCTGAGAACGGCTTTCTCGTGGCCACGTCCTCGACGCCGCTGACTGTGTCATTGGGCTTGCAGACCACCTTTGAGATCGACGACACACCTGCACGGGCGCTCTTTGCGCCTACGCCCTATGTCGTGCTGACGCGTGACGGGGGCGGCAGCCTGAACGACTGGGCGGTGTTCCGGGTCGACGGCTACAGCCGCGCCAATGGCGGGCTGGCGGGCGAAGTGGTGGCTGTCAACGGCGATATCGGTGCGGCTGCGCATGGCGACTGGGTGATTTCTGCCAGTGCGGGCCTTGCAGCCTCGGTGATCGAGACGGCCGCCGCGGTCTCGAGCGCCCTGGCCCTGGCCCAGCAGGCGGCACAGGATGCAGCCGCCGCGGCGGATATCGCTGAAAGCGTTCTGGTCAATGGGCCTGTGTCGTCCGTAAACGGTCAGGCGGGGGGAGTGGCGCTGGGGATTGGGGACATTCCGAACCTCACAGCGCAGCTCGCGAGCAAAGCGGCCAGCAGCCATGGCCATACGATTGCGCAGGTCTCAAACCTGCAATCAACGCTGACGGCCCTGCAAGGCGGGATCGATCTGGTCGATGGCGGGACGTATTGACGGAGAAGAAGCAAATGCGATCTGTCCTGACACAGATCAGTACCAAGCTGGGCGTCACCGATGTGCGCGATGTGCAGGTGGGTGAGGTTGTCGATGACGGTGCGGGCGGGTTTATCCGCGCGATCCGGGTCTTTGGGGAGCCCACAGCCTCTGCGGGACCAGCGTTGATCCTCGAGATCCAGATCCAGTCCGACACGAAAACTGACCTCGATATCACGACACCGACACTGTCGTTTTGAGTTTGTGCCAGAGCGCGAAACGCGCCTGCAACGCCCGCTTTCAATGACCCAATTGCCACTGCCCTGTGCGCCTGACAGCCGCGTGGGGTTTTTGGCTATTCAAGGAGACCCTCTCATGTCTGACCCGAGCTTCGGGATTTCCATCACGCGGATCGACACCGAGCCGCGCCCGCCCGTCTGGAGCGATATGTCCGTTGTGGGCCTGATCGGCACGGCGCCCGATGCCGATGCATCGGTGTTCCCGGCGGACACGCCGGTCTTTCTCTATTCTGACGACGCGATCAAACTGACAGCGCTTGGTGCGACCGGCACGTTGCGCGATGCGGTCACGCTGATCAACGCGCAGCTCGGCGAGTTCCAGGTGGCCGCCAAGGTCGTGGTCGTGCGCGTCGAAGAAGGGATCGATACGGATGCGACCATTGCCAATATCGTCGGCGACGGCGTCGCGACCGGTCTGCAGGCGTTCATCACCGCAGGTCCCGAGCTGGGCATCATTCCGCGCCTCATCTGCGCCCCGGGCTATACCAGTCAACGCGGTGTCGGTGAGGCCAACCCGGTCTGCGCAGCACTGCCCGCGATCTGCGAAAAGCTTCTGGCCCATGCGGTCGTGGATGGCCCCGCCACCACCGAGCAGGACGCCATCGATTGGCGCGAGACGATTGCCTCGCAGCGCCTGATCCCGGTCGACCCTGCAGTGAAGGTGTTTGCCGGTGGGGTTTCGGTCGTTCAGCCGCTGTCGCCCGCGGTGATCGGTATCGGCGTGCGCCGCGACCACGAAAAACAGGGCCGCCCGTTCAATAGCTGGGCCAACCAGCCGGTGCAGGGCATTGTTGGCCCCTCACGTCCCATCAACTTCTCGCTCACCGATGGCGCAACCGAAGGCCAGCGCTTGCTGTCGGCCAATATCGGTGTGCTGCTGCGCGGTGAAATGGGCGTGGAAAGTGCAATCGGTCAGGGCGGGTTCATCTTCGTGGGCACCGACAACGCAGGCGAGGATGATCTCTGGCGGTTCTACAACGTGACCCGCGGACGCGACTTCATCCACCTGATGCTGCTGCGCACCGTGCGGTTCTATCTCGGGCGCTTCAACGTCACGGGCCAAACCATCCAGGCTATCCTGAACACGATGGAAACCGGCCTGCGCAATCTCAAGGCCGATGGCGATATCCTTGGCTTCGAGATGAAGTTCACCCGCGATCAGAACACGCCCGAGGAACTGCGCCAAGGCCGCTTCACGGTCAGCTTTGCCGCCGAGGAAGCACCGGTGCTGCGCTATCTCGGCATCCAATCCGCGCGTTACCGTCCGGCGCTTGATGCGCTGCTCGACGATCTGCTCGCGCAGGTCGGCACGATCACCGGCTGAACCACCCACATCAAGGAGAGGCTCTGATGAGCAATATCTACATCATGGAGGCCGCAAACCTGTTTTGCGGCGATGAGAACCCCACGGCCTCCAAGCACCTGACGCTGACCGAGTTGCAGCTGCCCAACCTGCAGGAAATCACCCAGGACCATCACCCTGGGGGCTCGCGTGTGCAGATTGAGGTCGCCCTCGGCATCCAGAAGCTTGAGGCCAGCTTCAAACTGGCGGGCTGGGATCCGGACCTGCTGACGCAGTTTGGCCTCGGCGCCACGGCGCGCAAGAAGTTCACCGCCTACGGCTCAGTGCGCGACAAGCGCAACGGCGTGGCCATCGAGGCCAAGGCGGTGCTGGAGGGGCGTTTGGGCACGGCCAATCCGGAGGCGTTCCAGCGTGGTGAGTTGCAGGGCTTTGATTACGCCATCAACGAGATCCTGCATTACGAGCTCTATTTTGAGGGGGCTGAGAAATATTACTGGGATTTCTTCACCACCGATTGGCGCGTCAACGGCACGTCGCAAAACGCAGATGAGCGCGCGATCTTGCGCCTTCCCAACGGCTTTTGAGGTAATCTATGTCTGACCCCAAGACGAAAACAGTCGCTCTTTCGGTGCCGGTGACCTTCGAGGGCCGCGAAATCACCGAGATCCGCATTGCCAAGCCCAAGGTCAAGGACCTCAAGCGGATGAATGCCGCACTGGACGGCATCACCGATCGTCTGGACCAGGGCATTGTCATGGCCTCGGCTCTGACGGGCTATCCGGTCGAGATGATCGAGGATCTGGACACTGACGACTTCACCACGCTGTCGGAGGTGATTGCGGATTTTTTCCCCAAGGGCACGGCTTCGCCTCCTGGCGATCGGTCGTTGCCGAAACCGCCCACTGGCTAAACACGCCGCTCACGGCCTTTGAGGAAATGGACTGGGTAGAGGTGGTGCTGTGGCACGCCGAGGCCCGGCGTCTCGCGCGGGCGGCGAAGATGAGGTGATCCATGACACAGCTCACGTCCCAACTGGTCATCGAACTGCTGGACCGGGTGACCAGCCCGGCGCGCCGGGCGGCCAATGCGCTTGCGGGCATCTCGAACACCGTCCGCGAGACCAATGGCCAGCCCATCACCTTCGGGGACCGCCTGAACGCGGCCATCACCCGCAACAACCGTGCGCTTGCTGACGCGCGTGGTGGGCTGGTGGATGCGGTGGCCAGCTTTTACGCCCTGCGCGGCGCGATCGGCGCGCCAATCCAGGCCGCGTCGGAATTTGAAAGCGCCATGGCCGATGTGGCCAAGGTGGTGGACTTTCCAAGCCCTGCAGCCTTTGCGCAGTTCCAGCAGGATCTCTTTGCGCTGTCGCGCGACATTCCCATCGCGGTGACGGGGCTTGCGGAGATTGCCGCGGCGGCGGGTCAGGCCGGAATTGCCGGGCAGGACCTGATCCGCTTCACAGATGCCGCTGCCCGGATTGGCGTGGCGTTTGATATCAGCGCCGAGCAGGCGGGTGGCTCGATGGCCAACCTGATGACGGCGCTTGGGCTCACTATCGACGAGACGGTGTTGCTCGCTGATGCGATGAACCATCTGTCCAACAGCCAGGCCTCGAGTGCGGCGGATATTCTGGACGTGGTCCAGCGTGTGGGCGCGCAGGCGACCATGTTTGGCTTTACGGCTGAGCAGACAGCTGCCTTCGCTTCGGCGATGCTGGCGGCTGGTGCGCAGAGCGAGGTTGCTGCGACGTCATTCCGAAACATGGGGGCCGCCCTTACAAAGGGCGAGGCAGCCACCGCCGGACAACGCCGGGCTCTACAGGCGCTTGGACTGGACGCGGAGGAGACCGCGCGGTCCATGCAGGAGAACGCGGTTGAGACCACGATCGACGTGCTGCGCCGGATTGGCCAGTTGCCAGCCGAGCAGCGCGCGGCGATCTCGTCGCAACTCTTTGGCAATGAGGCCCGCGCGCTTGGGCCGCTGCTGACCAACCTTGACCTTGTCGAGGACACGCTTGGCATGGTCGGGGATCGCGCGACCTATGCAGGCTCGGCCTTTGCTGAGTTTGCAGCCCGCAACAACACGTTCCAGGCCAATATGCAACGGTTCCAGAACGTTCTGACCGAGCTTCAGATCAATATCGGCAATGCGCTGATGCCCGCGATCACGCAGCTTGCCGAAGCCGTGACGCCGCTGATCACCCGTCTGGCCGATCTGGCGAATGCCTATCCGGAGGTGACGCTGGCCGTGGTGGGTGCGACTGCAGCGGTGATCGCCTTCAAAGGTGCGATGGCGGCGCTGCGCTTTGCCGGGCTTCTGGGGCGCGGGGGTGTCTTGTCACTGATTGCAGCGGGCTATAACAGCATCGGTCGCGCAGCGATTGGCGCGCGCGCAGCGGCAAGTTCGATGATCGGATTGCAATCTGCGCTGGCGGCCATGTCTGGCCAGCCGCTCGGGACGATTGGCCGCTTGCGTGCCGGGCTCACCGGGATCGCGCTGGCGGTCCCGGGCGTCGCGGCCTTGTCGTCCGGAATTGCGGCAATAGGGGCTGCAGTCGCCACGATCTCGGCACCTGTCTGGGGCACGTTCGCGGTGGTTGCGGCCGCAGTGGCCGCGGCTGGCATTGCCATCTGGCGCTATTGGGATCGGATCAGTGCGATTTTTACCGGCGTGGGACAGGCGATCGGCGCAGCGCTGCAGCCGGGTCTCGATTGGGTCAGCGAGAAGCTCTCCTTCCTGAACCCGGTCGTCACCGCCTTCGGCGACGCATGGCAGTGGGTGCGTGACAAGGTCTCCGGCCTCGGCGAGCTGCTCTCTGGCCTCTTTGGGCGCGAAACTTTGTCCGAGGAAGACGTCGCTCGAATCACCGAACGGGCGCGGGAAGTCACCGAGAACATCATTGGCTGGTTTGCTGGCTTGCCTGCCCGGATCATTGAGGCGGCCAGCGCATTAGTCGAGGCGGGTCGCGCTCTGATCCAGTCGATCTGGGACGGGGCCCGTGAGCGGTTTGGGGAATTCATCGACTGGGTTGCGGGCATTCCGGGGCGTATCATTGACGCGATTGGCAGCATTGATCTGTCCAGCCTGATCAACTTTGGCGAGCCGCCGCGCTGGCTGCGCTGGATGATGGGGGAAGAGGAGGTCACGCCGCCAGAGATCCCGGCACCGCCGCGGCAGGCTGAATTTGATTTGTTGCCAACCGATCAAAGAGGGGCAGCAGAGACGCTGGCAGCGGCGCGCGCGGCTGGTGATCTGCCAACGCCGCACTATCTGCAGGACCTGTCAGATTATGCTGGCCACCTGCGCGGTGAAATGGCCGGGGTTCAGGCGCAGATCGACCAGATTGATCAGAACGGGCCGATGGGCGACAGCCTGGCGGCCCCCTTGCTGGCCAACCTTGGACGGTTGCAGGAAGAGCTGGTTGGGGTCGAGGCAGACCTGGACGCGGGTCGCCTGCGCGCGGATGAGGTAACAGAGGCACTGCGCATACTCGGGGAAACGGAGACCACGCCCGAGATTGACACTGCCTCCATCGACCAAGCACTCACCCGCGTACGCGCGCTCCGCGCTGAAATGGCTGCCGCGGAAGGCAGTGCGGTTGCACGCGTGCCATCGGTGCCGGAGATTGACGGTGCCCGTGCCGGTGGTGGCCCGGTCAGCCGGGACGGCACCTATCTGGTGGGCGAGCAAGGGCCAGAATTGGTCACGCCATCGCGGTCGGGCTTCGTGAACACGTTCGGCGCAATCCAAGATGTGGTTGCTGCAATCCAGCGGCTGCCCTCGGCCGTGGCCGCGGTCCAGTCAATCGGGCCGCAGCTGGTCACACCACCGTCCGACGTGTCTGCACCAGAAGAAATCGAAATGCCACCGCCGCGGGGCAGAGTAGCGGATGCGGTCGATGCGTCGGGAACAGCACAGACGGCACCGCGCGTGGCCTTCCCCAAAATCGACGTGCAGATCAGCATCGCGCCGACCATCCACACCACAGAGCGTGTCGATCCTGCGCAGCTCTCCCGCGACATCGGCGAGCAGATGCGCCGCGAACTGCGCGAGGCTTTCCGCGGCGTCTTTGCGGACACAGGTATGAGGTTTGCGTGATGCTGATGATGTTGGGACCGGTGCAGTTTGAGGTGATCCCCTTTAACACGAACACCTATGGCCACGGCCACGAGGCGGGCTTTGCCGAAAAGCCGGTTCTTGGCATTCGGCCACCACTGGAGTTCGTGGGCGAAGGCCCGGAAAGCTGGACCATCAAGGCCAAGCTTTATCCGGAAAAGTTCGGCGGGCTGGGCCAATTGCAAACGCTCTATCAGGCGCGGGCATCGGGGCGGCCGCAATATCTGATGCGCGGCGATGGTGCGGTGATGGGCTGGGTGGTTATTCTCGATGTGCAAGAACGTTCGACCTATCTCGACCCCAAAGGCGTCGGAAAGTTCATTGACGTGGATATCAGCGTCAAACGCTGCGGCAGCCCATCCTCGGGCAGTTTCTTCTCGCTGCTGGCGGATATCTTCCTCTGGGCAACGCAGTGAGCGCCATGGCAACCACCAAGACAAATCGTCTGACTGAAACTGTGACCGTTGAAGGGGATGCGCTGACGGTTTCCCTGATCGTCTGGCGGCGTTTCCACCGGCCCATGCCCGGTCTGGTGGAGCAGATTTACGACCTGAACCCCGGGCTGGCCGATCTTGGCCAGACCCTGCCGTTCGGGACCCGCTTTGAGATGCTGATCCCGATCCCGCGTGCGCAGCAGGTGCTGGACCCGATCCGGCTTTGGTAAGGAGGCCCGCCCATGTCCAAACGCGCGCTGTTCAACGTCACGGTGGCGGGCAGCAATATCACCACGGCGCTCATGCCGGTGCTGATTGGTCTTCGGGTCTCGGATAAGGTGGGCACCCATACCGACAGCGCCGATCTGGAAATCGACGACACGGAAGCCCGGATCATTCTGCCGCAAAAGGGGGCCAATGTGGTGATTGCACTGGGTTGGGAAAGCGCGGGGCTCCGGGTGGTGTTCCGCGGCACCGTCGATGAGGTCAAATCCTCCGGCAACCGGGGTGGCGGCCGTCGGTTGATGATCGTCGCCAAAGGCATGGATACGACCGGGCCTGCAAAGGAAGGCCAGCAGCGCCATTGGGACAATCAGACCATCGAGACGATCCTGCGCGATGCGGCCCAACATGTGGGCATTGCGACTGTCGAGGTGGATCCTGAGTTGCGGGATTTGCGGCGGGCGTATTTTGAGATGCGGGACGAAAGCTTCATCGCCATGGGCGAACGGATGGCCCGAGAAGTGGGCGGCAACTTCCGGATCGTTGGCAACACGGCGATCCTGTCCAAGCGCAACGGGACCTATCAGGCCTTTGTTCTCGCCCGGTGGGGCGACAACCTGCAGAGCTGGGATATTGCCCCGCAGCTGGGGCGGCCGCAGTTCAGCACAGTCCGCGCGCGGTGGTACGACATGATCGCCGCAAGGTGGGAGTTGGCAGAGCGCGCCACCGGTCTCGATGTGCGCGCCCTGCATGCGTTTCGCTTTGCCAAACCGGATTTGGTTGAGACCACCCAGCAGACCGACAGCGATGCCGCAACCGCCGCGCGGGACGCGGGCGAAGGCACGGTCACGATCGAAGGTGATCCCGCAGCCATCCCGGATGGGCTTTGCATCATCGCGGGAACGCGCCCCGGCGTCGATGGCGCCTACCGCATCGAGGCAGTCACCCACACGCTGACGCGCGCGGGCGGGTTCGTGACGACGCTGGAGCTCAAACAGCCGCAGGACGGCGTGGGTTCTGACGACCGCTAGCGCCGCGCGGACCTGGCAGAACCAACATATGGCAAGAAGGCGGAAGCCCATGACGGATAGTGATCTGCGATCTGAAATCGCAGCGATACGCAGCACGTTGCGCCATATTGAGGCCGAGCTGACCGACGCTAAAGAGCATCGCAAGGAGACCTCGGCCTTGGTGCAGGACTTCATCACGCGGCTGGTACGTCTGGAAACCGGCGGCGCGGCCCTGAGCGGTTTGCCAAAGCAGGTCCGTCAGAACGAGGTCTCCAATATTGCGCAAGAGGCGCGGCACCAGGCCCATCAAGAAGCAACCGAGGCAATGCGCAAAACCGTGCTGGCTGGCTTCGCAATCGCCGGAACCATCTCGTCGATCATCGGCCTGCTCGCCTCCTGGTTCATCCTGACTTGACGCAGCGCTGATCGCGCCACGCCCACCGCCTCCCCTGAAACCCTGAACTTTGCATACCGCGCGCGCCTGCAGGCGGCTTTGCGCATGGAGATCGCTATGACCCCTTTTGAAATTGCCAAGACCTATATCGGGACCGTTGAAGGCCCGGGGCCCGAGAACAACCCCGCCATCATGGAAATGTACGCCTCGGTCGGCCATGACTGGGTGGAGCATGACTCTGTGGCCTGGTGCGCCGCTTTCGTCGGCCACTGCCTTGAAACGGCGGGGCTGCGGTCAACGCGGAAACTAACGGCGCGCTCCTATCTGGACTGGGGCATACCGGTGACGGTGGACGATGCCCAGCCGGGCGACATTGGCGTGATCCCACGCGGCAGTTCCAGCTGGCAGGGGCATGTCTTCTTCATCGACCGCATCGAGGGCGCCTGGGTCTGGGGGCTCGGTGGCAACCAGTCCGATGCGGTGAACATCAAGCGCTATCCGGTCTCCAAGCTGCTTGGGGTGCGTCGGGCGGGGAACGTGGCCCCGGCCGTCACCCTGTCCGTTCGCGATGTGCAAACGCGGCTGCGCGGGCTGGGCTATCACGAAGTCGGCAAAGCCGATGGCTTCATGGGGCCGCGCACGCGTAGCGCAATCCTTGCCTTCAGGGATGATAACAGTCTGCCGCTGGTGCCGATCATCGATGTGGCGCTGACCGAGGCGCTGCCCAATGCCCGGCCTCGGGCTGTTGCGCCGGCGCGCGCAGCCGGGGCTCCGACTGAAAGCCGGATCGTGACCGCTGCCAACGCCCAGATCGGGCTTGGGGTCGTGGGGGCTGTCGGCACTGCCGGATCGCAGATCGCCCCCGCTGTCGCCGAGGCCGAAAACGCCCGGGCGCTGGCGGATCGGGTGTTTGGCATCCTTGGGCTGGAGGGCTGGCTTTCGACAACCCTGCCGTGGGTTGGTGCTGCCGTGTTCGTCGGGGTCATCATCTACGCCGTGAAGGCGCGCAGCGCCCGGATTGACGATCACCGCATCGGGAAAACGCCGTGATGGGCGGGTTCATCACAATGGCGCTCTCGGGGCTTGGTCGACGCACCGCTTTCTGGGGCGCGCTGGCCGCCGCACTCGGTTTTGCGATCTTGGCCCTGATCCGACACGGTCGCCATCAAGCCGAGGCCGATCTGGCGATCCGCCGGGCCGACGCGCGGGTGCGTGCGATGCAGACATCAAAGGAGACCCGCCATGAAGTTCGCAACGCTGACCTTGGCGATCGGGCTGACC
>Ga0307948_1003242_pt1 | contig 12001 bp, 9 predicted proteins | sample OrgLakmetagen280_FD_201824 | JGI IMG/M metagenome (GOLD analysis project Ga0307948, IMG submission 201824) | Saline water microbial communities from Organic Lake, Antarctica - #280 | ecosystem: Environmental > Aquatic > Non-marine Saline and Alkaline > Saline | place: Antarctica: Organic Lake...
GGGGAGGGGTAGAAAAGAAAAAGGGAGTAGCAGCAAACAGGGGCCTGCTGCTAAGCAAAAGCTGACGCTGAGTGAGATGGGGATGCTGAATGGTGCTTGGTGAGGATGTGTGCATTTGTGTGTGTGTACGCGTGTGAGTGCTTAGTTTTATGCTAGTGAACTGTACAAACATCCATCTAATGCAGAGTCTGATCGTACATATGAGATATGAGGAGTTGCTACTGTGAGTGCATGTTGCTGTAGGGTTCAGTTGTGCATGCATTTCACTGCTTATATATTTGCATCTTGCATCTATATTTGTTCACATGGCATTGCCACTTTTTTCTTTCTTATGACTAACAAATGCACATACACTTAACTTTGCAATGAGGATGTTCAGGAGTGTGTTTCTCGGAAAATAACATAAAGGTGTCTGGAGCCGCTCAATTTTGGGAGTTGCTGAATTGTCCTGTAATTGCACTTCTCTAATAGCAATATTCATTATTCATTATGCCAGAACATGTTGCTATTACCTATTCCTTACTCGGTGAACCTTTTGGAGGGCCTGATTTAGTGACCTGGTTGCAAGATTTCGTTCAAAAAGCACATGATGAGGTTTTTTCTGATGATACTATTTTACAAGCATTATTTACCTGTTTGTGGCAAACGAGGATGTTTACGTTGATGAATACAATGATGAATATTAACCGCTGTCATCGAAAAGATAAGAAAACTACTCGGGCAGTAAAAACCACTCCCCCCATTGATTAAGGAAAAAGAGCCACTTGTATGTAGCCTACCTTTGTGTGTGTGTTATGTGTATCGGGTACTATACAAGGTTTACAAAAAAGAGGCCTTCAGTCAAAACGTGCGACTGCTGGTGTAGAGAAGTTCTAAATTGGGTACTATACAACTCCTACACCATAGAGGATAAGAAAAAAGTAATAGGTATTAGGAGGGTTGCAGGCTTGACCCGCTCCTGATGAGAGTTTTTGAGTACTGGAAACTGCATGTCTGGTGTGGACAAGTTTGGCAGCGTAATTGGCAGAACGAACATGAAGCTTGGAAGCAAGTTTCTTAACTCTTTGAGAATCAAGACCCAGCTCCTTAGAAGGCTCAAGCATGGGATGGTTGCAGATGGTGCCACCTACTAGGATGTTGCAGAGGTCTTCATACTGTTTCTGTGCGGCTTTCAGCCAGCTGACTCTGAGATTTAGTGTCCTCTGGATATTTGATCTCAACGATGTGGAGATGTGACGTTGAAGAATGCCAAAATCTTTACAATGGTTACAATGGTTACAATGGGGGGTGACCTTCAGACCAGGTAGTTTGGCTGATCGGCTGCTGACTGGTCTCGGCCAGCCACAAATAAATCCAAAAGCTCAGAAAGAAAAAGAAAAAGTCTATTGTTCTGCTGAGAAAGGAAATCATGCACAAGAAATCTTTAGGTCGGTGCTGTCTGAGGAAGGTGATCTGCTGGTGGCTGGCGGTGCTGCTGAAATGCTCCCGGTCACCATTAATCGCACCCCGGTCACTCCAAAGAAGAACCCACCCCCTCTATTATCTTTATCGCTTCTTTGTTTTTGCAAAGGTGGGGGCAACCAGCACAGCACCTCGCTCGACGGCTGGAGGTAAACCTGTTTTTGTCTGAGAAGTGAGGTGGAAAGAGCCAATTTGGTACAATCTTTGTTTCAGCTGTTTTGCGCTGTCACTACTTAGCTCCTTCCTGAAGCTCAGTTTGCGTTACATGTTTCCAGCCAAGCTGCACAGCAGCAAGGGACCCTCCCAACCAATCAACAAGATCGACATGCACACGCCAAAAGAGTAGCTGCGACAAAAAAATGTGGTGGCTGCAACGAATTTCGGGGCGATGTGTCTATTAATTTGTTGCAAGTTTCCGTTTGTCTTGTTCAACAAGTTTTTGTGCCGGTCTCGGATTTAGATTGTTTGGTGATCTGAGTATCGTGCTTAATTCACAGGCTATGGCCGGGGCGTCTGCAGCTAAGCAGGGGGGAATGTAGCGTTACAAGCAAACATACTCTCCAGATGTCCAGACTGGTATATCAGGGACCGCTGCATCCTCCTGTAAACTTGATATCAATACATAAAAAATGCAATCCACCCTACAGCTACAAATTAAAAATATAATTAATCAAAACCGCAATCATCCTGCAGGGCAAAAACAAAAATTTTGTATTCAAGTCCGGTACTTCATTTACACGTGAATGGGATAACATCAATTAAATAATACTAAATGAGCCTCACCGCTTGAAAAAGTCCCTGCGCTTTATAAAGCCGCCTCCAAAGCATACTAACACGCAATTCCTAAGAATTCCGCTCAGCAAAGGTTGAGATTGAGATGCATGGTGGCTGTACCAATGTTGTCTTTTAGACTCCATCCCAACCAATGCAAACAAATAGTGCAGCCAAGGACATGCCAGCTAACCCGTCAAATACCGTTGCAAAACACACAGAACCTCTGGGATCATACAACCGCTATATACAGCTCCTAGATCATCTTATTTTAACTCTTTCTCCCAGCGGCAGATACATGCATATGATCATAAGCAACTGCACTGATATCAGCCCTGCACACTCCACAAACAAGCAAATGTGCAAATGTGAATTCAAGAATGTCACACTACACAAACGAGCAAGTAAAATACATATGGAATTATGCGCAGAACTAAAGCATGTCAATTGGGGGGAATATTGTATGTTAAACAAGTTTGCAGCCAAGGACAGCCGAGCAGAAGACAGCTGATCCTTTTGCGGCCCTCAAGTCCGCAAAGACCATGGAATATACACTTTGATGCTGGACATGTGAGTACTTACCAGTTCTTTCTGCTAAACAAAATTTGTCGTAATTGAGCAACCACACTGCCCCTGCATTTATCTTAATAGCACCACAAGGCATGTGCATGTGCATTCCTTTTGCCTCAGCTTTGCACCTCACCAGGCCAGACTGCAAAAAAAATACAGATCCTACATCTAGATTAAGGAGAAGAACTCACCATGTCTTGAAGAAGTGTCCTAAATTATTCTAATCAACTCCGTAAAGATCCAGCAAAGGCGGCAAACACAGCTCGATGAGTGGTCCGCTGCTTGTGGATGAGTAAGCCTGACAAGATTCCGCCTGGAGTCAGTAAGGCGTGCAGGCTCTGAAAAGCCGAACTCCAACACTATGTTGTGTGCATACTGAATCGACGCAGGGATGAGTGCCTTTCACTTTCATCACTGCTAGATTTAGCAGGCTTCCATCTTATTCCTCCTTAGTCCTAGCTGCTGCTCATTATTCTTCCCCCCTGTCCTATAATGCACGCAGAGCTAAGGCGCATTATGCAAACGTAGGAATTACCTAGAATACTCAGTCGTGACCAGACCTACTGATTCCCAATTTCTACTCATACTATTGAGTAATTATTCTTCAACATGAAGCAGGAGCTCACCTGAAGCAATGCCAGTCAGGTCAAACTCGTTGCTGTTACGAGAACTAGATGCTTCTGATGCCTGCAGAACAAGGATGACGAACAATTACAAAAACTATGAATTCTTACGTTTGTCCTGCAGGAACAGGAGAATAATTAAAGTCTGCTGAGGAATCTTCCAAGCAGTATAGACAGCAATGGTGAGCAGCAATGACAAAATAATTTGTGAGAAAAAACAGGAAATTTGCAATCCCCTTCAAAAAAGGCACACTTTGTTTATATTAGGAGACACCCATCGATACCTTTCCACGTGGTGTGTGTGTGTGTGTGTGTGTGTGTGTGTGTGTGTGTGTGCGTGTGTGTGTGACAACCCAGGCTTTATACTGAAATTTGACCGCTCAATGAGCTAGCATAAAAGCTGCTGTTGCCATTGGTAATACCCATGGAAGCCAAGACCTTGAAAACAACAACTGCCACCCTGATACACACACACGCGCACATATAGATGCATAAAATTACAACAATCCACACGCACGCACACATGCACAAACTCATGCATTCACGCGTGCACACAACACACAACACACACACATACACACACACACGTGAAAGCAGCAACAGCTTACATTGCGGCTCACGTCACTGGGTGCTTGTGGCTTGAGCGTTCCGTCAGGATACACCAGCACGTAGGCTTCTGCAGTAACAGCAGCGGTAAAGGAGGGCTCCTCTCTGATGTCGTATCTGTGGTGAGTGAGAGGCAGGGAAGTGGTGGGTCTGTAGCTGGCACGAGCACTGGTTTGTGATCTTGTTTTGGCACGTCAAATTATTTTAGATACCTTGTTGGGAGGCAGGGAATTGGTGGGGCTGTAGCTGGCACGAGCACTGGTTTGTGATCTTGTTTTGGCATCTCAGCTAATTAAAAAAATCATATTTTGGGGCAAGGTATTGCGCACAATTTGCAAGGGCAGATAGCAGCCGCACAAAGGCATGCGTGCGGATGTTGTTTTGAAGTAAGTAAGTTCTTTGAAGGAGTACGTTCCACCCTGGCCTTGTACCACTCCTCAAAAGGCAGGGCAATACGAGGAGGAGTATGGGACACTGGACATACAGTTGAATAAGACTAAATACTAAGAAAAAGAAAAAAATACGCAGGCAGTTAAACACCACTCCCCACATAAATTAAAGAAAAGGAGCCACTTTGGTACCGGGTACCGTAAAACTCCTCCACCAAAAGAAAAGGAATAAGATAAAATGGGGATTAGGAGGTTGCAGGCTTGATTTGAAATCGGCCTCTGATGACGGTTGATAATAGTGTTGAAAAGGGCATGTCTGGTATGGACACATTTGGCAGTTTGTTAGTTTGTACCCTCGTAATGCATTGAAGCTACTAGTATGCTGCAATCCATTCTTGGCTTTGAGCAAGGTACCTCAAACGCACCTTTCCACTGTTGTTGTCTCCACTGTTTGTTGCATACCCATCTCTACTCTTGCTGTCTCTGCGTTCCATATAGCACCACCCTTCATCATAGCATACACACTTCATAAACACCCTTCGTACAGTATCATTCTTCATTCTTCGTACAGCATACACATTTTTCATTTTTCGTACAGCATACACATTCCTCATTTTTCGTACATCATACACATTTTTTGTACAGCATACACATTCTTCGTACAGCATACACATTCTTTGTACAGCATACACATTCTTAACTCTTCTACAGCAAACACACTGACCGCACATTCACACCACACACGAAAAAACACCACACAGGATTTCAACCCAACAGTCCGTTATCGCACTCTCCCTCTTCACCTCACAGGCAAGCCTTGTGGGCTTATCAGCCACTCTCTTTCCTGCACTTTCACACGGAAGCGGGCTCGAAGAGCAGCAGGGCACGGTGCGCCCAGCATGGCAGCGCTGCTATCAGGCGGGCTGTGTGCATCAGACCCATGCCTTGAGGCCGAAGGAAGAGGGGGGCACACTTCAAGACACGTGACCTGCAATCAGGGTGAGAAGCCACTGCCGTATAGTCTTGGTACATGCACAGTGACCTTTTGACAAGACATGTGACCTGCAGTCAGGGTGAGATGCTACTGCAGTATAGTCTTGGTACAAGTCACAGTGACCTTTTGACAAGACACGTGACCTGCAGTCAGGGTGAGATGCCACTGCCGTATAGTCTTGTTACAAGTCACAGTACAAGCACAAAGTCACGGTACAAGCAAACAGTCATGGTACAAGCACAATGGCCTTTTGAGGGCTCCTGCTCAGGGTGTGGGACTAAAGGAAATCCTTGGGATCACCACTACATGCCACAGACATGTCACAGACATCTACTGAGCCAGAACTTGTGCATCAGATGTCATGGGGTGGGTGATATATTATATGTGTAGGGTTGGCCAGACCCGTATATATACACCGTATATGACCATATATTTGGTGATTTCCCTGCCAAAAATACCGTACATACACCGAATATATATGATTCTGGCCAACCCTGTGTATGTGTGAATGCGTACATGTATCCTGGAAGTGATCTGGGTAAGGATGGGTGTGTGTGAGTGTGTGATCAAGCTCAGAGCGTTCACTGGTGCAGCCGTCGTCGTATTTGTGGGAGACGGTTTGACTGTGCGAGCTCATCACCTTTCACCTGTTTCGAGCCGAAGAGCTGACTTGTTCTTGTGGGTCATAAATTCGTTTCCACCTTCCATTCCTTTAGCGTACACACGACACCTTCCATTCCTTTAGCGTACACACGAGTGCAGCCAATGCCAAAACAAGACACAACACGCATACACACTCCCCCCTCCCCTCAAACACCCTCACACTCACCTGAATACGTCCAAGCAACGCGTGACCTAATTTCTGGCCTGTGATAGGATCCAGCTGGTGCCAGTTTGTGAGGACTGTGCCCGTATAGACCTGTGAAAGAAATGCAGGGCATGTGGGCCTGGTAGCGTTTAATTAGATATGCAAGAGCAGTTTACACACGTATGCACACATGCGACGTACATCAGGAGTTTTCCCTGATAAACACACGATACTGTCTACTGTGTATCTTTACATTTGGATACAGCCAGCCTTTGCATAAGTCCTTGCTCCAGTTAGTTAGCACAAAAGAGCCCCCATCTTACCTCCCAGACTGCTAGCACAGACTTTATAAAAAGAACAATGGGCATGCCTGAGCTGATCTACAGAACATTACACCTACCCTTCTATTGGCACTAACAGCTGACTCCTCCCCTATGTGAAAGCTGTAACGCAAAACTCATGCGCCAAGTAATTGCTAAAAAAAGCACGTGCTCAGTAGTGTGTGTGTGTGTGTCACTGGCCCATATGTTACGCCCCTCACCTCCCCAACCGACAGCCCTGATTGCATGCTCAGCATTTCTCCACAGAGCGCTGAGGGTGCCTGTGTGGAAATGTGTGCTAACATGTTAGGGTGCCTGTGTGGAAATGTGTGTTAACTTGTTTGGGTGCCTGTGTGGAAATGTGTGTTAACATGTTAGGGTCACACGCAATGATGTGTACAAGTTTATTGATGCAAATAACTAAGGTTGGCCAGAATTGTATATTTACATTGTATATGACCGTATGTATGGTGATATCCCTGCCAAAAATACCATGTATAACACCGTATGCATGTATGTATGTATGTATGTATGTATGTATGTATGTATGTATGTATGTATGTATGTATGTATGTATGTATGTATGTATGTATGTATGTATGTATGTATGTATGTATGTATGGTTTGGGCCAACCCTATAAATAGCCTTTTGGCTAACTATTTGGAGAACCCTTTGGATTGAGCATCCACGCCTCCCTCCTGCCTAGCTAATCCGAATCAAAGTAAGCAATGATTTACTCACATACGATAGCAGAGGTGTGATAATAATTATCATGAGCAGGGCCGGCCGATCCCTCTCATTGACTCATTTCTCGTTGCCAATCCAGATCATTAATGCATGGGCACTTGGGAGCCAACACAAACAAGAGGGCCTCAATTTCAAAAATGGTGGGCTGCTGCGATGGAGCTGGCAACTCATAAAGTGGCATGCCTTGGTAATAGAACGAGGGTCTACTTCAAAATTCTGTTGAGGTAGTGATGAAATAAGGACCTGGTGGATTTTGCGTCTCTTGAGGATTCCCTCTAATGGTACCTGTAATTTGTGAGGCTCACATAATGTCTATTGATTACCAACACTTTGTATCAAATCCAGAAAATAAAAGTACCGTACGCAAAGTATATCACCGCTCCTAATTATTGTTTTTTGGTTGGGGCGGTGAAACGGTGGTAAAATATATATTTATTTCTAGGGGGAGCGGTTCAGGTTTTTAGGGGGGCGGTAGCAAAAAATAATTTTTGTTCGAAGTGACGAGCAGAGAGGATGCCCCCCCCTGCTCCGCCTGCCCCTTCCCCCCTGGACCCCGCTCGCCTGCAGGCGAGAGTGGACCGGGCTGAGCGAGAGGCAAAGGAGCGCAAGAACAAGAGGCAGCCATGCAGAACTTGCAAACCTGGGCTTGCCCTCACAGGATTGTACAGTTGGCACTGCATTGGCATTCTGTGGTTAGGCAACTAATGAAGTTGACAGGGATGCAAGCATGCTGCAGGCGCACAACGTGCACATGCATGCGCAGGCACACGACGTGCGCACACATGCACATACACACACACGCACACGAACACACACACACACACACACACACACACACACACACGAACACACAACCTCTTTCTCTAGCACCCTTGCACACACGCGCACACGCGCACACACAAACACACACACATGCACACACTATAGCTATAGCACCCAAGCAGCACGCAAAGCTAGCACACGCATGCAGCAGCAGTAGCAGCGGTGACAGAAACAACAGCAAGAGTGGCTTACTCCTTTGAGAGGGGGTGGTTGCTGAATATAACTGTAAAATAAATAATTATAGGGGGGATGGTTGCTTTTTTTTCTGTAAGATAAAAGTTTTTTGGGGGGGGTGGTGAGTACATGTACGTACGGTAATACCGTACCTTACCGTACTCACCCCGGTGCCCAAATTTCAGAATTATTTAAGGTAACCCCGGGTAACCCCGGACCCTGTAAATAAATACTTTAGTCTTCCCTGCACCAACCCCGGTGGGCATTTAGCCCAGCCAGTGCCTGTACAAGTGTGTTTGTATGCCTGCACATGCGCGTTTGTGCGTGTGCATGTGTGTTTCTGTTTCACGCTTGTTGTGCGTGTGCATGTGCATGTGCGTGTGCGTGTGCATGTGCGTATGCATGTTTACGCTTGTTGTGCGTGTGCATGAGTGCTTCTGCTTCACGCCGACCTAGCCCGCTCCTCTTTTGCCTGCTGCAGCCTGGCTAGGTCGGCTTTCTGCTGCTCCTCCTTTTGCTGCTGCAACGCTGCTTTTTCCGTAGCTGCCGACTTGACGAAAAAGCTTTTAAACGTCTGCTGGAACACACCTTTGGGCGCAGCCGGTGCTGCTGACGCTGGGGCTGGTGTTGGTGCTGGGGCGGGGGCGGGGCCTGGGCGGGGGGCGGGGGGGCCTTCTCCGCTCATCGCTGTTCAGCCACCCACCAAACTTTACTTTCGCCAAACCCCGAAAACCCTGGAGCCTCTGAATAAATATATATTTTACGATGCCGATATCACGCCGGAGGGCAAAAAACGTTATTTACCCGGGGTGAGTTAAGAAAGGTACGGTAAATAAGACTAGCGAAACCAGTTTATTGTCCAAGACAAAACAGAAACTCTCAGCTGTCAACCAACTAACTGCTTGTCACTCAACTCGTCGCTGCCTATGATTGGGTGTGACAGCTAGACTGCCTCGGTAAGAAAATGGGGGGCTGCCTTTTGAAATGTATGTTGAAAGGTGATAGGACAAGACCAAAAAAGCTGTCAGATCTACAGTAAGCAGCCCTCAAACAGCACTTCCTTCACGGCTATTGTATTCATTGCATTTGCACAATTAATTCAAGCTGATGTTGGGATAGACACAAACACAAACACATACACATACACACATACACACACACAGAGAGAACGACACTTACGTTTGGGTTTGAGAGTGCCAGGCCAGCATCCCATAACACCATGACTCCCAGCATTTGCTTGCGTGTGCGTAGGGCAACTATGTGCAGCTGGTGCAGCTGCGGTGTGTGTTAGTGTTAATGTTTATGTTTGTGTATGTGTATGTGTATGTGTATATGTATGTGTATGTGTATGTGTATGTGTATGTGTATGTGTATGTATATGTGTATGTGTATGTAGGTATGTGTTGTGCGTGTGCGTATGTGCGCATGTGCGCGCGTCTGTGTGCACACATTCCACGACAAAAGCAAGCGGAGACAAAATGTATTTAGGACATACGCAAGGTGTGGACAATTGGGTGAACAAAACATACACACACAGGTACTGTCACATGCACAATGGTCACCTCTGGAGGGAGGAAGCATCCTAGCAGCACCGGCCCGACACGGAACGCATAGTAGGCATTTGGTACCTACGTGGAGAGACATGAAGCAGGCTAAAATAGTTTTGTGCTGGATGTTGCGCGAATATGTGCATGTTCGAAAATCATCATTTCAGACAGAAAGGTAAAAATTAAAGAAGAAGCAAGCACATGCTTCAAAACTAACCAGGCTAAAACATTGTGAACAGGATAGGTATCAAGAACGCAAAAGGGGCAGCTTTCACATGCGCAACAAAGAAAGAGGCAAGGATGCCGGCCTAAAGTAGGTATATCGAGAAAGTGGGACATTGCATGCCTGGCGTCACACGACTTAACAAAGCAACAACAAAGCACGCTTCACGCCATGAAGGAAGCATTTACGCCATTGGTAAGGAAAAAAGATGGCTCAGACCCATTGCCAGTACACATGGGAATGGAACAACAACGGAGCAAGAACGGAGTTAAACAAGGAAAACTCACGTCCACTGAGCCGATGATTCTGTCGTACTCAATCAACTTTACGCGTTGGCTGTACAGGGCAGCACCCGTGGCCTTGCACGTGGCAACGGGCAGTGCTCGGTGGCCATCTAACACCTATGTGTGCGTGTTTGTGTGTGTGTGTGTTTGTTTGCGTGCGTGTGTGTGTGTATGTGTGTTTATTTCTACGAGGTCTGCCTGTGCATCATTCAACGCTTTTGTGTGCCAGTGTTCTAGTGTGTGTATATTGTGTGTGTGTGTGTGTGAATATGATTGTAACATAGTTCAGTGTGCTTACGCAATGCTGAGAATCAAACACACGCACGCACGCCCAGAACGCAAGTGGATAAGCAGGGATGCTTTCAAACTTTGTGGCCATTGCAACCATCCTGACATGGATATAACACCAAAAAAACATGCACACCTAGTCACAAGATTTCCAGCAAAGAAAGTGCACCAGCACAAATCTTAACGCAGCGAAATGCCCCTCACAAAATCACGATTTCCGCCTCAGCTCTATGACAACTCCTCCCTCCCTCCCTATCTGCCTCGCACCTCTGGATGAACTTCCCCTGCGTAGATCCTGACCTTAGTCCGTGGGTGTGGAACCTGCAGAAACAAATCGTGAATCAGTCACAGTTGGTGCTGCAATCATACAAAGCTATACCACATCTGCAGCATTCAGCCGTGGCAGTTTCTGAAATCAAATAAGTAGGTCTTGAAGGTTAAACAGCACGCTTGTCAGTCTGTACACAAGTGAAAGAGAGGGGCAAAAAGGACATGGAAAATGTGGACAGATGGATGGAATCACTGTGCGTGTGCGTGTTTTTGTGTATGCGTGCTTGCTTGTGTGTGTATGTGAGTGCGTGTGTGCACGTGCTTGTATGTGTGCGTGCCTGTGTGTTTTTGAGCGTGCGCACTGCACAGAGGAGTAACCAACAGAAAAACCGTGTAAATCCCAGCAAACCACTGGACCAGCAACAATGTGTTTGCCTGTCCACCCTCCTAGCTGTTGCCCCCCTCTCAAAAAAAGGGTTGCTTGCTTTGAAAGGGTCGATCACGTGCACGTAGACAAATCACTCAAACGCCTACTTGCTTTGTTTGGCGTGCACGCAGACACCTTTTCCCACGTGCACAAAACACACCCTCCCACGTAGACACACCACTGAATTGCCTAGTACTAGTGTTGTGACTCACTGAGTATGTCCACAGGCTCTTGCACTCAATGATACGTGTGTGGGCAAGGGACGCACCCGGCACATGTCCCCTATGCACAGCAATTCAAAGGGCGGGCAGTCACCAAAAGAACAGTGGTACTTGTTTTGTATGACTTGATACAGGGGTAAAGCAGTGCTGGTGCACGGGAGTGGAAAGTAGAGTCGGCGCAACTTTGAAACCAACGATTGTGTAACGGCGAGCTGCATTTAAGTTTGATGCTGTTATATAATGCGCGAGCTGAGCAGCAGTCTGTCAGTAGCTCATGCAAAAAGCAGGCAACTCTTGCAGGCAGCGCATCGGTTACTTGTAGCAAAACAACTCTACCATGGGAAAGTTATTAAAAAATGAAGTGCACTAGCCCTTGCACATGTATACACTCTCTCTCTCTCTCTCACTCTCTCTCTCTCTCTCTCTCTCTCTCTCTCTCTCTCTCTCTCCCTCCC
>Ga0307948_1003244_pt1 | contig 11999 bp, 13 predicted proteins | sample OrgLakmetagen280_FD_201824 | JGI IMG/M metagenome (GOLD analysis project Ga0307948, IMG submission 201824) | Saline water microbial communities from Organic Lake, Antarctica - #280 | ecosystem: Environmental > Aquatic > Non-marine Saline and Alkaline > Saline | place: Antarctica: Organic Lake...
TGCAAGGGCTCCTGACCGCACTCTCTAAGCACCGCCCAATTTGTTGTGCTGTTCTTCACTCCAAGAATGCGCCTCAAGGAACACAGATGCCTCTTCTGTAACTGGCTACCAAATTCACTGCCTTCAATCAGATACACTGTGCCCCACACCTGACTCGCATACATCCCAGCAAGTTTACTATTGAGAAAGGGTAATCTGAACAAGGGTTGCTGACCTTTTGCAGCAAATTAGGGCTGAGAAGTCCCCAAAAAAAGGTGTGGACAAAAAGGAGAAATATTTGCCCCAAGGGAAATCCCTTCTACAACATCTACTACTGGCTTGCAGAAGAAAATGAAGAACATTGAATCATCCAAAACCACCTACACACAGCCCAGTCACCTACCTTAAAGCTTTGGTACCTATCCAATCAATTAAAAAGTACACAGGTTGTGTAAAGAAAAAGAAATTGAACGTAGATAGTAGTGTAAACATTACCGGCATGGATAAGGAAAGGATGGTGTTTTGCGTTCTACACCACCCGATGGATGCAAAGACACACATTATCCCACCTGGAGAGTACAAATAAGAGTTTTCCAGTGGGGATCAGGTGGTCGGGAGGCAGAAGCCTGCACACCACCATGAGTGTTGTATAGGTATTTGTAAGGTTGTGTTCACAACAGTCATCGCCAGGTCCACTCAACCTTAGCTCCTGCCTCCACCTTTACAGTGCGTGCAGCGACAAATTTCCTCATGCAGCCAAGCCAAACAGCTAGGACGGAAGCCTGGCAGCAATGCGCAGTCAGCTATTACCCTAGCCGCCCCCACCCAGCCGCAAGAAGAAACGTGCCCCACAGCCCTGGCCATGACAAAAGCGCTCCGAGCGCGAGTACACCAAGTTTGGAGGCTCCCATGGGAGAATAACTGGAAGGAAGTTTGGTGGGAGCAGGGGGCCACGGATGGCCCATGAAGCGGGGGGCAGCTTGCCCTTGTGGTTGGCAACACTCAGCCGCATCGCCACGTGCTGCACATGCGCTACAACTACGAGAGCACGTCTTTTGGACTTGCACAGGAGCTTCAGCCATCACGCAAGCATTCAACACAACCTCCCAGTTTCCGTGCAGCTGCTACCGAGCAGCCACGCCAAACAGTGAGGAAGGAAGTGTGGTATGTTGTGTGCCTAGCTGCCCTGACTGTCATGTTAGGAGCTAGGGGTATGATGTTTAGCACGCTAGCCAGGACAGGCTTAGAGCCCGCAGTAGTAGAAACTACGGCAGTTGATCTTCTCCTCGCAGCCTTAAAAGACTTTGCAGCCTTCCAAGGTAGTGTCTCCAGTTTCTCTGACCTAGGCCTGGCTCACCCCTTTGTGTATGCTAAGCCAAACGGCTCCTTAGCTGTTTCACTGCAGCTCCCTCCCTAGCGTGTCTACCGCCTTGCTCTAGGTATAGGTTGGCCTGCTTCCCCTTGCTCTCGGCTATTAGTAGAACAACCCGTTTTACGGTACCCGGAACCAAAGTGGTTCCTTTTCCTTCATTAATGTGGGGAGTGTTTTTCACTGCCTGCGGAGTTTTTTCTGAGTAAATAGAAACCAGTTAACTTGGAGGAGAGGGCGTTGCAGTTTGCCTTGAAGGCCTTATCTCTTGGGTGTTCACTCCAGTAATGAGGGAGTGTGGGGTCATGGTCAAGGGGGGATGCCATTTTTCTTTAGTGATCACTAATGTCATGACTAGGGCCCAATTTTGTAGGGCAGTTAATGATGTGGGGGGGTAGCATCCGTGAAAATGAGTTTTTGATCTTCTGGCTTGTAGGTTTGGAGGTAGCAATATATTTGCGTGTGATGAGGCCTCAAATTCTGATGCAAAACACATGGAGGATGGGTGGATGTCATGTAAGCCGCTGTATTTTATCTTTTCACAAGCCCTTTGAAGAATGTTGAGACACGCTCAGGGGTGAGCATGACTTTGCAATTTCCGTCTACGTTGTAGATGCAAGCCACTGTGGCAGTGTACACTTCTTGGAGTATAGGGTCGCCTGAGGGAGATTCGGTATCGTTTCCTTGGTACTTCATGAGATCAGCGTCAGTGATCCAGTACTTTGCAGCGCCCAGGGGCTACAATGTCTGCTTGAGGGTTGGTGGGCCAGATGTCAAAATTGGCTTTGTTCCGAAGTTTGATGTCATAAGGCCAGTAGAGTTTCTTTCTTGGTTGGCTGATAACCCTTGTTTTTGAAGATTAAGGTGTGTGTCTGGTGCAGGTTGCGGTAGATTTGGTGCTGTGAAATGTGAAATGCTTTTCGCAAATATGTAGGCTGCGTCTAAACCTTTCACAAGTATCTTGCAGTATTTTAATTCTGGATCCCATGTTGTGTTCCGCGAGACTTTCACCAGCTCTATTTTGAGAGCTCTGAAGTTTCTTTCTTTTCATTTTTCATTCAGGTTAATACAGGCTGGGCAGGCCCATGTGTTATTGGTGACAATAGCCTCTCGCTCATTGGCATTGTAGCAGTTGGTTGTTAGTAGGCACTGCCACTGGTAGGTACGATTGCAGACGTTGCATATGTACATGTCTTTAAAGGGAGGGAGCAGATCCAGTGATTCAAGTCCTAGATGGTAGGGGCATATTTCACAGGAGGATGCACATGCAATTTCAGTGCGAGCAGCAGTTTGAGTGGTTTTGGGCACTAATTCAACTGCCTTGAATATGGGTAGGGCCCCTCTTTCTAAAAACATAGGAGCGTAGTGTGTATGGTATTGCTTCTGTCTTTCTGGGGATCTTCTTCTTGCATGATTGGCAGACCTCGTTTGATACGTGTTTGTTGGGTTTCATTTTGGGCGTGGTTGCTGGGTCGGGGTAATTATGATTGCATCTGGCTTGCTAAGTCTCCGCTGCTGTTGTGCATTGAGATTGGAAGTTAAAAGTCAGATTGGAATCATTCCTATCTGTGTCTCTTCTGAAGCGCGTGATGATGGCTTGTTGTACCATTTTTACACGATGCCTCCGTCTGCTTGTGCTAGTAGACATGCACCCTGTGTCCAGCAGTGTTGTGCCTGGTAATAATCAATTTATTTTTTATTTATAATGGGATGACTGCAGCCTGACAACATGTGGTAATTGCTGTCTAGCTTCTGGCAAAAGGGGCAGATTGGTGGGCCTTCCACATGGTGTGCGCTGACCAGTGCCCTGGTGTAGGATGAACATGTTCAAAACAAGGTTCACGCTCTTTTATTCTTCCAAGACTATTTGGTTTGTGTGCTGAGGAAATGTCTTTTTCTGAGGACTTCTACGTTCGACCCTATTCGCTGCAACAGATCAACAACAGACTTGTTGATAATTTCCTTCCTCAATAGGACATTAAACTCCCTCTCTTTCTTCCTAAGCCTGTGGATTTATTTGTGGCTGGCTGAGACCAGTCAGCAGCTGATCAAGCCAAACAATCTGGCTAAAAATTACCATCCATGTAACCATTAACAGCTTCAGATTCGGGACGTGTTTATCGCCCTAAAAGACCAGGAAAGGTCACCCCCGAAAATTTGAACCTGACTGCTCTTGCTTTCTGAGATCATGGCAGTGCCCAGCAGCCAAATCACGTGGTGCACCTGCCTAAAAATCAAACCCTGAACTTAAATTGTCGATGTACATGTTTTCATGTGCCACACAAGTGATGATGACTGAAAATGATGACTGAAAATAATGACTGAATAAAATGATGACTGAAAATGATGACTAAATAAAATGATGACTAAATAAAATGATGACTGAAAATAAAAAAAAGTTAAGTGGTTATAAGCTCAAAGTGGCACTTTGGGATTTCAAAGTGCCACTTTTAAATTTCAAAGTGCACTTGAGGATTGAAAGCGCTTCTACGTCATTTAATGGCTCTTCATGTGTCTGAAAGTGGCCACGACCATCTGTGCTCAGCATTAACGACGCTGAGCCTCTCGCAACAACAAAAAATCGGCAGACCAATAGTATCAAAGTGCACTTTGATGAGGCACTTTGGAATCAAAAGCGCACTTTTAGTATTCAAAAGCACACTTTGAAACTTTTTAAAAATGACAAGCTCCAAAATACGCTACTTCACCGGCGCCTGCACGTTTCGCGAGCATATATGCATTGTAAGACATGGCGGACAACCATTCTAATACAATTTGGGCGCAGGGGTGGATGTCCGTGGTCAGACCCATGTCCCGGCTAGGCACTTTAGCCTTCAAAGTGCCTATCTAAGTGCCGGCCCTGGGCACAGTGCACACTTGGCTGTTGCGTGAGCCTGCACGCAACCTTGGCAGTACGACAGCAAGTTCATTGCTGCAAGGTAGGAGAGGTCCACCTAGTGTGTGCACCTAGTGCGTGCACCTAGTGTGTGCACCTCGAGGTCCACCTAGTGTGTGCCTCAACTGCAGACGTATAATTGTATTTAATTTTTGGTGTGTACTCTAAAAACATTGCCCTTGCCTGTTCATTTTGCTGCTGTGCTTGCCGTGGCTGCCTCCTTAACACTATTAACAAGGGCTCCTGCACAACAAGCTAGGCATCCTGGCTATCCTGGCTGATTACATGTGGCAATTTGAGTATGAAATTATGTGTGCTACACCAGCGCAACAATAAAAAAATAAAACTGTTTAGATTATAATAATTACTTCTGCCGGCCCCATTTAGGTTTCACGGCCAGTCAGTCCGGCCCAGAGCATTCGCAATCGGCTTCTTAACAGGTATGCCTCCTCGCGTGCTTGCTGCAAATTCCCTGATGCCTGTAAGAGAGTGAACCCCTCTGTGCTGCCCTTGCCACAAGAGCTTCCCTCCCACATGGCCTTGCTTGCTCTTCACCCTGCTTCTGCTGCTGCACACGCATTGTCGGCCTCATCTCTTCCTTGCTTGTCTGCCTTGCATTTTTCAGCAAGCAAGGCGGGTGTTGTAGCTCGCTTGAGTACCCTTGTGCCTGAGTAAAAGCTTTTTGCAAAACGAATGAGGGGTCATCATGGACATAAGCAACACGAGCCTGAATGATAGGCTAATTGGTATGCTTGGCCTGTGCGTAAGCAAAAGTGCAACGATTGGGCTGCATGCCCTTACACACACACACACACACACACACACACACACACACACTCACTCTCGCACGCACGCACGCACGCACGCACGCACACACGCACGCACGCACACGCACGCACACACACACACACACACACACACACACACACGCATACACATAGCACACATAACACACACACACACACACACATAGCACACATAACACACACAGGCACACACACACACACACACAGACACACACTAGTACATGAGCGCATGAAATATGCTGAAAATTTTATCCATAAATTTGTGCGCTTCCTCTGGTATGCAAAGGCTCTACTGTTAGAGTGACCATGCCCAATTGTTTCTCCATCCCTGTAGGTTGTGTACGATGGGTTGCTCAGCTTCTACTCCTGCAAGTCAACCAACGCCCACCACTAATAAGGTGAGAAGAATCAGGCATGCCGGCTACATGCTTGCACGCTACAGTTGGCATTATAGTCCTTCTCAAATGAGCGGCTCACTGCTTACCGTAGACTAGCATAGCCTTGCCCTTTGAATCAGGAGATGTTTAGCATGTCTCTTGGGCGTTGCATGCCAATAACTTGAAATAATTTAATTGAAATCCTGAGATTGTTAAGAATTAATTGGTGTGACAACCCAGTGCCACACAGCTATGTAACTTGCCATGCGTATATCATCATATTGGATAGCATAGCCCCCGATGCTTCTTTGATGCTTTGAAATTAAGGCCAGGGAGTAAAGCCATTGTTACAATTGTATGCCATTGCATTTGTGCTGGCAGAATCATGTAATGTGATTGGTGGGCCTAGACAACAAGCAGCTGAAGAAAGGCAGCATACATTTTTGTTGTAAAGGCTTAGCTAATTCATTCATGGCTGTCTTGCATAAGCCCCCCTCTTGTCAGAACATCATCAGCAATTATATGCTTTACACTTGGAGCAGGAGTTACAGCAAATTAAGGTGTTAGCCGAGCAGCAAGCTCAACAGAACTGGTTGGCTGAGAAGGAGGCAAAAGCTGCTGCTGCTGCTGCTGCTGCTGAGAGATACATAAAGGCAAGTGTAAACTTTTAGCTTTTTAATCTACCTTGCAGCTGTGCTTGCTTAACCCCACCTTCAACATCCAAACCATGCTTGCGTGCATTTTGTTAGTTGGGACATTCCTTGACTGTGCTTCTGTGTGTGTAATGCTTAGCCAGTCAGTAGATTGCACCATTTAATTGTTCGCAACAATCATTCATTGTCTGCCTATTGCACTCAAGCATAGCTCGATGCAGTGTAAGCACTGCTGTTGGAAGGCATTTTGTCCTTTGTTGTGTGGCTGGGACACGCTGCGGTTAAGCATAGGCTGAGAGAGCAAAACAGGCAGCAGCAGCTGTTAAGTATATCAAGGTGAATGTGATTGTATGAAGTTGTTTTGATCTTGATCTCCTTCCAAGCTGCTGTCCTGGTATGGTAATAGGTCCATCGAGTGAAGAGCTCGCCAGCCAGCAACAGTGTAGGAAGAGCTACATGCAGGGCTAAGCCTGTAATCCAGCGTATCTGGCTGTGTCTTTGCACTCGGCCCTCAATTTTGCAGGATGACCTACGATATTTGTGGAACACTTGTTGCTTAACATGCTCATACAGTCTGAGTTGTTTGCCATTCAGGTTCTCAATATGATGTGCCTCCCTACAGGAGGGTGCAAAGGCTTTATGGGTTGCCAGTGGCGACGGAGACCTGGCTGCCGTGAAAGGCTTACTGGCAAGACCAGACACAGACGTCAACTACGCAGACGCGGGGGTGAGTGGGTTTCTGCTCTTTACATTTAATGTTGATCATCTGCAGACACGCCATGAGATGGCTAGTAGTTGAAGCTGGAGCTGGGAACCCAAGCATCCTACTACTTATCATGGCAGCACCTGGCATCTTGTAGTAAGCTGGAGTTGCTTCGTGCATTTTTCAACTGGTGAGAATTAAAGTTGTTGCACACATACTTGCACACCTCACACACGCACACACCTCACACACGCACACACATCACACATGCACACACCTCACACATGCACACACATCACACACATCACACATGCACACCTCACACACGCACACACCTCACACACGCACACACCTCACACACGCTCACACCTCACACCTCACACACACACACCTCACACAGGTGTTTCACACACGCACACACCTCAAGCACACACCTCACACACGCAAAAAAAAGGGGAAAATATTTGAGTGATTGAACATTGTTTATATAATTAACTGAGCCCAGCAAAACATTCGCGACCCCAAACGGTTCAGAGGTTGTCGACTTTAAAAAATTACCCCTTTTCCAAAAGGGGGTCCAAAGGGGGTCCAAAACCGGAACTTAACCCCAGACCCCCGGATCTTCACCAAAATGTCAGGAATATAATTTAGAACACCCCTGATTTTTTCTGGCACCGGGGAGGAGCTTTTGGAAATCCACTTTTTGGCAGGGATTTCCACCCTGCCCACCTGGTAGTGGTGTTCACCCCCAAACAAATTGCCCCCACCAATTTTTGACTTCATGGCTGTTTAAATGGGGCAAAACTGGTGTGCAAAACCGGTCTCAGTGTCCGGATTGGTGCAGTGGTTGGGGAGATACAAGGGATGACTGTTTCGGCTCGGATTTGAGGCACTTTCTAAAAACATGCGCACCACCCCTTGACCCGACAAACAAATTATATAGGAACTAAAAAGTCACTCTGTATGGGTTTTATTAGCCTAGTTTCTGCTCACACCCAACTTCGCGAGTTGACTCGCGAGACAGAATTTCCGCGTCCAGCCCCCCATTTCCACACTTCCGATCCGCGGAATTCCTGCTCTCACACTAAATAAAGCTTGCTGTATAATCCGGAGCCCGGGAGCTTAGCAGCGGAGCCACAGCAGCGTGAAATCACCGGAGGGCCACCCTGGCAGCACCAGCAACATCCCGGAGGAGCTCCGTGGAGCAGCCCAGCTTCAGCATCCATGCATAGAGGTATGTTGCATGAGATTTTGGCCTGCCTTGTGAGAGATGGAGGAGAAATTGCAGAACTTGCTGTCCTTTTAAGCTTGTGCGCGCGCGCACGTGTCGACCTGTGCGCACACAGTGACATTTGACATGTATTTTCTGCTTGCATGTCATGTATGTGTTCCATGGAGGGTGTTCTGTGTGTGGCAGAGGGAGGAGGAGGACAATATACTCGTCTGATGCAGCGTATCCAACAACCAGGAATTGTGCCCTTGCTGACCACAGGGTGCGCCTACGCAAGCCAGCTCAGTCTTGTTAGGCAGTGCGTGCCCACTGTAGCTACCTGGAGGAGGGAGCGCAGGGGCTGGGCAGCAGCAGGTGAGTTGGGGTAATGAACGCGCATAACTAGGGTTTTCACTTTCATGTCATGTTTTCCCTTTCATGAGAGGGTGGCTGCAGGAGGCTGCAGTTGAGACTTGGTATACTTGTTCATGTGCATATCAGCTTGGGCTGTGCAAAAATCCAGGGAAAAGAAACAAAAAGTAAGTACCTTGAGAGACCGATGCATGCACACACGTTTGAAAACACGCATGCATGCACGCATGTCTGCACGCGTGTGGCTTCCCACTTCACCTACAGTCATGAAAAGCCATCTGTATTGCCTGCATGTGTGTATGCCCATATGCCCATATATGGCCCCATGATGGTCATTGAATTTAGCCCGCCTTCCTTGCCTTGCAGGATGAGCAAGCTATTCAGGCACCCTCTCTTGGACAACAAGCAGCTGTCAGATGAGACCAGGAAGCTGCTTGGCCGCTGCTGCATCGATGGGACCACCAGAGTCAGGGAGGCAGCAAGGCAGAGCAATGCCTGGAGCAAGGTTGAGGAGCAGGAGCTGCAGCTTGCAGATGGAGCACAGGTCATCAGCTTCAAGAGCGGCAGCCTGGCCCTTGGCAGCACACCCACATCCCTTCCTCCTCCCTTCTCCTCCACTTTCCACGACCCTGCCAACCGCGCGCATGGCCTTTGGGCATGCGTGCCTTGCGCCGAAAAGCGTGCCAGTGATCTAGCAGCAGCAGCGGCAGCAGCAGCAGCAGCACCTCCACCACCACCACCACCACTAGAGCAATCTGCGTTCGCTGTTAGGGTAGCTACAGCACCAGAGGGAGAGAGCTCAGCAACAACAAGTGCAGCAGTCGAGCTGCCAGTATCCCCGCAGCAGCCGCCCTCTCAGATGCCGCCGCCGCCGCAGCAACAGCAGCTCTCGCAAGGGCAGCAGCAGCAGCAGCAGCCTCCTCCAGAGCAGCAGCAGCACGCAAGGATGATAGACCAACTAGGCTTTTAAAAGAGGCTCAGGGCTGCGCTAGCAGCAGCAGAGGCCAAGGGTGGGCGGGCAAGGCGAGGTGAGCGCTCACAAGCAGCGGAGCAAGCCCAACAAGCAGCGCAGCGCAGGGATGCAGACCCCATGGAGCGGAGGAGGAAGCTGGTGCAGCAGTTAGGGTACCTGACCTTCAAGCGAGCAGCCCTAGTTGCCCTCTACGTGCAAGCAGGTTTGGGAGGGGAGGATGCGATGCAAGCACGTGTGCAGAAGCAGAACCTGCAGCAGGTCACATCTGCTCTGCTGGATGAGGAGTGGGAGGAGGAGGGTGTGGTGTCAGGGTCTCAGGCTGCAGTGTTAGACATGAGGCAAGGGAAGCAGGGGACAAAGCGGGTGCGGGAGGAGCAGGAGCAGAAGCTCCAAGAGCGGGAGCTGGAACAGCAGGAGGCAGAGGCAACACAGCAGCAGGAAGGGTTAGCACAGCAGCCGGCAGCAGCAGCACAGCAGCAAGAAGAGGCAGCGCCCACCAGCAACTACGCCCTGCGCGCGCGCTTAACTGGGGCAAAGCAACAGGGTGTAGGGGGAGAGGAGGGGAGTGAGGAGGAGGAGAGCGAGGAAGGGAGTGAGGAGGAGAGCGAGGAAAGGAGTGATTGAGGTTATTTGTGCATTGGCATAGTGATAGCGCTGGGGCGTTGTTGAGCAGTGTGTAGTTTTGCACTTGCCATCATATTGCAGCTTGACACCTTTGCCTAAGCATTTAGATTAGTTTGCTTTAGGTAAGCTAATAATCCACGTGAGGAAGTTATTTATTTAAGACATTAGACATTTGTTTTTGAGACATGCAATATTTACATTACACATGAGGGAAATGATTTTTATGACGTGCCGTAGATGGATTGGCTGTGAGATACCTATGCTGCTACCCTTGGCACGCGTCATGCGTGCCTGATGTGGCTTTGTGCAGATTTGAATAGCTGTGTTGCCCCTTGAATGACGGTTCGCAAAATTGCAGTTTTCCATGCTTTGCTGGTATGCATTCCCATGTCTGGTAAAACACTCAATTTTCTCACATTCACCACTATTTTTGCGCCTGCCTTTTAAACATGGAATGTAGGCTTGGCATGCCAAGTCTCACACCCAAAATGTTAAGTGCCCACTTTTTATGCAGGTTTTCACATCGCAGGTGCGCAAAATTTCAAGAAAAAAGTCAAATTTCCGCCGTAACTTCCTTATAACTCAACCATTTTGGGAAACTGGCAGCATTTTGGAAAGCTTACACCATGCTTTACCCATGAAAACAAAAATTTTAAATTTTGAGTGGGTGGGTGGGCGGGAATGTGGGAAAAACTGTTTTGGTGCCATGATCTATGTTTGGGACCACCCTGGTCACCCCCTAAGCCAAATTTCCAAAATCATTTTTTGCAGCCCCCCATCTTATATGATATTCCAGCCACCATCAAAAAATAAAGTCATTCGGTGGAGGTCAGGTCTGGGGGTGAACACCACTACATTGGGCTTGTTTGCTAGGCAAAAATGTGCATTTTTTGAAAACCATGGTAGCACGGTGTTTGGACGCTGTCTGAGTATCAGGAGTTGTTCAGCATGAACGACCCCCAGGGGTGTTTTGCCAAGTTTTATGATTATGGTATGGGATGCTGGGGGTGGGCTGTGGTGAGCAGTGACAGCTGGGAAGTAAACAAACTTATAAGGCTTTGCCAGGAGGCCCTAGGCGCAACCTGTCTCGCTGGAAAGGCACGGACAAAGAAGTAATAAAAACTCAATCACTCAGACTTACGACGGAAGGCGATTCTCTCAAATCAGGGAGGTAGACAAATATTAATAAATTCAACATTATTATATTATTTAATTGAGCCCAGCAAACCATCACGACCCCAAACAGTTCAGTGGTTGATGCCTGATTGTAAATCGCACTTTTCCCTGCCAAAAGTGGGTCAAAAGGGTCCAAAACCGGAACTTCATCCCAGACCCCCGGATCTCCACCAAAATGTCGGGAATATTATTTAGAACACCCCTGATTTTTCCTGGCACCGGGGAGGAGCTTTTGGAAATTCACTTTTTGGCAGGGATTTCCACCCTGCCCACCTGGGCACCTCTCGCCAAAAACTGAGTGTGCAGGGGTGCTTAAGTATGTCTAATTAAGGGTTCTGGCTACTTAAATGTATTTTTTGGCATTGGGGCCAAACTATTAGCAGGCTTGGCTGACCTGCCCGTCAGTATGAATTTCATTGTTCATTACAGTATTGTGACGTAGACGTCATTTAAGCACCGTAATTAACAGTGCCATTTCCGATTGACGCCGTTTGTGCACGACACTGATCCGACTGCTTATCAGGGCAGCACCTAGCATCTTGTACTAAGCTTGACTTGCTTCGTGCATTTTTTAACTGGCGTGAATTGAAGCTGTTGCACACATACTTGCACACGCCTCACACACACACACCTCACACACGCACACACGCACACACCTCACACACGCACACACCTCACACACGCACACATCACACAAGCACACTCCTCACACACGCACACACCTCACACACACACACACACACACACCTCACACACGCACACACATCACACACACACACCTCACACAAGCACACACACCTCACACAAGCACACACATCACACACGCACACACATCACACAAGCACACGCTTCACACACGCA
>Ga0307948_1003245_pt1 | contig 11999 bp, 15 predicted proteins | sample OrgLakmetagen280_FD_201824 | JGI IMG/M metagenome (GOLD analysis project Ga0307948, IMG submission 201824) | Saline water microbial communities from Organic Lake, Antarctica - #280 | ecosystem: Environmental > Aquatic > Non-marine Saline and Alkaline > Saline | place: Antarctica: Organic Lake...
ATACACACATACATGCACTCACACACATGCACATACACACACTCCGCGTACAGAAGGAAGTGCTGCCTGTGCGATTGAGCACAGCGTCAATGATGCGCATACACACACGCACATATACACACATACATGCACTCACACACATGCACATACACACACTCCGCGTACAGAAGGAAGTGCTGCCTGTGCGATTGAGCACAGCGTCAATGATGCGCATACACACACGCACATATACACACATACATGCACTTACACACATGCACATACACACACTCCGCGTACAGAAGGAAGTGCTGCCTGTGCGATTGAGCACAGCGTCAATGATGCGCATACACACACGCACATATACACACATACATGCACTCACACACATGCACATACACACACTCCGCGTACAGAAGGAAGTGCTGCCTGTGCGATTGAGCACAGCGTCAATGATGCGCAGGGTGAAGCAAGAGGACAGGCGGCAGCTGAGGGCTTCTGTGAGCAGGTGTGCTGTTTTGGGTGCCAAGCACTCGTTGCCTATTGAGTCTGCGTGCTCTGCTGTGCCAGCTCAGATCTTCATAAATCAGGCCACAGCTCAGAGTGTTGCGCACCAAATCACAGCTCAGATTGTTGTGCACCAAATTACAGCGCACAGTGTTGTGGACTAGGTCACTTCTCAGAGTGTTGTACACCAGTCACAGCTCAGATTGTTATGAACCAGGCCACAGCTCAGATTGTTGTGCACCAAATTACAGCTCAGATCGTCATGAACCAGGCCACAGCTCAGATCGTTGCGCACCAAATCACAGCTCAGATTGTTGTGCACCAAATTACAGCTCATGGTGTTGTGGACTAGGTCACTTCTCAGAGTGTTGTACACCAATCACAGCTCAGATTGTAATGAACCAGGCCACAGCTCAGATTGTTGTGTACCAAATCACAGCTCAAATTGTTGTGTACCAAATCACAGCTCAAATTGTTGTGCACCAAATTACAGCTAACGGTGTTGTGGACTAGGTCACATATGAGACTAATATGAGCCAGTTATCAGGCTCCTGTTTTACACTTAAGACTTTGTGGCCATGAGGCATAATGCGTTTAGAGATGCGATATGAATTTAAGCCTTCTTCTCCTCTGTCATATCTTTGTACTCAATGAGTTTTATCTAGGGTGCCTAGACAGGGAGCTCTTTGCGTGCACGCTCATGTCACCGCACAATCAATCCTGTCAGTTAGTGTATAACTGTATAGCACACGAAAAGAAACACACACTTAAGTGTGACCCTGGATCGTCTGTGGGCAGTGTGATGTTCTTCTCCAGGAAGCAAAACTGCTTTAGCACACGTACAAAACGCGCTTGTGCATGCACACACAGGCGTGACTCTGAATTATCCGTGGGCAATGTGTCTTCGTCAAGCAGACAGTTGTCCTTATCGATAAACCGACGCTCCTCCCTCAAAGGCAGCCGCTGGGCCTCTGAAGCAAATAGTTGTGAGTGCACTTCTTTTGTGTCCGACACAGTGCCAGCTCTATGCCTCTGAAGTAAACAGCGGTGAGAGTGCTTTTTTGGGGGTAAACACAGCGCCAGCTGTTTGCATTTGAAGTAAATAGTTGTGAGTGCACTTCTTTTGCGTTCGACACAGCGCCAGTATTATGCCTCTGAAGTAAGCAGCAGTGAAATGTGCTTTTCTTGGGTTAAACACAGCGCCAGCTATTGGAATTGAAGTGAACAGTTGTGAGTGTGCGTCTTTTGCGTTCGACACAGCGCCACTGCGGTGAAAACCTGCATCCAGCTTTGGAAACGCAGACCCTTTATTTTGGTTGCAATTCATAAACGGCAAAACAGTAATGGGTATGCTTTTGGATCATTTGCAATAACGGAAAAGTAAGGGAGGGAGGGAGGGAGGCGGTGACAGTGTGCACGCTTGTGCAACTGCTCGTCGTTTAATATCTGCTATGTCACTGCGTGTGTGTGTGTGTGTGTGTCTGCAGCGACAGCTTCTTTGCTTGCAAACTGTGAAACATAAAAGTGCAGATTTAATATCTGCTATGTCACTGCGTGTGTGTGCCTGCAGAGATAGCTCATTCATTGCATACAAACTTTGCACCACAGGAGTGCAGAGCTGCTTGCTCCCTTCCACTTTACTGTGCAGGAAAAGGCAGGAAGCAGACATATCCATTGTTACGCCCTTGTTATATTGATATGTTGTTTCTTATATTTGTGTATTTTGTTGCCATTTCATCAAGCCGCGATTTTAAGGGCAGGCAGCAAGACCAAAGCAAAGCACGCAGCTTCCCTCCTCTTCGATAATGATCTGCACGCAAACTGAATGCGCGTGAAAGCTTTTCATTCAACAACATTTGCAGGATCTGGTGCTTGATTGTTGCTCTTCTTATTTTTTTTCAGGACAATGCTTTCAGAAATGGGAAGCAAGGTTGGCTCTGAAGCGGGCAGCCCTGTTGATGAAAACCATGCTGCCAACGTCCTGCTTGCACACTACATGCACCAAAACTGCTCGTTATCCTTGAAATAATATTTGCAGGGGCTGGCAGCAAGACTGGATCCGAAGCAGGCAGCCTACCTGATGAGGCAGACGATGACAGGTGGGGGAAGAGGGCAGTCGGTTACGGTGGTTGTACACTAAAATAAGTGAGAATTATGCACAAAATGTGAAGCTGGGCTGTATGTGTGACAAATGGGTGATAGTGGATGCACATAATGATTGATAGGATAATGTAGGATAACTTGTAGAATGGTTCCACAATAGTGCATTTTAGGCGTCGATTTTCATAGTTATTAGGTCATCGACTCCTTCTGTTTGTCGTATTTATTTGCATTTCTATTCATTGTTTGAGCAGCTGCCTGATGGCGCAGGAGCTTCTACCACCAGTAATGTCTGAAGCTCAGGAAGCTGTGTTTAATTGTAGTAGGGGACAAGAGTGATGCATAAGAAAGACCAGAAAGCGAGATAGGTTAATGTGACGAAGGTTACAAATGGAGTGGGGTTTGAGAACACAGGGGGATGCTAGTAGTTATAAGTGTGATATGTAAGTATGAATTAGGGTTAGGGATGGGGTGGTGTGTGAGGATAGGTTGTAGCGTACCAAAAACAGATGAATTACAAGGATTGAAGGAAGGAAGGAAGGAAGGTTACATCACTATGTATGCCTCAAAGGGCATCTAGCGAAAGTTTGGAAAAAGCCTGAAACTATACCTGGCTAGCAAAAGAAACAGAAGCTAGAGGAAACATGAAACAGATGTAGAAGAGAAATGTGTATAGAGAAAAAGAACGTTTGTTTTGAAGAAGCGCAAAGAGAAAGCATCAAGGAGAACGAGAAAAAAGCAGTTGATATGTCTCAGGATGAGGATAGGTTGTAGCATACGAAAAACAGATGAATTACAAGGATTGGCTCCAAACAAGGAAGAGTGTAGAGTGACGGGTGAGGGTGGCCTACGGATGACTTATATATGATCTATAATATATTTATGTAGGATATATGTATATAAGGATATACGAGGAAGAGTGTAGAGCGATGGGTGAGGGTGGGCTAGAGTTGTGGGTGAGAGTGGCCTGTGAGCGTCACAGAATGGAGTGAGATCAAATGAGAAAAAGGGGAGTGATGCGTGAGAGGTGGACGATGATGGTGAAGCTCAATAAGCTAGTGGTGGTGGTGGTGGTGTGTGTACTCGTTCTGAAGTTCTAAATTTTCCATTTGAAAAGCGTATCGTTAATCAGAATGCAGGTGCACACATTGCACAAACACACACGAAACACAATGCACAAACACACACAAAACACAATCAACAATTACAAATTACAATGCTACAATGCACACATACAAAACACAATGCGCAAACGCGGAACACGATGCACGAACACACACGTACGTACGTGTAATGTGAAAGCGCACACACCTACTCACATGTATTTGGTGATCCAGTATGCATGCGCAAGGAGAGTATTCACACAGCATCACTGTTACTCCCACACACATACGCACACGTGCACACACACAAACACATACACACATAATCACAGGCAACAACCAAACCTGTTGTCTAGGCGCATGTCGCTGCAGATGAGCAGCACGAGCAGTATGAGGTAAGGATTGCCGTGTATGTGCGCACCTCCTTTTGTTATTCTAAGAGCTGGTGTTTACAAGACATAGGCAGACAGCATAGCACTGACCACAACGGAATGTAAACGCAAACACTGATGTGCACAATCCAGGAGGACACGCAGTCGGCGTAGGAGTGAGATGAGTGTGCGATGGGGAGCCATGGACAATGATGATGACAGCCCTGCAGGTGCGTAGCTTGTTTTTTCCGGTATGTATGTCCTTTAATAGATATATTACTCAGTTAGCAAGCGCCCCAATTAATGAGGTGAGTGTCCGGTGTGACAAGCAACAGAACGAAAGCGTGATGGCAGCGCTGCAGGTACGCAGTGTGAGTCTTCCTGTTTTCAAGCTACCCAGTTTTTTATTGCTCCAATTTACTAGCTCCGGTTGAACAAGTGTTCGGTCGATAAATCCAATTCATAATTCCAGAACATTAGTCTTCCAGTTGATGCGTTCTGCAGTTAATGAGCTCTCCAGCTGGTAATTTATAACAAAACTTAATACATTCACAATTGCTCATTTGGGGAATCATGCCCAACAAGCCACAGTGTGAAACCTACTTTTGCCACCACATCTTCACAACAGTTCACCTACTGCACAAAATCGTCGAATTTGGTGCGTTTAGAGTTCTTACAATATGTAAAGATCATCGCGGAAGAAAAGAAAAGAAATAATAATACCAAGTTGCTGGCAAGATATGCAAATTAATGTAATATTCCTCATGGAACGCACGTATCTCAGGTAAATGCCCTTTTATCCTATCTAATTTTGGTTCAGTGCGACTGACATGGATCTGAGCACAGAATTTGGCTGCTTACAATGCCAGCTTAAAATTGAAGCTAGGTTGAGAACCAACTTGATGAAGCGGTGTGTGAGGAGTTGCCCCTTGAAGGTTTAAAAGAAGCATGTTTGGGCACATGCGCAGTCCATGCCCCTCTGCAAATTTGGTGCACATGAACTTGGTGCTTGCAAATTGTGATTTGGGTGCATGTAAACATAGTGCACATGAACTTAAGGCAAACTTGGATCTGGTGCATGCAAATATAGTGCACATGAGCTTGGTGCAAATCTTGATTTGGGTGCATGTAACCATAGTGCACATGATCTTTGTGCTTGCAAACTTGGATTGGGGTGCACATAAACATAGTGCACATGATCTTTGTGATTGCAAACTTAGATTGGGGTGCATTTAAACGTAGTGCACATGATCTTTGTGATTGCAAACTTATATTGGGGTGCATTTAAACATAGTGCACAAGATCTTTGTGCTCGCAAACTTGGGCTGGGTTGCATGCTAACATAGTGCACGTGAGCTTGGTGCTTGCAAATTTTGATTTGGGTGCATGTACACATAGTGCACATGAGCTTGGTGCTTGCAAATTTTGATTTGGGTGCATGTAAACAAGGTGCATGTTGCGTACGGACCTGGTGCATGCACGCAGACTACTCTGCCCTACTTCCTCCAATTTGCCCGTCTCTGCACTTCCTTTGCCCCAGCATTTTTGGCCTGACGCTGTTTTTCCTTACACTCATTGCTCATTGCATAAGCATACCCCATCAACATTTCCTCCTGACGTGCTGTGTAAATTACTGACAGATCAGTCACCGTCTGATTACACTTGTTACTTTCACTCGTTAATTTTTGCCCCACTGACGTGCTGTGTAAATTACTGACAGACCGGTCATTGTCTGATTACACTCGTTACTACTTTCCCTCCTGACGTGCTGTGTAAACTATTGACAGATTAATCACCGTCTGATTACTCTCGTTACTTATAGCAAACTCCTGCAGGCTACCAATCTGCCGACCTCCTGTGGGCTGCAGGCAGCCCAATAAAGGCTGCGATTTATCTCATGGCACGACTGTAGGCTGCTTGTGTGATCCTTACATTCACTGATGATTCCCTTTCTGAACAAACTGCAGGTTGCCTCCAGTCTTTGGATCTCCTGTGACCTGCTAACAGCGTGACAATGGCTGAAACACATATTTCAGAAGTGTGACCTGTCTGTAAATGGCTGAGACACATCTTTCAAAAGTGTGACCTGTTAACAGCGTGACAATGGCTGGGACACATCTTTCAGAAGTGTGACCTGTCTGTGAATGGCTGAGACACATCTTTCAGAAGTGTGACCTGTCTGTGAATGGCTGAGACACATATTTCAGAAGTGTGACCTGTTAACAGCGTGACAATAGCTGAGGCACATCTTTCAGAAGCCTTGGAGCTGAAATGAACCAGAATCAACATTTCCAACCAACTGCAGTTCGCCGCTGGTCTGCTGAATGTTTGTGGCTTGTGGGCAGCCCAACAATGGCTGTGACAAAGCTCAACTGCTCCATACAGCTGTAGGCTGCCTTCAATCCTGCTATTCACTGTAAGTAACCTCTGCAAACAACCTGAAACAACCTGCAGGTCGCCAGTCTGTGGATCTCCTCTGGCCGGTAAACAGCCCGACCAGGGGTGCTGTAGGGTCAGGCGACTCCCCTAAAGAGGAAAACAGTGGTGGGTATGGTTTTGGAGACGAGGCATTTTAACCAGGGCTGTGCTTATACGCCGTATCTCCATTTTCAGACCGTATATACGGTACGGTTACGGTACGGTACGGTCCAAAACCGTATAATACGGTCAAAATGAAAATACGGTACGGTTACGGTACGGTACAGGAAACCGGTCGACCGTACAAGCTTGCATGGCCACCCGTTTTGAGGCGCGTGCCCGCCCGCCACTCGAAATTTCCGTCCCAACAACTATCATTATATTATTTATATTATACTTATAATTAAGGAATGAAACAAAGATGAATAGAGGCCCAATACAAAAGAGGCAAAGGCAGGCTTTGGGGGAGGCCAGCCTGCCTGACCCCCAAAGCCTGCTGAGGGCCCCTGCATACCCCCCTGCAGCAGGCCTTCAAGTGGGCTAGGTTCAGAAGCAGGCAAGGGTTAGGAAGAATGCCTGGGTGTGGGAGCAGTTTGACAATCATCCAGTTCCAGCAGCAGGAGCAGCAGCAGCGGGGGGTGACCAGGAAATGGCAGAGGAAGAAGAGGCTTCAGCAGCCCCAGCTCCAGCAGCAGCAGCAACAACAGCGGCAGCAGCGGTGGAGGGTGAGTATGCATGCAAGCGCTGCCCCAACGTGAGGTCAGCGCACGAGGCCCGCATGAAGGAGCATTTGCTGAACATCAAGATTTGTGGCTTCCTATCCTCTTCAGCAGCAGCTGAGTGCCCAGCAGAAGAGGTGCAGAGCAAACTCAAGTCCCAAAATGGGAAAATGCACAGCTTGCAGCAGAAGCTCACGAGGAGAGAGAGGCTATGATTGGGTTTGATGACTGAGACGCTCCCGCACGGAACAGAATAGCAGCGCAGTGTACAGCATAGCAGCAGCCGGGGGAAAGGAGACAGTGGAGCTATTAGCAGAGTTAGCAGATTAGCAGCAGCCGGGGGAAAGGAGACAGTTTTGAATTTTGATGCCTATTATGGACCTTTTTGGTCCTTTTTAGATCTTTCGAAACAGTGTGGGCTTCCTTAGCCATTTGCAGAGCTGAAACAAAGCTCAATTTTAATTTTTTGACTGAGGCTTTCAAAGTTTGGACCGTACCGTACGCCGTACTGTATATACGGTCTAAAACCCGCTGTACGCCGTATTTCCGTACCGTACCATATAACCGTACACCGTACCGTACACCGTAGTGGCACAGCCCTGATTTTAACACGCAGTGGTGCAAATCAAGGCATTTCAGGGTCATATACTTCCCCTATTGTGTCCAGTACACAGTACACAGGAATGTAAATCATGTACGGCATGTCAGATGTCCTTAGCCACAAAGGATGGGTATGCATTGTGTTGTGAACATAGATTATGTGAACATAGATTACAGATTGGTGCGTATCACAAATGATGGGTATGCCTTGTTTGAGCATAGATTACAGATTGGTGCGTATCACAAAGGATGGGTATGCATCGTGTGAACATAGATTACAGATTGGTGCAAATCACAAAGGATGGGTATGCATCGTGTGAGCATAGATCACAGATTAGTGCTTACGTCCTTACAGATGCAAGCAGGTACTCACACACATATAAGTAATACTCATAGTCCACATGTATTCTGCGCTACAAACAACCATTGCCATTACAATGTGCCCTACTCTCAGGATCGGTGTCTCCCATCTCACCTAGCCGTGCGAGGTTCTGTACGTCAGACCCTGGTGAGGCAAATGCTTATGCAAGGCATCACGACTTGCTTCCTTGCTTACTGCATGTGTGTAGGGTTGGCCAAAACCATACATTCATACTTATAGACGGTGAATATACAGTATTTAAGCAGGGAAATCACCATACATACAGTCATATACGGTGTACATCTACGGTTCTGGCCAACCCTGCATGTGCTATCATCAATAAGGCTTGCTCATGCGTCACACTGCTAAAGGTAGCCTGTCTACAAGGTGATATCACTAAGCTTGCCTTCCCTAAGGACTATTGTGAGAAATCAATTAAATATTTGGGCACCTTGCAATGCTCAATATACAAAACGATTAAGAAAGTGTTGGGCCTCGCAACTCCTTGACTATGAATGGCCAATTTTGGCTGGTGCTTGTAGGCATTGGGCTCGGTTTCCTGCTGGAATGCACTTTTTTGCTCTTCGCCCCTTAGCTGTTACGATTGTGGATGTTTCAAGAATCGCACCCCTCTCCACTGACAAAAGTTTCAAGAGAGCAGAGCACGCAGAACTGCTTGAAAATTTGCGAAAGTTTGCAAATATTATGTTCCTGTAGTGACCTCAAAGAGCCCTAAATTATGCTAAATGTTTGGGCACCTCACAATCAGTAGGAATCGCAATATCTTAGTAGCCTACGGCATGCCAAAAATGTCCAAATTAGCTTATGCTGTTCAGTGGCTCACGCTCTTTGAGTTAAATGTGTTGTGTTTTATGTGGGAAGGAGCTTTGCAGTGGCCTGGCCATGCTGCGTTATATGTTTCCTAAATGTGTGTCTGGATTCTGTTCCGGTCTTGTAATGAAGTCTGATCAACAGCCCTAACTGAAATTCATCCTACGCGCATCGTTTGCTAGGGTTTGCATCGTGGCCTGGCCATGACACGACAGAGGGGAGTGTCAAATTGCCCAAGGTGTGGTGCGTGTGAATGATATGTGTGTGTGAATGTATCTCTGTGTGCATGTGCACGCATGTGTGTTGTGTGCATATGTGCTTTGTGTGTGTCTGTCTGTGTGTGTGCGTGTGCGTCACCCTGCGCTCTCTCTATCCTCTGCCTGCGTCTCACCTGCACTCCCTACATGTCGCTCCTGCATTTGGGGCCTTTGAATTACTGTCAATGTTTTGCTGTAGGCAAAACTAGTGCCTAGCGGCTGGTCTTGGGCCTTGGGGGGGGCGCCGTTAGAAATCCCTAAAGCAATCTCTATAGCAACAAACACAATTGGTCGTGCCTGTGATGAGCTATGATTGTCGACCACACAATGTGCCTCAAGTTGGAGTTACATGACAGGAGCAGCAGCTGGAGCAAGAAACAGCACCCTGCCTCTGTTTTTAATGGGTTCTGCTGCGTTGTTGATTATGATGCTGCGTTGTTGATTATGATGCTGCGTTGTTGATTATGATCTTAGTTATTTCGATGCGCAGTGTCTCATTGTTGGTTCCCTTTTGGTCAGGGCATAAGAAAAGCAACGGCTGTGCTGTGTGTGCGTGTCCACATCGCAGTGTCTCACATTTAATTTCCAAGATGCATGCCTTTCATGCTCTCATCTCTCACGCCCTATGTTTTATGTCCAATGTCCCAAGAGCAAGCTTTGGTTACCTGTCCGAGCTGATCATCTCAACGTTTCTTGTTGCAGCCTCTATAAACAGAGCCCAAGACTACTGCCCCATTCGGCACCAAACACACTTCTCGTCGATTAAAAGCATGTGTTCATCACACTTTCTGGATCCCTCGTTTTCTTCAGGCATAACACACAAAGCTGCAAACGATGCTGATTCCGACCACTTGTTTCACACAGCCCTCCAGCCCGGTAAAGCCCAAAAAAAAAGCCTCCTTTAGGATCAACGCAGCAGCTACCGCAGAAGCCAGTGGGATTGCAGCAGCCTCCTTGTCTGAGGCAGCAGCAAAGAATGCAGGCAGCACAGCACGCACCTCATCCCCCCAGGTCCGAGCATCACCAACGTGTCATCACCGTCAGCAGCAGCAGCAGCAGCAGCAGCAACAGCAGAACCCGCCAAACAGGCTGAGCGCGTCCTCTCCCTCAAATAGGCCTTCCTCACTTGAGGCCATTCCAGAGCCTGGAGAGCCTAGAGAGCCAGCCAGCAGCCAGGCAAATCCAGCTGTCAGCTCCCCAGGCTCCCCGACTCCGCCAGCTCACCCTGAACCCACAAGGCGCTTATCAGGACCAGGTGTGGTGTTGGTTGACATGCATGACTTGTTTGCGAATGGTTTTCCGCCAATGACCCCGCTTAAACGCATGTACTCAGTGCGTGCCTCTGAGGCGAACCACTGAAATGCCTCAGAAATGCACCACCCCTCCAACGACCCCTCTTATTAACAACCTCTGACACGTGTGTGCTCATTGCATACCCCTCTGAGCATACCTCAGAGATGCTTGAGAGGTATACGATGAACACACGCGTCATAATCTGTTGACAAAATTTGATCCGTTACAGAAAGTTTCCAGTGAGCTGTCAATGCAATGCACAAAATGCAGAAAGATGTGTGAGCAGTGCTGGCAATGACGTTTATAAAGAACAATCAAGAAGTACGTGTACAATTATCTGGGACGCACCTGCTGCTTCATGGAGGCACTTTACTGTTTGCCACAGCCAATCACGATTAAATGAAGGCATATGATGACAGAATGAAGGAGGGAATGCTCACACAAAGCTGTGAGTTCTGACCTCTGACCAGGATACACAGGCGGCTTCTCTGTCAGAGTGCAGCAGCACACACGCCGCAGGGTCGACTAAAACCTGCATGACAGGGCAAGTTAGACCAACCAGCAAGCCAGTGCATGTCAATACCTTAACACACACACAAGTGCTAAAAACATGGCTGCAAACCTGTGGTTACGTCCCTTGCAGGCTCAGGATTTCTAAGCAGGGGAAAATTGCCCGCCAGTTTGCAGCAGCCTGACCTAGTTAGTGGGTGGGCCAGCGACGGAGTCTTGCGTAACAGCACTGAGCGCAGTCAAGTTGCATTGGGGCACACTCCAGCAAGCATGCGCATGCACAACCCGTTCGGCGATTACAAGAGTGATGACGATGAGGTGGGTGGGTGGGTGTAGGTGTGGGTAAGGGTAGATGTGGGTGAGCAAGTGTGCGTGTATGTGTATGTGTGTTACTGTGTGTATGCATGTGTGCTGCGTGCGTGCACGCGTGCGTGTCTGTGTATATTGCGTTGGCGTGCTGAGTTTGTGTCTGAGTGTTTGGTAGGCTGATAGTGTAGATGTGCGTGGAATACTTGTGGTTGCTCGTGTTGCCCTTATGACGGTAGTGTGAGACATTCCAGTTCGAGTGAGCACCATCGATGCTGAGGGGTGCACAAGAAGAGACAGGTCTTGCTTGCCCACGTCACTGCGTGTTTCACTTGCCTTCTGCTGACCCATGTGCTTATTATACGTGTGTTTTGTGTGTGTGTGTGCATGTGTGTGTAGTGCCACCATGCTTCACTTGCCTTTTGCTGGCCCATGTGCTTTTTACACGTGTGTGTGTGTGTTTGTGTGCCCCTGTGTGTTTCACTTGCCTTCTGCTGGCCCATCTGCTTATTACTTGTGTGTTTTGTGTGTGTGTGAATGTGTGTATAGTGCCATTATGTGTTTCACTTGCCTTTTGCTGGCCCATGTGCTTTTTACACGTGTGTGTGTGTGTGTGTGTTTGTGCCCCTGTGTGTTTCAATATG
>Ga0307948_1003252_pt1 | contig 11987 bp, 9 predicted proteins | sample OrgLakmetagen280_FD_201824 | JGI IMG/M metagenome (GOLD analysis project Ga0307948, IMG submission 201824) | Saline water microbial communities from Organic Lake, Antarctica - #280 | ecosystem: Environmental > Aquatic > Non-marine Saline and Alkaline > Saline | place: Antarctica: Organic Lake...
CAAAGCTGATGCGGATAGGTATCACGCAGCATGTTCAGACTTTTGTTAGATGCCTGGGTTCGGCGGTCAAACAGAGTAGGCACAATGGTGTAACTCAGGGGATTTTTCTGCGAACGGCTGATCATTTGCAGGGTGTGCAACATGCGTTCAAGACCCTTAATCGCCAGAAACTCGGTTTGCACCGGAACAATCAAATGGCTTGCCGCCGCCAGACCGTTAACCATCAGCACACCCAGGGTTGGGGTGTTATCCAGCAGCACATAGTCAAAATCATCCCACAGCTGAGCCAGCGCGCGGGAAATTACCAGGCCCATGCCCTCGGCGCCGGTCATCCGCCGCTCCAGGGTTGCCAGGGCAGTGCTGGCAGGCAGTAACGAGAGGTTGGGCACACCAGTGTCAGTAATCAGCTGTGCGGGCAGGTCTTCCGGTACCTTACCCTGGTGCTGAAACAGGTCAAACAGGCTGTGCTTGAGGCTGTCCGGATCATAACCAAACCAGCTGGTAAGCGAACCGTGCGGATCCATATCCAGCATCAGCACACGCTTGCCGCGGCCAGCCAACAGGTCGCCCAAGGCAACCACGGTGGTGGTTTTGCCCACCCCGCCTTTTTGATTGGCCACTGCCCAAATTCGCACGTTTGATTCTCCTGCCTGTTCTCGGCATTTCACACGGCAATTCATTGCCGTTGTGTTGTGGTTCGCTACTGAAAAAGCGCTGTTCACTCTTTTTTAAAAGAAAGACTACAGAAATCGTGCCAGGTTCAGCGTATGGCACCGCGAATGCTGGCATCGCGGGAAATCAGCAGCACCACGCGGCGATTACGGCGACGGCCTTCGTCCGTGTCGTTGCGCGCCACTGGCTGATGTTCGCCATACCCCACCGCTGCTAGCCGCGCCGGGTCGATACCCTCCATCACCAGCATCCGCACCAGGACCGACGCGCGGGCGGCCGACAGCTCCCAGTTTGACGGAAAGCGGCCACTGCGAATGGACTGATTATCGGTAAAACCTTCAATGCGAATGGCGTTGTCGGTGTCGCGCAGCACGCCCGCAATTTTTTCCATCACCGCGAAGGAGTCGTAATGGGGTTCGGCGTCACCGCTACCAAACAACAGGCTGTTGGGCAAATTCAGCTGCAACCACTCGTCATCTGCGTTCAGCGATATCACGCCCGTCTCAATCAGTTGACTAAACTCCTGCCCGAGCTGGCCGGCCAGCTCCTGAAGCGCACGGGACCGACCGGCGCTGTCTGGCGCTGACGAACTGACAGGTGTTGGTGAATTGGATGGTGCTTCGGTAACCACCGGCGCGATGACGGCATCGCTTTCAGTGCGCCCACCAACAACCTGCTGTTCGCCAACGGTAATTGGCACAACCGAGCGCTCCGGGGCGTTGAAAACACCGGTCAAGGTATTCGACAGCACCTTGTATTTGCCTTCGTTAACCGAAGACACCGAATACATCACCACAAAAAACGCGAACAGCAAGGTAATGAAGTCGGCGTAGGAAATGAGCCAACGCTCTTTGTTGTGAAAATCGTCTTGGGGCGGTTTGCGGCGTCGCATAAGCCATTAACACTCGCTACCAGGGAAGAAATCCACGCAAGCGGATTTCAATGGATTTCGGGTTTTCACCTTCAGCGATGGCAATAAGGCCTTCGATTATCATGTCTTCGTAACGGGTGCGCTCGCGCACCAGCCCGCGCAGTTTATTGGCCACCGGGAAAAACAGCAGGTTAGCCAACGCCACCCCGTAGATGGTGGCAACAAAAGCCGTGGCTATGCCACTGCCCAGTGACTGCGGGTCTTCCAGGTTGGTCATTACCTGAATCAGCCCCATTACCGCGCCAATAATGCCGATGGTGGGCGAATAACCACCCATGGCTTCAAACACCCGCGCCGAATCCAGATCCCGCTGCTCCCGGGTTTCCAGCTCTACTTCCATGATGCTGCGAATGGTGTTGCTTTCGGCGCCGTCTACCAACAGCAGCAAGCCTTTTTGTACAAACCGTTCCTGTTCGCTTTCCGCTAGCCCCTCAAGCCCCAGAAGGCCTTTTTTGCGGGCAATAACGCTCCAGTTAACAACTTTGTCGAGGCCGTCTTCCAGGCTGACAAACGGCGGCACAAACACCCAGCGGGACTGGCTGAACGCATGTTTCAGAACCGGCCAGGAGGTTTGCAGTATGGTGGCCGCCAGGGTACCGCCAATAACAATCAGCGCCGCCGGCGCGTTGAACAGGGAAGCCAGTGCACCGCCTTCCAGCAGATTGCCCCCCAAAATGGCAACAAACGCCAGGATAACGCCAAGAAGGCTAAGCACATCCATCAGCTGACTCCATCTTTAAGCCGCTGGCAAACGTCATTCAGCGCCAGGATTTCGTCACTCAATCCGGCTTTGGCCACCGCCATGGGCATGCCGTAAATCACCGAGCTTTTTTCATCCTGGGACCACACAATTGAGCCGCTCTGTTTCATCATGCGGCAGCCTTCCCGGCCATCTGCGCCCATGCCCGTTAGTACAATACCCAAGGTTTTGCCGGGAAAGCTGCGTGCCAGCGAACCAAAGGTGACATCCACCGAGGGTTTGTAATTGAGCCGGTCATCGCCGGGTAATATGCGTATTCGACCCTGGCCACCGCGGTTTTCCACCATCATCTGTTTGCCGCCGGGTGCTAGCAAAGCCAGGCCGGGGCGCAACAGATCGCCGTCTTCTGCCTGGCGCACCTGTATTTGGCAAGACCGGTTCAGGCGCTCGGCAAAAGCCTGGGTGAAACTGGCGGGCATGTGCTGCACCAGAATTAGCGGCGCGGGAAAGCTTGCGGGTAAGCCGATGAGTACGTTCTGCAGGGCCACCGGGCCACCGGTGGAAGTGCCGATCGCTACCACTGAGTAATGCCTGGGTGGTGTACGCCGCTGATAACGCTCCGGGCTGGCAACCGCTGCTGCTGCCGCGGGGCGCTCAGCCAAGGGGCGCCGCTGTACCGCCGCTGGAGTCGCAGCGCGGTCAGCCACAGTCGTCATTCCCGCTGTGGCCACTTGTGGCCCACGGGCGCGCGTGCTGCCAGAGCTGCTGGGGCGACTGCGGGCGATACTAACAACACGTTCCACCAGAATTTTTTGTAGCTGGCTGCTGTTACCGGCAATTTCCTCGAAATTCTTGGGCAGGAAATCCACGGCTCCAGCTTCCAGCGCATCCAGGGTGACCCGCGCACCTTCATACGTAAGCGACGAGAACATCAGCACTGGTATCGGGTGTTTGCGCAGTATTTCCCGCACAGCCGTAATACCGTCCATAACCGGCATTTCGTAATCCATGGTAATCACGTCAGGACGCAGTTTTTCCGCTTGCTCTACGGCTTCGCGGCCATTGCTGGCGGTACCAACCACGGTAATCTGGCCAGACGCCCCAAGAATTTCGCTCAGGCGTTTACGGAAGAAACTGGAGTCATCAACAATCAGCACAGAAACCGTCATTTATTTCTCCGGGCAAGGCCTGCCACCTGCCAGGCCGGCGGTAATCCGACGATTAATCGTCGGTTAATCAACAATAAATCGGCGTTAACTGTAATGCTGCAGCAAACTGGGCACATCGATAATCAGCGCGATCCGGCCATCGCCAGTAATGGTGGCGCCAGCCATACCCGGCGTACCCATCAGCCCGCGCCCGAGAGGTTTAATCACCACTTCTTCCTGGCCTACCAGTTGGTCCACCACAAACCCGACCTGGCGGGTGCCCATAGACACAATCACCACGTGGCCGTTTTCCGGCTCAACTTCTCCGCTGCCGCCACGAATCAGCCAACGCTTGATGTGGAACAGGGGGAATACCTTGTCGCGCACCACAACACACTCGCGACCGTCCACCACATTGGTCTTGCTCAAATTAAGATGAAAAATTTCCACCACGTTAACCAGCGGCAGTGCGAACGACTGGTCGCCAAGCATAATCATCAGCGTAGGCATGATGGCCAAGGTCAGTGGCACTTTGATCACAATGCTTGAGCCTTCGCCCAGCTTTGACAACACACTAAGCTGGCCGTTGAGCTGGCTGATTTTGGTTTTCACCACGTCCATGCCCACACCCCGGCCAGACACATCGGAAATCTGGTCTTTGGTGGAAAAGCCGGCGGCAAATATCAGGTTGTAGCATTCCTGATCGGTCAGCCGGTCTGCGCCATCCTGGTCATACATGCCCTTTTCGACAGCTTTGCGGCGCAACACCTCGGCGTTCATGCCGGCGCCGTCGTCGGTGATCAACAGCAGGATGTGATCACCCTCTTGCTCGGCCGAAAGGGTAATGGTGCCGGTTCTGGGCTTGCCGGCCCGCTCCCGCTCTTCCGGGCTTTCAATGCCGTGGTCCACCGAGTTGCGCACCAGGTGCACCAACGGATCCGACAGTGCTTCCACCAGATTCTTGTCAAGATCGGTGTCTTCGCCGTGCATCACCAGATTGATTTCTTTTTTCAGGCTGCGGGCAAGGTCACGTACCACCCGCGGGAAACGGCCAAACACTTTCTTGATGGGCTGCATGCGGGTTTGCATAACGGCAGCCTGCAGGTCAGTGGTGACCATGTCCAGATTGGCCACTGCTTTGTGCATCTGTTCGTCTTCGCTTTGGTCACCCAGCCGTTGCAGGCGGTTTCGCACCAGCACCAGCTCGCCCACCATATTCATGATGTCGTCCAGGCGTTTGGTGTCTACCCGCACGCTGGTTTCTGAAGCGGCCGGGGCCGCATCGCGGGGCGGCGTTTTGGCGGGTGCCGGCTCGGCTGAAGCTTTGGCCGCTGCTGAAACCTTGGCCGCTTCCGGTTTTTTAACAGACGCTGGCGCTGCGGACGCAGCGTCAGCTGTCGGACTGCCACCCTTACCGTGAAGCTGGTCCAGCAGTGCTTCGAATTCGTCGTCAGAGATATCGGCTGGCTCGGCACTGCTGGCCCCAGCGGCGGTTTCTTTGGCGGCTGCCGGCACGGCCGGAGCGCCGGCGAACTTGCCTTTACCGTGAAGCTGGTCCAGCAGTGCTTCGAATTCGTCGTCGTTGATGTCGCCATTGCCGCTTGCAGCCGGGCTGTCCGCAGGGGTTTCGCTGACAGCCGCTGGTACTGGTTCGTCGCCGTTCAGGGCGTCTAGCAGCTGCTCGAATTCGTCATCGGTAATGTCACCCTGATCGGCGCTGGCCGGCGCTGTGTCGGACACAGCTGAATGGACAGCAATCTCGCCTTCGGGCAACGCCAGCTGATCCAGCCGATCAATCAGTTCCTGCGGCGCCGGTGTGAGCGCTTCGCTCTGGCGCACCTCTTCGAACATGGCATTGACGTTGTCCAGAGTTTCCAGCACGACGTCCATCAGTTCAGAGGTTACTTTGCGCTTGTGATTGCGCAGGGTATCGAATACGTTTTCCGCCGAGTGACAGCAGTTTACCAGGGCATCCAACTGCAAAAAGCCAGCGCCGCCTTTGACCGTGTGAAAACCACGGAAGATGGCATTCAGCAAATTGCTGTCGTCAGGATTCTGCTCCAGATCCACCAGCTGTTCAGACAACAGCTCAAGAATCTCACCGGCTTCTACCAGAAAGTCCTGCAGGATTTCTTCATCGCCATCAAACGACATGTTTGTTCCTCATTGCTCAGAAACCAAGACTGGACAACAGGTCATCCACGTCATCCTGACCAGACAACACATCTTTGCGCTGTTCCGGCTTTATTTGCGGGCCCACACCCTGCTCGGCCGAGGGCTTATTGTCCTCAATCTGGTGCACTGTGCCGGTTAACTGGTCTACGTGGCCGGCCATCACCACCAGGCTCACCAGGTTGTCTTCCACTTCACGCACCAGGGTAATGACATTTTGAATCACCTGGCCTGTCAGATCCTGATAATCCTGGGCCAGCAAAATTTCGGAGAGGTTACCGTAAAGCTTGCCGGCGTCGGTGCTCAACGCCGCCAGAAACTGGTCCATGCGAGCGTGTAACTCGCGGAATTCGGCCGGAGCCATATCCCGCCGCCGCAGGCGCTGCCACTGTTGGAGCAGATCCTGGGCTTCCTCTTGCAAATGACGGGCGACCGGCATGCTTTCTTCCACCAGGTCCATGGTGCGATTCGCCGCCTGGCCCGTCATTTTCACTACGTATTCCAGGCGATCGGAAGCGTCGGTCATTTTTGACAATGCTTCTTGCTGCTCGGAGTTGCGCGGATCAATCTGGAAGTTGCGCATGGCTTCGTGCAGGCTGCGGGTTAGCCGCCCTACTTCGTGGTACAAGCCCTGATCACGAACGTCAGCAAGCTCGCTGATCAGCGCCATAGCGCGAGAATAATCGCCCGCGCGCACGCTCTCAACCAGCTGTTCGGACTGTTGCTTTAATTTTTCCGTCAGCTCTGGTTCCAGGGCATGGCGCTCGCCTGTTGACTTGCTCATGGCTTGTATCCACTCCCCGGTTACTGAATTCGCTCAAAGATTTTTTCGATTTTTTCTTTGAGAACGGCGGCAGTGAACGGCTTTATAATGTAGCCGTTCACACCGGCCTGCGCTGCAGCGACAATCTGGTCGCGCTTGGCTTCGGCCGTCACCATCAGGACCGGCAGGGTTTTCAGCTGATCATCGGCGCGAACATTCTTGAGCAGGTCAAAACCGGACATGCCGGGCATATTCCAGTCGGTCACCAGAAAGTCGTACTTGCCGGTTTTCAGCATAGGCAATGCCGTATTGCCATCGTCGGCTTCGTCGGCGTTGGTGAAGCCCAGGTCACGCAGCAGGTTTTTGATAATGCGCCGCATCGTGGAAAAATCGTCCACAATAAGGATCTTCATATTTTTGTCCAAGAGGACCTCCAATCGGTGAAATCTAGTCGAATCTCGTTGCATCACTGCCTGCAACTCGCGGGTTGCAGGCGCTTGAATTATGTAGGGTCCGTTTTCCAGTCGGCTAACCGGCTGCGTAAGCGCAAGGCAGCCTGGCTGTGAATCTGGCTGACCCGGCTTTCGCTGACGTCCAGCACAGCACCGATTTCCCTCAGGTTCAACTCTTCCTGGTAATACAGGCTCAGCACCAGTTTTTCACGTTCTGGCAGAGTTTCAATGGCCGCCGCCAAACTGTTACGGAAGGCGGACTCTGACACCCCGTGCAGCGGATTATCATCCGTCTCTGATTGTTCTATCGGCAGCTCGCCGGAATCATTGAGCTCATCCAGACTAAAAAGTCGACCGCTGTTGGAATCGGCCAGGGAACTGTGGTACTCCGAAAGCGTCATATCCAGCTCGGCAGCCACTTCGGCGTCCTGGGCTTCGCGGCCCTCGCGGTCCTCTACAGCCTTGATCGCTTTGGAAATGCGTCGGGAGTTTCTGTGCACCGAACGCGGCACCCAGTCGCCTTTGCGGATTTCGTCCACCATGGCGCCACGGATTCGAATACCGGCGTAGGTTTCAAAGGTCGCACCTCTGCCCGTGGCGTAGCGCTGCGACGCCTCAAGCAAGCCGATCATGCCGGCCTGCATCAGATCTTCCAGCTGAACGCTGGCGGGCAATCGCGCCAGCAGGTGAAGGGCAATTTTCTTGACCAGGGACGCGTGCTCTTCAATCAGCCGGGACGCGTCTGAAGCACCCGACCGTTTGTAGACTCCAAGATCTTTCGCCAATGTCATAAATCCGTTTTTTGTACGGGATGGGTTTTAAACTTCGACGAGCCGCTCAATAAAGAATTCGAGATGGCCCCGGGGCGATGATGGCAGCGGCCAACTGTCCACTTTTTCAGCAAGAGCCCTGATGGCCAGCGAGGCTTTTGCCTGCGGGTAAGCATCCAACACCGCTTTCTGGCGCCGCACCGCTTTTTTAACGGCCTCGTCAAAAGGCACCATTCCTACATATTGTAACGCCACATCCAGAAAACGCTCAGTAACCCGGGTCAGTTTTTCATACAAAAGCCGGCCTTCCTGTTCGGTGTGCACCTGATTGGCCAGAATCCGGAAGCGGTTGGTGTCGTAATCGCGGTTCATCAACTTGATCAGGGCGTAGGCATCGGTAATCGACGTAGGCTCGTCGCACACCACCAGCAACAGTTCCTGGGATGCCCGCAAGAAGCTGACTACCGATTCGGAGATACCGGCGGCTGTATCCACAATCAATACGTCGATCTGGTCGGCAATGTCACTGAAGGCGTGAATCAGCCCGGCGTGCTCCATGGCACTGAGCTGGGTCATGCGCTGGGTGCCGGATGACGCCGGCACAATCTTGATGCCGCCGGGGCCATCGACCAGCACGTCACGCAAGTCGCAGTCGCCATTGAGTACGTCTTGCAGATTGCGCTTGGTTTTCAGGCCTAACAGCACGTCGATATTGGCAAGCCCCAGGTCGGCGTCCAGCAGCACCACCCGGCGGCCTTTTTGCGCCAGAGCAATGCCCAGGTTCACCGACACATTACTTTTGCCAACGCCGCCTTTACCGCCAGTGACCGCAATTACCTGAACCGGGTGTGCTTTACTCATACTGATGATGGCCTCTTGCCATGTTTAACCGGGAACGGATGTTACCGCTGCCCCAATGTTCCTCACTGCCCGCTTGCTGTGATGCTTTTACAACCGGCGCTTTCAAGACCCGCTGGCAACGGCCTGTTCCTGCCGCAAACCCTTCAGCCGCTCTACGCCAAGTTGCACCAGCGCAAGCGCTTTCGCCGGGTGCAAATCCTGGGGTATTTTCTGGCCGTCAGTGTACCAGGCCACCGGAAGGCTGGTTTCCATAACAAACCCCAGCGCTTCGCCCAGAGTCAAAGCCTCGTCGATCTTGGTAATCACACAGCCGGCAAGGTTTGCCATCTTATAGCAATGCCATACGGATTTCATAATCCGCGGCTGGCTGGTGGCAGACACCACCAAATGTGTACGGATTTTGTGATGACTACGGGCCAGCTCGGCTAACTGCTCTTGATAGCCCCGATCGGTGCTGGTCAGCCCGGCGGTGTCAATTAATACCAGGCGACGGTCAGACAACTCATCCAGAATTTCATCCAGCGGGTGGCTTTCATCAACCACCCGTACCGGCACATTAAGAATACGGCCAAACACAAACAATTGCTCGTGCGCCGCAACCCGGTAGCGGTCGGTGGTAATCAATGCCAGGGAGTCGGCACCGTGGCGCAGCACGTAGCGTGCCGCCAATTTGCCGATGGTGGTGGTTTTGCCCGCTCCGGTAGGTCCCACAAGGGCAAATACACCGCCTTCATCCAGCCATTCCTGGCGCGGGGTACGCACACCGTTAACCAGCATTTTCAGCGACTGCTTCCAGCCGTCTTCCAGGCGCCCGGCTTGATGACGGCGGGCAAGATTGTCGGACAGCTCGCGGCTTAAACCAAACTCGCCCAGGCGTTCTGCCAGGCGCTGCTGAAGAGCCGTAATATTGGCGCCGGCACTGGTGTCTTTTACCGCGGCAGGCGCAGCCTGACCGCTCATCAGCTCGCGCAGACTGCTTATTTCAGACCGCATGGCCGCCAGCTCTCCGGCATAACCCGCAGGCTGAGCGCTTTGCGCTGCGGCGTTTTCACTACGCCCGTCAGCGCCGGCCGGCAAGATTCTGCCGCCCTCTGCAAACGGATCTGCGCTGGTCATGTCGGCAAAGCCATTGACAGTTTCGGCAATGGAGCCGTAACCGGCCTCGCTTCCGGCGCGCTGCTCGCGCACACCGCGGATGCGATCACGGGAGCGGCCAAGCTCGTCTTCCAGGTGGCGCTGCTGGTCTGCCTGCAGCTCAGCCAGATGAGTACCGCTGGTAGCTGCCACCGCTTTGTCACCCAGGCGTTGGCGCGCCATGTTTTCGTCGTAATCCAGGGCCGTCACAATTTCAACGCCGCCGTCTACCCGGCGGTTGGAAAGTATCATCGCATCCGGCCCCATATGTTCGCTGACCTGTTTCAGGGCTGCGGCCATTGTGGGTGCAAAAAAACGTTTTACTTTCATGCTTGTTTATCCTTTGCCGGGAACGCGGCTGGCGTTATCCGTGTGTCGTCTGCGCCTTTACTGGCCTACCGACGCTACGATGGTAATCTGTTTGTTATCCGGCACTTCCTGATAAGACAGTACATGCAGGCGTTCTATGCCGTAACTGGCGAACTTTGCCAGCACCGGCCGCAGCGCGCCAGACACCAGCAGAATCGCTGGTTTACCGAGCACTTCCTGGCGCTGCACGCTGTCTTGCAATGAACGCTGGAGTTTTTCCACCATATTCGGCTCTAGCACTAGCCCGATATCGTCCTGGGCGCCGGATTGTTGACTCTGCTGTACAGACTTAAGCAATAACTGTTCCAAATCTGGATCCAGGGTAATCACCGGTATTTCGGATTCGTTACCAACGATGCTCTGCACAATCATACGCCGCAGGGCCTGGCGGGTTACCGTGGTCAAGGCTTTCGGATCCTGACTGCGTGGGTGCATGTTCACTATGGATTCGGCGATAGAGCGCATATCGCGAATTGGCACCTCTTCTTTCAGCAGATTCTGCAGCACTCGCAGCAACACGCTGATGTTCACCGCTGAGGGCACCAGCTCTTCCGCCAGTTTTGGCGATACCTTTTCCAGTTGGTCCAACCACTTCTGCACCTCTTCATGGCCCAGCAACTCGTAGGCATGGGTCTGCAAAACCTGATTCAGGTGAGTCGCCACCACGGTGCTGGCGTCTACCACGGTGTAACCCAGGCTCTGGGCCTGGTCTTTTTTCTCTGGCTCAATCCAGATGGCGTCCAGGCCGAAGGCCGGATCTTTGCCTTCTATGCCTTCCACTTTGCCAAACACCTGACCGGGGTCGATGGCCAGCTCACGCTCCGGGTGAATCTCCGCTTCGGCAATGGTGACGCCCATCAAGGTGATGCGGTAAACGTTGGGCATTAAGTCCAGGTTGTCGCGGATATGCACCGAGGGCATCAAAAAGCCCAGGTCCTGGGACAACTTTTTACGCACGCCTTTAATACGGCTCAGCAGCTGCCCGCCCTGGCTTTTATCCACCAACGGAATAAGACGGTAGCCGACTTCCAGGCCCACAATGTCCACGGTGGCGACGTCGTCCCAGCCCAGCTCGCGGTTCTCTGCCGGTGCCGGCAGAGCTTGCCCACCACTGTCGCCGCTGACCAGCTCGCCACCGCTGGCACGGCCAGTCTTCGCAGCATCGCCACGTACCGGAAAGCTGTCACCTTCTTCTACGATTTGCTGATTCTTCTTCCAGGTAAGCCAGGCCGCCGCCGCCGCCAACGAACCCAGTCCCAGAAAGGCTACGTGGGGCATACCCGGAATCAGACCCAGCAGAATCAGAATGCCAGCAGCAATGGCCAGCGCCTTGGGCACGTCGAACATCTGCTGCAGAATCTGGCTGCCCATATCCTGGCTTGAGGTGGTACGGGTGACCATAATCGCCGCCGCCGTAGACAGCAGTAGCGACGGAATTTGAGCCACCAGGCCGTCACCAATGGTCAGCAACGCGTAACGCTCCACCGCAAGGCTAAAATCCAGCTCGTGCTGAGCCATACCAATGGCAATCCCGCCAATGATGTTAATGGCCAGAATCAGCAGGCCCGCCACCGCGTCGCCTTTTACAAACTTCGAAGCGCCATCCATAGAACCGTAAAAATCAGCTTCTTCGGCCACTTCCCTACGGCGAAATTTGGCGTCTTCCTGATTAATCAAGCCGGCGTTCAGGTCGGCGTCTATGGCCATTTGCTTGCCGGGCATAGCGTCCAGAGTAAATCGGGCGCTCACCTCCGACACCCGGCCGGCGCCTTTGGTGACCACCAGAAAGTTGATGATCATCAGGATGGCAAACACCACCAGGCCAACCGCGTAGTTACCGCCAATCAACACCGCACCAAAAGACTCGATCACTTTACCGGCCGCATCTCCGCCATTATGGCCTTCGAGCAGCACAATACGGGTAGATGCGACGTTAAGCGCCAGGCGCAGCAAGGTCGCCAGCAGCAAAACCGTGGGGAACGCAGCAAAATCCATCGGCCGCAGGGCGTACACGC
>Ga0307948_1003255_pt1 | contig 11986 bp, 17 predicted proteins | sample OrgLakmetagen280_FD_201824 | JGI IMG/M metagenome (GOLD analysis project Ga0307948, IMG submission 201824) | Saline water microbial communities from Organic Lake, Antarctica - #280 | ecosystem: Environmental > Aquatic > Non-marine Saline and Alkaline > Saline | place: Antarctica: Organic Lake...
ACATACAACATACACGCACAAACATACATGCAACCCACCTTTACCGCCCTTCCCCTTTTTCTTTTTCTTCCCTCCCTCTGAGGGCTTGGCGGGCTGGTTGAGCTCATCCATGAGGGCATCCAGCTCTGCATCCTCTCCCCTGGCCTCCCCCTTTTTACCACCTATGTGTGTGTGTGTGTGTGCGTGTGCGTGTGCAGACAGATTTTTGCTAGGCACGCTACATCAAGCATGTAAGCCTTAAGACAGTGAGAGCTAGATGGACCGAAAAGTGCCTGCAAAAAAGTAGTTGGCTGGCATGGTGGCACGCAAACTCTCACACCCACTGTGCAACAAGCGTTTAAAATCTTTAGCTGAGCGGGGGCAGGCTCAGCAGCTGTTGCGGACTCCCCTGCACCCTCAGCCAACGCAGCAAACAGCCTAACCCACCATCACACACATATACTGCACACGCACACGCACACACACACACACGCTCACACATACCTTTAGCTGGGGCAGGGGCAGGCTCAGCAGCAGCTGCGGGCTCCCCCGCACCCTCAGCCAACGCAGCAAACAGCCTAACCCATCATCACACACATATACTGCACACGCACACGCACACACACACACGCTCACACACCTTTAGCTGGGGCAGGGGCAGGCTCAGCAGCAGCTGCAGGCTCCCCCGCACCCTCAGCCAACGCAGCAAACAGCCTAACCCATCATCACACACATATACTGCACACGCACACGCACATACACACACACGCACACACATACCTTTAGCTGGGGCAGGGGCAGGCTCAGCAGCAGCTGCGGGCTCCCCCGCACCCTCAGCCAACGCAGCAAACAGGCTGTCTGCATCCTTGCCGGTCTTTTTCTTCTTCTTCTCCTTCTTATCCTCTGCCGCTGCTGGCGCCGGGGCCTGAGCGCCCTCACCCTCTTCGGCTGCATCGTCGTCTGCAGGCAGAAAGGGTACAATCATAGAGGGTTGTTGACGTGAATGCTGGCCTGTTTTCTGGGCTCACAGTGGCTACTGTGGTTGCTTTTCATTCACTATGGTCACTGTAGCCCCCTCATATTTTACCGGGTACGGACGTTGAAGCTCTCTTACGGCACATGCACAAGCACACGCAGCACACACGCATGCACGCAAACACACACGCATACACGCACACGGACACATTCCCAACCTTCGTGCACAAAGGGGGATCCGAATGAATTAAACTGCGACAATTCCCACACACGAACACACAACCACACACGTGCACACACCAGCCAGCTTTGCGCACCTCCAACCTCCAGTGCAGCAAACAGGCTAGCCACATCCTTTTTGCTCTTCTTCTTGTCGCCCTTCTTTTTTGCGGCAGGGGCCTCATCGTCAACGCCCTCCTGCTCTGCGGCACTACCACCATCCTCAGCATCACCTCCATCAGCCAGGGCGGCAAACAAGGAGGCCGCATCCGTCTGCGTGTGTGTTTGTGTATTTGTGTGTGCGCATAACTACGTACGCACGTGTGTGTATGTGCATGTGTATGTGTGTGCATGTGTGTATGTGTGTGTGGGTGCATGTGTGTGCCTGTGCATGTGTTATGCGATGGTGCATAGGTACATAGGTGCATAGGTCTTGTTATCCAACCGTCCTCCCATTTAGGATAACAACACGGCCACACAGAAGGACTGTGGCTTCCTAGGGCATCTACGACTCTCTGATTGTGTGTGTGCGTGTGTTCAGGAGCACGTACATGCGCATGAGCTGGCTTTAATGAGGATTTATGTCAAACACATGGGAACTTTGCGACACAGCACGCAAGATGCATGGGCAGAACACACACTTTCGCTGGCATAGCAGGGTAGAGTGCTATGCCCTGCTATAGCACTGCAGCCTCTCTGGATATAAGATAGCAGGGTGTAATGGACTTGGGTGCAGCTTTCTGTTTATTTTTCCAGTGTCAGTGTGACCAACTTACAACAGGGAGGTGTCCTAACAAATCCCCCCCAATTTGAAACACAATTACTTCCCAGGTGACATCTACACTTCACGTCTTGTTCCATGTGGTACCTACGTCAAGACAGCCCGTGTCTTCTTACGTGTCATACCTACGTCATGAATGCCCATGTTCTAATGTACGACACACACACACAGAGCAGGGAATACACTCGTCACACCTGACCATTATTTAGTCTGATATAAGTTTTCGCACCATTTGAATACCATCGAGGAGCAAGCACATCCAACACCCTCCTAACTTCAAGCAAGAAGCAAATGCACTCACCTTCTTGGCCTTGCCCTTCTTCCCTGCTGGCTTTGGTGGTGGGAGGGCTGTCTCCTCCTCTTCCTCATCTCCACCCGCCCCGTCCTCGTCTTCACCGGCTAGCAGACTGAAGGCAGCCCTGCGAGTGAATTCCAGGTCAGGTGTTTGTAAGTGTTTTTGTGTGTGTGAGTGTGTGTGCTCTTGCCTTTCTCGCCCTCACCTGCTAGTAGAGACTTTGAAGGCAGCAAGCTGTTGCGTGCTTCTTATACTATGTGCATCCTCACACGTGTGCGTGTGCATGCCATGCACAACCTATGACAGTACATGCAGGTGCGTGAATTGTGGGTTGTGTTTGCAAGCATTTTTGCGGAAGAAGTGAGCTGATTCGCTTGCACGCCTGTGCTCAGTGCTGAATTTCTTTGCCCCAGGGAAACGCTGGCAAGCTAGCGCGTTTACATGCAGTTTCTGGCGAAGAGAATAACTAGGTTTGGCCAAAACCATATTTTTGGCAGGGGGTTTTGGCAGGGAAATCACCAAAATGTATGGTCACACACAGTGTACTTATACAGTTCTGAACAACCCTCAGAATAGCGCATGTTGTCTGCTGTGTGAGAGGCCTATCAGTGGCACGAGACAGGTTTAACGTCACTCTCGACTGCGGCAGGTGTATCAGTCTGGTCTTTCTGCAGCCAGCCCTGTTCTGAAGCTTACCTTGCCGGTGCTGCCTTGGCCTTGGCTTTGGGCTTAGGCTTGCTAGGCATGGGCATGTCCTCTTCCTGGTCATCCTTTGCAGGTGCAGCCAGCGTGGGCTTTTCATTGTCATCGTCGCTGTCATCAAACCCTGCGCTTGTTATGCGTGTGTGTGCGTGTGTGTATGTGTGAGTTTTGTCCGTGTGCATGTGCGTGTCCATGTGTGTTGGCATAAAAACATACCTTTCTTGCCCTTTTTCCCCTTGGCATCCTTTTTCTTTTTCCCCTTGGCCTGCTTGGCCTGCTCCTGCTCTTGAGCTGGAGGACCTCCTACTGCAGCTCCCTCTTCGGCTGCTGCTGCTAGTTCCTCAGGGTCCTACATATAAGAGTGTGTGTGTTTGTGTGTGTGTGTGTTTGTGCGTGCGTGTGCGTGTTGCGTGGGCAAGTGTGTGTGTGTGTGTGTGTTGTGTGCGTGTGTGTGCGTTTGTTGTGTGTGTGTGTGTGTGTGTGTGTGTGTGTGTGTGTGTGTCTGTGTGTGTGTGTATATGTATGTGCGTGAGCAAAGGTGCCGTCGGTGAGAAGCACAGCGCATACGCTCTGCCCTTCATAGTGGAGACCTGCTACAAAAATACATGAGTACATGCATGCTATCCAGTGGGCACGCAGGAAGACCTACGTCCAAATCCATCACGGGTCCTCCTTTTTTCTTCCCCATTTTCGAACGTGCAGGCAATCAGTCTACTGCTGTGTGCTAAACGCAATAATTAAAAAGAGAGTAGAGAGCACTTCTCGTAGCATTCGCGCCAAACCCCACAAGTTAATTTATATAATTATAAAAGGCATGGTGCACGAGACACAGTGTCCCGTTCTTAAACCAAGTCTGGAGGAAGTGAAGGGAGTATCGTTTGAGGCCTACATCCAGAAACATGAGAAACGAATCTTGAAGATGGGGGTCTGCAAGATAGTTGGTGAGTATATGTGAGGCACATTGGGGGCCCCTTCTACGCTATGCAAGCCCTTGCACTCCTGTATCCATATTGTTGGCAGAGGGCACCACTTGCAGGGCAGTGGCCTTATAGCCTATGCCCTGGGGGCTTGCAATTTTTCATGTCTCTGCAAGCCCCCTTCCCTCCTGTGCACGACCAAACATCACGTACCCATTTCCCTCCTCAACACACACACACCAGCCCCCGAAGGATGGAGCCCGAGCCCCAATGCTGCCAGCAAGTATCGTGAGTGACAGAGCTTCTATCTTGCTCGCTATTGATTTGCCACGTCTTCGCAATGTCCGTTCACTAGCACCTTTTTGCAAATTGCAGGAAACCTGGACTTCAACATCAGCAAGCCCATCAGGCAGAACGCGATAGGGAGCAGGGGCTGCTGGAGAATGGTGGGTGGCTGCCTAGGTTCACAGGCGTGAAGGTACAAGCCGAAAGCAGGAGTCACAAGAAGCTGTCTTGTCACACCGCACTGCTCCTTCCTACGCTAGGTAGCAGCTTCTCCCCTCCCCTGCAACCAAAATGGTTCCTCACGCAAAGGTCAATCAGTGCAGCGGCAACATCAATCCTTTCCTCCGTGCAGGTGTACGTGGAGCAGAAACGGATGTCCTCCAAGCAGCTTCAGCAGCTTGCGCTCAAGGAATCTGAGGAGCACACGCACGGACAAGGAGGGCCCGCAGCTCAGCGCAGTGGCACAGATGACGTTGAGCGCAAGTGAGGGAAAACGTGGACATGCGTGCGTTTTGTGTTGCGCGTGCTCTTGTGTCCTGTCGTGATAGTTACAACCAGAATCACGGTTTTTAGAGTGTTTAGGATGAGAACTAAGCTAGCAGGTTCCCTCAGGCCTGCTGTACTTGCACTGCCATGCGCGCAAGACGACATAATGGTTGTGAAACTTTGAGGTGATGTTGCGAGCCCCCTTAAGCCCCCTTTTGTCTTTTCTTTTACGCTCCTCTAACACGCTATTTTTTCTAGATACAACTAGTTCCTGTTGCGAGCGCTCATGTATGAACACGATGCTCCTTTCTGCCGCACAGCTTCTGGAAGAACCTGTCCCTCCATCCTCCTCTGTACGGGGCGGACGTGCAGGGCTCGCTGTTTGATGAGAAGACACAGGTGAGGGTTTCTGACTGCAAGAGAGGATGTCTGTTTGCGAGAAAGGGAGCCTATTTGCAAATAAGGGGGACTTTGACAATGTTGGGAGACTTTGGGGGTCTGAAAATGCAACAAGCCTTCTGGTAGCAGAAAGTGTATTGAAGCCGAAGTGGACACCTCCCTCATGCAGGGGAAAATATCATGTGGGCTTAGCCGCATCAGCAGTGGCCCTTAGTTTTCACGCAGCTCTTTTTAATCATTTTGCTTAGCCCTTACGTTTTGTGCCATAACTCTGGAAATTGTGTATCAGCGTTAGCCAGTAAAGGAATACACACAAATGTGCAATTGTGCACACAACTCTTTGCAGGGCTTGAATCTCAAGCACTTGGACACAATACTGACTACCACCCTGGAGCAGAACGGCTGTGAGCTGCCTGGCGTGACGCGCCCTTACCTCTACTTTGGGACTGCACGTAGCGTGTTTGCATGGTGTGTTCATGCATGCATGTTTGTATAAACAGCACGTAGCGTGTTTGCATGGTGTGTTCATGCATGCATGTTTGTATATGAGCGTGAGTGTATATGCGTACACGACACAACTGTGTGCTTGTGCTTCATATGCTCTTTGACAGAACTAACAGAACTAATCTGAATGAGAAGGGGATGCGCAATGCGCTTCGTTGACATCTGTTGGTGTCCTGCGTGCTGTGAACCTGCAAACACATGTGCTACTCCAAACTCTGCCCTACTGTGTTCGGGGTGTGCAGACACACACACACACACACACACACACACACACACACACACACACACACACGCGCGCGCGCGCGCGCTCACACACACACACACACACACACACACACACACACACACACACACACACACACACACACACACACACACACACACACACGAGCGCGAGCGCGAGCTCACACACATACGCACACACACACACACACACAAACACACACACAGGCACACAGAGGACTTAGACTTGTACAGCATCAACTACCTGCACTTTGGGGCCGACAAGCACTGGTGGGTAGGCGCTTTCTGCGCGCGCCTTTGCCCTTGCCCGTTGGGTTTCACCTGCCCGTTTGTGTCATAGAAGTTTATTGCTCTGTAATTTTTACACGCGCCTTTGCTCTTGCCCGTTGGGTCTCACCTGCTCGCTTGTGTCATCGAAGTTTATTCATTACTATGCGTTGCATGTAGGGTTGGCCAAAACCGTATTCACACATCATAATCGTGTATATGGAGAAATCGTACATACACTGTATGCGAGTTGTACCTTGTTCGACCTAGCAGCCTCTCTCCCTATTTTTCTGTGTCTGGCATGCACACCGTCATCCATTTAGCAGCCCATCACTGTTTCTGGTTCAAGCAGCAGTGTGGTCTACGTGCGTTGATATCTGACCCATTCCTAGACTCTCTACAAATGGCTGATCTCAGGACATTCGTCTAAAAATCGTATCATCCCTCCTACAGCAAGCCAGTATTGAGGCGCAGGACTCGTACTGGCCACAAAAAGGCTTGAAGTCATGCACCCAAATAAAACTCATCAAACGCTCATGGAAGGTGTACTGAAACCGCACCAAATCGTCGACGACAGCACGTGGGGGGTATGGGGGCCGCCTGGTTGCCAGCAAGCTAAATGTCCGCCAACGCTGTTTTTCAACACATCATTTGTCACCTCATCCCTTTATCTCTCCCTACTATTTCTTAGGTACGTGATTTCACCCGAGCACCGCAGCCGCTTTGAGCAGGTGAGCGGTAGCTGGCTTCTCATGCAGGTACATCTAATTAAATACGTTGTAATCAAGGTAGGCCGGAACCGTGTATGTGCTCCGTGCAAGACCGTATGCATGGACATTTTTCCTGCTTCGAAAAATACTGTGTGCATTGTATGTATACAGACACATGTGCGGTTTCGGCCAGCCCAATTGATTATCAAAGGAAATTTTTACAATACATCCGTAGGGCAGACAAGGCTTTGTCCTGCCCCAACTTCATCTCTTTACGTACCGAACATGCAGGCAGGGCTCTGCCCTGCCTCAATCCCTCTTTTTATTACATCAAACATGTGTTGAGCAGGCGGGGCTTTGCGCTGCCTCACTCTACTTCTTTACAAGACTGTTTACATAAGACTGTTTACATGATCAAGGTTGCCAAGCAGGAGAGATGAAGCACTAGTTTCTTTCACGTTCCATAAACTGCATGCACCCAAAGTGGGAAACGGACTCACCCCTCCGCCTGCCGACTTTTTATCCTGAACTTTGTAGAAACACAATGTACGTTAACTTAATGTGTGCAGTTTTGCAACCTCACAAAACTCTGTGCATTAGTAAATTAACACTGTATGCTGAGGCAACATGAACAAGACCGGCACCACCATCAAACAGGCCTTGTGGTGGCCTTGCTCCCAGCTTGAGTGAACTACGGACTTTTTGATTAGTAAATAGGTGCTCTTGGATACCTAACATGGCCCTAACTTACTCTGTCCTTTGCTCTCAGGTCATGCGCTCCCTCGTGCCTGGTCTGCACAAGCAGTGCCCCGAGTTCTTGCGCCACAAGGTGCGTGTGTGTGTCTGTGTGTGTGTGTGTTCAGGTGCCAGCGTGGGTGTTGTGTGTGGTTTGTGGTGTGTGAGTATGCGTGGTGTGTGTATGTTTGTACGTGGGGATGTGCCCCTTGTGTCTAATCTGCACAAGTAGTGCTTACAAGTGTCTGTGCAGCAAGTGCCAACTGCATGCACCTAACAACCGGATACTAAATTTTTACTAATTTTCACTGCCTGTGATTTTTTGGCGAAGCCCCCCTCGTGGGGGCGTGAGCCCCTAGCGTTGTCAGATTCCCACCACACTTCACACAGGCCTCCCCAGGCTCACCCAAGCCACCCCACGGGCTAAAATTCAACATAGGCTCCTAACCAATTTTTATACCGTGTCACAGCGTGTCATATGATTTCTGGGACCCTGGGGTGCGGTGTGTGAAGATGTCGAGCAACATTTTGTTTCGGGGGGGTCCAGACCTCCTCCCCAGGCCCATCCACGGCACCTCCCGGGCTGAGACTCGACATAGGCCCCTAGCCAAAACCTTTACCAGGGCTGATGAATTCTGGGACCCTGGGGTGCCATGTGTAAAGTTTTTGAGCAACGTTTATGTTTGGAAACCCCAGGAAGCTGCCCAGGATTCCTCAGCCAGGCCCCCGGACTACCTCCTACTGGTGCAGTATCCATCAGCACACTTCCCCGGCTGCGGATCAGGGTCAGGGGCCCTTGGTTGTGTTCCGGCTGCAAAGTTCATGGTAGACCATGCAAGCAGAATCAAGTTATACTAATTTCGATGGACCATGGAGTTATAGTTTGGTCAAATGCTCATGACGCGCGAAAGTTCGCTTGGACGGATTCAGGAACGCGGTCTGTGTTGGCTTGGACTGTTTGCGGGGCATGGAGCGCACGGTGCAGGTGCTTGCCGCGCACTGTGTGTCGAAGTAAAGTTCAGACATCGTGGCCAGCCCGGGCACCATGCTCGCACCTGCTCTCAACAGACAGGGAACAGCAGCAGCAGCACATCCTCACACCTGCTTAGCAAAGGCTGCTCTAGCACAGCGTCATGCACACCACTGCAGCATCTGTGGGGCAGAAAGGCGCACACACAGAGAGACACATGCACACACACGCACGTGCAAACACACATACACATACACTCACACGCATGCGCATGCGCACACACATACAAACACAAACACGCGCGCGTATACACACAGGCACACACACACACACACAAACACATGCACACGCACAAATACACACGTGCGCACACATACAAACGCCCAAACACACAGGCACACACACGCGCACACACACACGCACACGTGCATATGCATGCACACGTTGCGCGCGTGATGGGCTTCGCCAATTTTTCAGCGTCGCTAGCGTTGCTCCCCCACTTATCTACTTTTCTTTCAAATACCGCAGGAGATCCTCGTGTCTCCACAGCTGCTGGACCAATACATGATACCCTACGTCAAAGTAGTCCAACACCCACGGGAGTTTGTCATCAACTCTCCAGGTAATTAGGGTTACCTTGTGTCAACGTGGTCCATCACCCACGGGAGTTTGTCATCAACTCTCCAGGTAACAAAGATCAGGGAGGGTGCAGTACCTACACAATATTTCCTGCGGTGCCTTCACAATGTTTCTCGCACTGGCATTATGCTGCAAAAATCAGAGACATTTGCTTTCTTGACGTCGACCAAACGGAGTGCGGGAGAGGGTGTATGCAAGTTTTGGGGACAGTGTGCGTTTCAAGTCTTTTGCCACTGCTTTTATTCCCAAAGTATGTCTTTCAAGTGGATGTATAGACTCCGATTGGGTGTGGATGAGGGTGCATGCAAGTTTTGGGGGCAAGTGCATTAGAAAAGCGTTTATAGCTGGCATTAATTCATCAGGTGGGAGTGGGAGTGGGTGCGTGCAGGCTATGGGAAGAAGCTGCCAAAGCTTCATAAAGTCTTACTTTTGCCTGAGTTTCTTGAGGATGATAGAGGGGAGGGTTGATAGTGCCAATTCGTTGGGTTTGGGGCACTGTCTGTTTAGTTACGTCAAAGCGTGTGCACAACACACACTCGTACGCACACACATGTATACTCACACATGCACAAATGCGCGCACACATATACAAACATACACATCATGTACCTGCAGGCGCCTACCACTCTGGCTTCAATACTGGCTGGAACGCGGCCGAGTCTGTCAACTTTGCGACCAAGAAGTGAGTTGCATCAATGATGCAATACTAAAGTAGTTAGGGTTGGCCAGAACCATGTACGTACAGTGTATATACGGTATTCTTGGCAGGGATTTTGTCAAACACACGGTCATATACGATGTATATATACGTTTCTGGCCAACCCTAAGGATACTTTAAGCTGAAAAAGACACATGAAAGGGAAAAACGAGCAAAGGAAAAGCACTGCCGTATAAGTTCATCCATCTTACTTCAAGGGGTTTAAGGATAATGATTTAGCACAAGCAAGACCCCGCAAGGCAAGCCCCTGCTCCAATATTCATGTGGGGGTTGGATTTGACTGCCACTGCAGTATATCTTGGTCGTCCCCATGCAACACCCCCCCCCTTCCCCGGGCAAATAGAGCCAATACCCCTAGATTGGACAAATCTCCCCAACCACTCCACCGCTTTGGGACCTGAAAGTTGCGTTGGAGCAATAAATCTTTTTTTCACACGTATCTGCACGTCTACAAAGAAAGCAGGCAATAAGACCCAGTAATCTGCTCGTCCTGTCCCTTTGAGAGAAAGTCAGCCGCTTGAAATATGGTATGGTCGTTGCGCATCCAGAATGCGCAGTAGGAATCCATGGGTTCATCAGCAATCCTCCTCCTATCACCCGCTTTCTGTGAACATGTGCACTCTCAGCCGCCTCCGGTGCCTATTTCAAATGTCATGGAAATGCCTCATGCCTGCGTGCATGCGTGTGTATGCTTGTGTGTGTACGCTTGTGTGTGTGTGGCTGTGTTTGTGTGTGTGTTTGTGTGTGTGTGCATAGGTGTGCGAAGTTATGTTTGAAGGCGTGTCAAGTTAGAGCTCCCCATAATAGCCCCAAGTCTTTATAACAGAAGAAGCCCTCCTCTGCAATCTTTGAATTAGCGGTGGCACATGTGTCTTTAAACAGCATGAGTGCTGCAGGAGCTGCAAGTGACTGATCACGGACAGCTGTGTTGAAATGAGCGTTGCTACATTTCCACTCACACCTACTCACACAATTCCTTTACACAGGTGGGTGCCAGTTGGAGCTCGTGCTGGAGTGTGCAAGTAAGTGTGCCTCAATTCACATGAATAACCAGCATTCATGCGTCTTTGCTAAAGGCCGACCTTGTAGAGGTAAATCGCCAGAGGTGTACGGAACCATGACCTAGGTTGTTTGTTGCTCTACGACTTCTAAACATATCTAAGCTTACGTCTTGTAACGGTACGTTCTGGGAACGACAGTTATTTTAGTGAAGTACGACAAAGCTATTTTAGTGGAGTACACAGACAGGTTTTAGTGGAGTACATACTTCATCTTACGGCGTGCATCCACAATAGCAATAGTGCAATTTCTTATTTCATTCCCACGACGTGCATCTACAACAGCAATGGTCTGATATCTTATTCCATCCCCACGACGTGCATCCACAATAGCAATGTGTAATTTTTACCTGATTTGAAACAGCTGGTGTATTTTTATATCTTATCTCTACCTGTGACAAACGCTTCACCTACTCTGACTTGATCACACTCATCCTTCCCTCTGTGTGCAGCTGCAACAGCGACAGTGTAAAGATTGACATGAGACTGTTTAGGCACCTGGTACCTGCTAAGCTTCTGCCTGCTGAGCTGTTTGAGGACACCAGCTCTGAGGAGGGCTCTGCCTCTGAGTCTGGTGCTGTGTCTGGCGGGAGTGAGGAGGGGGAGGAAGAGGAGGAGGAGAGCAGTGCGGAAGAGGCAGAGGTGGGGTTCTTTTTGTGTAGGGTGGGGATCAGATTGGATGATGATGAAAGAAATATGGTCGGATGGAAGTTGTATGAGGTGTTTGAGTTTAGAGGAGAGAGCAGCGTGAGAGAGGTAGAGATGAAGTGCTCTCGGGTTTCAGAGGTGATCAGAAAAGAGATGAAGGAGAGGAAGATAAGGAGGAGGAGGAGGAGGAGGAGGAGGAGGGGGAGGAGGGCAGCGCGGAAGAGGCAGAAAAAAGGTACAATTTGCGTACGGTGGCTGATCTGATTGAGGATATGAGCAGGAGGGCAGTGTGGAAGAGGCAGGAGAAAGGTGCAATTTGCGTACGGTGGCTGATCGAATTGAGGATTTGAGTAGGAGGGCAGTGTGGAAGAGGCAGAGGTGGGGCTCTACTTGCAGGGTGATGGTGGGAGATGAAAGACAGGTTGGGTGGCAGTTGAGGGGAGTGGTTAGGTGAGG
>Ga0307948_1003262_pt1 | contig 11977 bp, 11 predicted proteins | sample OrgLakmetagen280_FD_201824 | JGI IMG/M metagenome (GOLD analysis project Ga0307948, IMG submission 201824) | Saline water microbial communities from Organic Lake, Antarctica - #280 | ecosystem: Environmental > Aquatic > Non-marine Saline and Alkaline > Saline | place: Antarctica: Organic Lake...
CCCCTGAATTGCTCGCTCACATGACACAGCTGTTGAGGTATATATCGGTTTTACACAGCATTGGCAAGCAAACAGCTACAGACACGGTATGGTGACAGGGACTGCAAATGCAAGAGCAGGGGGGTGCAGGGGGGGCACAACCCCCCCTGAATTGTCGAACTCATTGAATGCCGCTCTTCATTGCAAAGACCAAGCTGCCATCTCAGAAATGGTTGAACAGGAGCAGTGGGGTGCAGAGGGAGTGCAGCCCCCCCTGAATCGCTCTCACTACATTAAGTACAACTTCAATGCAGGTTGCAGCTCAGGCTCCGCCCCATTTTTGTGATCCGCAGGATCACACTCTACTTGTTCTCTTGGTGTGGGTGTGGACGTGAGAAAAATCTGCGAACACACAGCATGGGCGTCCAGCTCATGGACCAGATGGCATGCTTTCTAGATATTACGCAAATAGTTCTTTACAGGCATATCGTGTACCTGGTCGTGCTTGAATTGCACATGCATATTCACAAATACCTTGATGATGATGAATGACTGGTACGCACACACATACACTCTGATGATAACGAATTGCACGCGTTTGGTACGCGCACACACCCTGATGATAACAAACCGCACACGATTCGCACGCACTCACCCTGATGATAAGGAATTGCGTTGTCCAACGCACACACACACACACACAACCACATACACACACAAAAACACACACAAAAACACATACACGTTAGTGATGATAAATTGCGCTTGTTCATCCCACACGCCTCAATGATGATCCAGCAGGCTACACATCGCCCACGTAACGCACAACTGAACGCCCGCATCTACCTTGTAAAAAATGCGGCTTGCTTGCTGGGCTGCTACCAATCATTGGCCTTTCTTACTAAGCACGCTGTCAACAATGATTGCAGGTCAGCGTGTCTAGTGACCCCCTTCGAACTGTGGACATCACTTCCGTTTCTGAGATGGTAAGGGGCATGCCCAACGGCTTACACCGCTCACGTGAAACACGGGCTTCTGATCCCTCACGCACACAGCCTAGCTTTGCATCGAGCTGCATCTGTGGTTAGTTGGTGGCTCCCTGCGGTTGAGCTTTGGAGGGTTGTGCCACGCTGCACGATTTTTACAAGTTTTCAGTTTTCATACTTCATGGACGGCTTGCAAGCTCGCTAACAAACGACGTGCATTCACGTCGCCAAACAACTGACACTGGGATGGGCAGGGCGTGTTTGGTGTAAACGCGGAAGTAACTTGCTAGCCTAACACCTGCATGAGTGTGTCAGCATGAGTACATGTGCTGCTCAGTAGCCAAACTCAATTCTGGCATCACTGCATTCCTCATCCCTCCTCTTTTTGTCACTCGTCCTTCCAAGCAGTGTGAGAAAAATCACTTACAAAAAGCAATCGTGATGCCTTACATGGCTCAGCCCAGGATGTTAAGCACCCCCACTCTATGACGTACAGGCCATAATAAAAACTACATCTGCCTATCAACAGATACACTCCGTCTCAATATCCCTGCCTTGCCGAGTTATCCTTCCAGCACGGGCCTTCTCTTCCTCCGCCAAGTGGCCGGAGGGCGTGTCAATGACGCAGCGCTTTCACGCTTCCTCTGTTTCGTTTATCTATTCAGGAGGTTGAGTTCTCTTACTCCGTCAAGTGGCAAGAGACCAGCATCACTTACGACCACCGCATGGATCGGTACGCGCGCTACTCCTTCCTGAAGCAGCATCTGGAGGTATGGGTATGCACACGTGTGTGAGTGCATGTGTGTATCGTGTGTGTGTGTGTGGTTGTGAATGAATACGCATATCTTATGCTTTTGCAATCCCACACGTGCAACTGTGCAGCTGCTCATTGACGTTCTGATTTCCATGCCTGCCGTTCCTCAAGCGTGTTCAAACAGCATATATTCTTCCGCTTTCTCATGCACTGGGTATTTAGTTCTCCATCAGAAGGTCAGAAGCTCCCGCATGACGTGGCTTCTTCTCACCGGTTTGCACTGTCTTCCCCCTGCATTACCCTCCTGCACAGATCCACTGGTTCTCCATCATCAACTCCTGCGTGACTGTGCTGCTTCTCACCGGCTTCCTGACCACCATCCTGCTGCGTGTGCTGAAAAACGACTTCCTCAAGTACTCCCGCGGCGATGCAGAGCTGGGTGGCCCTGGTGTGTGCGTTTGTATTTGCGTGTGTGTGTGTGTGTGTGTGTGTGTGCTTGTGTGTGCTTGTGCGTGTGCAAGACACATTGCTTCTTCTCTGCTTCCTCTCTTGCTAGATTGTCTTGTATACCCATGCTGAAGAACGACATGCCTTAATCTGTACGTGCTCAGGAGCATAGTACGACTTCTTACTCAAGACGTAATCTGTACGTGCTCAGGAGCATAGTACGACTTCTTACTCAAGACGTTATCTGTACGTGCTCAGGAGCATATTACGACTTCTTACTCAAGACGTAATCTGTACGTGCTCAGGAGCATATTACGACTTCTTACTCAAGACGTAATCTGTACGTGCTCAGGAGCATAGTACGACTTCTTACTCAAGACGTTATCTGTACGTGCTCAGGAGCATATTACGACTTCTTACTCAAGACGTTATCTGTACGTGCTCAGGAGCATAGTACGACTTCTTAAGACGTAATCTGTACGTGCCCAGCAGCATAGTACATATGACTTCTTACTCAAGACGTAGGCAAATTGATAGACAAACACCATCATTATTCTTGTGGGTGGAAGAACCCTAGGTGGCACGCTTCATTACGAAAGTGTTGTCAGTTGGCCTCTGCTACGTCCATACTGAATTGTTGCCTAGTACCTAGAACGCTGAATGCTAGTAAGCACTATGATAGTAAGTACTATGATGAGTACCAACATGTTACCTGTTGGCCTCTACGACGTCCATGATGAAATATTGTTCCTAGTAGTATGCTTACTGGTAGCAATCTCCACAATGACTTGAGCCACAGGTGCTACACCCTGCATCATGAGTGTGATTCATGGCACCCATGCCTCATGCATTAAAGAGGGCGTATATATGAGTACCTACATACTCCCACGAGGTATACTTGTGGGAGTATGTAGGTATACTTCCACGTAAACCTATAATCCCCTTGCCACCTGTTGAAACCACTCCTGGATTGCAAGGCGGCCTTGAGAGCCACGCATTGACACACACACACACACACAAATGTATACACCGCATGTTCCTCATTTGGGGGAGGAGCCAGCTCTGCTCAGTTGAGCTGGAAATTTTCTAACTGTCATTACTTTCTAATTTGAGGGTCGTCGAATGGCATGTGCCCTGCTGAATGATTTCCTATCAACTCGCACAGAGGAAGAAGATGAGACTGGCTGGAAGTACCTGCATGGGGATGTGTTCCGCTTCCCTCCCCACATTAGTCTATTCTCAGCAATGTTGGGCGTCGGCACGCAGGTACTTTGTGCGCGTTGTGTGTATGTTTGTGTGAGTCAGTGAGTGTGTGTAAGTGTATGTGTGTGCGTGTGCGCTGGCATGCTTGTCTACATGTGCAAGTGTGTGTGTGTGTGTGTGTGTGTGCTTACATGTATGAGTGTGAGTGTATGCCGAGGGCTGTACAATCCCTTATCTTATAGCACCCGTGCTCCTTTTATAAAAAGTGTGTACCCCTTCGTTGCAGTCAATCTATGGCCTTCAACGGTGAAAGTGTATGCAAGGGTATATGCATGCATGCATTGTGTATTTGCGCATTGTGATGGCTCGAGATCTTCGTGGGTAGAGTGCTTGTGGTAATACAGGCGGGTTATGTAAATGCCACTTTGAGACACTTTGAGACACTTTAAGACTTAAATGATGCTTCAGTTTATCAAGTGGATGAGTAAACAAGGCAACGGTTTTAGTCAGCAACAAAACCGAAAAAGGTACTGACACAAACCTTAAAGCATCACTTTGGAAGCAACTAGGATAAGGAAAAATTATCAAGTGGAAGAGTAAACAAGGCAACGGTTTTGAATCAGCAACAAAACCGAAAATGGTTCATGACAAAAACCTAAAAGCATCACTTTGGAAGCAACAAGGATAAGGAAGGACGTACAAGACATACATCTCTGAAGTGGGCATCTGCCCCTTTCTTGACGTGTCTAAATCTACCTGCATCCTCCTCCTTAAGCGTCCGACAATAACGACACTCACTGGGCACTTAACCCCTCCAACCTTGTATTCACCCTCACCCATCTGTCCACCAATCAATGCTGATCCCACAATCCTCAACCGATTCCATCCCTTTTTCTGCAAATGCCAGTCACCGCACCATCTCATGTTTCTCCGCCCTTTGTGACCTTCTTCTGCATCCCTCTTTCCCGTTTGTTTCACCCTCCACGCAGATGTTTGCCATCGCCCTCTTCATCTTTAGCCTCTCCCTCATCGGCATGTTCTACCCTTATAACAGGGGAGCACTGCTGAGCGCGTGTGTGTTGCTGTACGCCCTGACGGCCGGCATTGCAGGTGGGGTGTGAGATCATGGGTCATCATGTGAAAGTGTGTAAGTGTGTGTGTATGTATGTGTGTACTTGTGTGTTGCTGTACGCCCTGACGGCCGGCATTGCAGGTGGAGTGTGAGATTATGGGTCATTGTGTGAACGTGTGTGTGTATGTGTGTGTGTACTTGTGTGTTGCTGTAAGCCCTGACAGCCGGCATTGCAGGTGGGATGTAAATTTGGTTTGTGTGTGTGTGTGTGTGTGTTCAGCTCTTCCACTATGTCAGGGAGGCAATGCTGAGCGCATTATCTGATTCTGGGGTGTGTTGCGCCTTACGATGGCAGTTGGCGTTGTGAGTGGTGTATTTGATCAGGTTTGTGTGTGTATGTGCTGGTAAGTGTACATCTGTGCTTGGTGCAAGGCCTTGCAGACCTGGCGGAATCGTAACAAAGATTTGCAACTCACGACTTCCTGTACGGGTTGTCATGCAAGTGATATATGCTCGCTTGCGTTGCACAATGGCTGTCAAGGTAGAGCACAAAAGTGACAAAGCTGCAGGAAAGAAGAGAGCCATTGTCCTATTGACTTGATCATCCTCAGCCTTGCTTGTTCACAGACCCCCTTATATATACCTACTTTATATCAGAGCTGTGAATCAATACACCGTACACCTTTGTGTTTAACAAAGCTTCAGGCTACGCCAATTGTCCGTTGACACGTATGTAGGGTTGGCCAGAACCATATATATATACGGTGTGTATACGGTATTTTTGGCAGGAAATTCACCATATATACGGTCATATACGGTGTATATATGCGGTTCTGGCCAACCCTACACGTATGCTTTTGTCGCCCCTTGGTGTTTCACCGTGCCCACCATTCTACTTGTGCATGGCGTGCAAACACACACACACACACTCATACACACGTACCCTACTCATGTGTACGTATTTACATACACACATACACACACAAGCACGCATACACATAAATGGCATACACACATACACATACACATACACAAGACACATGACACGCTCTCACACACACACACACACACACACACAAACACACACCCTCTTTGCATAGGCTACGTGAGTGGCACGTACTTCAAGATGATGGGTGGCCACAACTGGGTGGCCAACGTCATGCTCACCGCTGTGCTGTGGTTTGGGCCCGTGACCGCTGTGTTCTCCTACTTGAACACCGTTGCCATCTTCTACAGGGTGAGTAGCGCACGTGTACTGCGGCATTTGTTTCCTGTGGAGCTGTGGTTTCGCGGGCCTGTGATCGCAGTGTCTTCTCCTTGAAGACCGTCGCCTTCTTCTGCTGGGTGTGTAGTGCACGTGCTGGGTGTGTAGTGCTCATGCTGGGTGTGTAGTGCACGTGCTGGGTGTGTATTGCTTATGCTGGGTGTGTAGTGCACGTGCTGTGTGTGTATTGCTCATGCTGGGTGTGTAGTGCTTATGCTGGGTGTGTAGTGCACGTGCTGGGTGTGTATTGCTCATGCTGGGTGTGTAGTGCTCATGCTGGGTGTGTAGTGCTCATGCTGGGTGTGTAGTGCACGTGCTGGGTGTGTATTGCTCATGCTGGGTGTGTTCTGCACGTGCTCAGTGTGTAGTACTCATGCTGGGTGTGTAGTGCTCATGCTGGGTGTGTAGTGCTCATGCTGGGTGTGTAGTGCTTATGCTGGGTGTGTTGTGCACGTGCTCAGTGTGTAGTAGGTGTGTAGTACACAAAGCAAATTTAGTGAGAGGTGTGTACGTGTGCAAATACGTATTATTGAGTGTTGAGACTTGCGGATTGGCCCTGCAAGCAAGAAATGAGTGCTGCCTTGGCCATTGCCATTCTTCTCTGTGGGCTGGCTTCTACAGGTGTCATGCGTGAAAGTATTATTGTGAAAGGTAAATCGTACTTCAATGCGCTGCCTGCTGTCTGCCACGCTCCATGATCAAAAGCGCTCCTGCACAGCAGTGTGCACCATGAGTTTCTGTTTTGTGCCACGTGGACACAGCACACAGACACACTCAGATGCTCACACACACGCACACATTTGCGCAGTCCACTGCTGCCCTGCCCTTTGGAACAATTGTGATTATCATATTTCTGTGGTCCCTCATCACGTTCCCTCTGACGGTACTGGGAGGCATCGCCGCAAAGAACTCCAACGCTGAATTTAACGCACCCTGCCGGTAAGTCAAAGAGAAGCCGAGGCAAGGACTCCGAGGCTGAGTTCAACGCACCATGCAGGATTTCAAAGAGCCGAGGCACGCAAGCAAGCAATCTGCCGGTGTCCTCTTGATGTGGGACTGCATATGAGATATGAGTAGGGAGCGGTTTGTAGCATGACAGGAAATTTAAATCCTTGGATACCAGAATGACCCTGAGCTGATCCTATGTATCAGAGCAGGTCTGGCCAGAGCCAAACACTGTGCAAGTGTTGTGATTTTTTTGACAGGCTTCTGAGAAGATTTGTGTACACGGCCATATGTGGTGTGTATGAATTCGAGTATGGGACTTGACACAATGGAGCTCATCCAGCTTGTCTTGAAACTTGAAACACAGTTGTTCATGCATATGTGTATGAGCATGCACCGCTCACAGGGATGATGAAGTATAGCTAAGATGAAGTAAGGGATGAAGTAAGGGATGATGAAGTAAAACTAAAGAGGCCCGAGTGATGCCACCCTATATAAGGCAACCCTTGTTGTAAAGCTGGACTGCATGTTCTCTTCTTTTCAGCCTCATGCTTACATTTTCCTCACCAAGACACACACACACGTGCGCACGCACACACACACACATACACACATGAACGCACACACACACACACTTACATACAAACACACACATAGACGCACACACACACAAACACACACACGCACACACACACACGTGCAAACATACACATACACACTCATGCACACATACATATACACACAACACGCACACATGCACACAAACACACACACTCACGCTCATATATACACACAGGACCACCAAGTTCCCGCGCGAGGTCCCCCCCCTCCCCTGGTACCGTACAACCTTCCCCCAGATGCTGATGGCTGGCTTCTTGCCTTTCTCTGCCATCTACATCGAGCTGTACTACATATTTGCTTCTATCTGGGGCTACAAGGTGCGTCTGTTTTCGCTCAGCCACTGAAACGCTAAGCTGTACCACGCTTTTGCTTCTATATCACGCTATGACATGCGTAGGTGTTGGTGTAATTCACACTGTTTACATATATTCATATATTTCTCAGCCGTTAAGTCACTTAAGTTGCGTCACATCATCCTTTGTATCTGCTGTGCTCTTCTACAGCACGCAGTAAGATAAAAAAGGAATACACGCTGCACGCCTAAGCATTGCGTGACGTAATTGGTAGCGTGCCGTTGTTTGTACGCCTCTGCTCTAAAGGGTTGCTTGCCTGTAGCATGGCGACATGCTACAGGCTACGGGCTACACATGGCTACACGCTGTGCTGTCACTCGCTAAGTTTTTTTGTGCTTTCACTCGCCAAACGCTGTCCCTTACTAAGTGCTGTCCCTCACTAAGTGCTGTCCCTCACTAAGTGCTGTCACTCACTAAGTTTTTTAGTGCTGTCACTCGCTAAGTGCTGTCACTCACTAGGTGCTGTCACTCGCTAAGTTTTTTTGTGCTGTCACTCGCTAAATTTGCCATGCTCTCCTCTGAAGTCAGGGTGGGTGGGGTTAGGACAGGGGAGCTTGAAATCTGCTGCGCTCAGTGTCAGGCACATGAACTCCAATTATTGTAGTGCAGCAACATAGAGGATTCTTTCTCTGTTGTTCCTCCATCTTTTATTATGTCCTTGGTCCTCACAACTTGCTCTTAACTTGAGCTTCGTTTTACTTATCTTCTTTCTTTTAGTCCTCTTAAAGCGAGTGACTGCAAGGGATATTGAGCAGCTGTGAGGTATCCTCGTTAATGAAAGCCCCGCCTCCTGCATCTCACGATGCAAACGAATAAAACAAAACACGGAACAAGACGAGACACCTTTGAAAAGGATGCGCACATTTGAAAAGGATGTGCACGTTTGAATAGGATGTACACGTATGTACACGACCATGTGTGTTTTTGTGGTCAATGGATAAGCGGTGCACACCTGTCACAGAGTGTGTGCTGGGTCTAGGATTTTGCTACTACTGCGTTCTGGCACGCTGCCTTGCTGTTGTATGTACCGACATGATTGACCCACCCTATACCCACCAATCTCACGCTCTCGCCTCAGCTGCCCTTTGCACCGCACAGTTGCACGGATAAAGCTCACGCCAGCTCATAGTGCAGATGTATAGTTTTCCTCCTTGCAGGTCACCGTGAGCGGTTAGGTCAGGTTCATCCCTGCCTGGACTACGCATCAGGCACAAACCAAACACAAGTGCCACCCGGCTTTCCTGCTTCCCACCGTGGCATGACACATTTCAGACACAAGTACCCACGGCCTCCAACTTGTCACAGGTGTACACCATCTACTCCGTGCTGTTCATTGTGTTCATCATCCTGGTCACAGGTGTACACCATCTACTCCGTGCTGTTCATCGTGTTCATCATCCTGGTCATCGTGACAGCATTCGTCACAGTTGCCCTCACCTACTTCCAGCTGGCCGTGGAAGACCACAGGTGAGTGAGTCCCCAGACAACAGAAATTGTGACAGCCTGTTTTTTTCTTGCACGCCCTATCTTCATGTCAGACCTCACCTACTTCCAGCCGGTAGTTTGAGACCACAGAGTCCAGATCGGGCTGCGGTGGGAATCAATAAAACGTGCATCGCATGCGTCCGGACTAGATCAAGGCGTAGTTGATTAGAAATTCCAATCAAGATCCATGCGCACCTGGAATTAAGGTGGATGTTTGCAACGGCTTTCTTTATCACGGTTGGCCTCTGTGTCGCGGTGGCCCTCACTGGCTTTCAGCTGGTGAAAGGTACATGAAACACGTACGTTCAATGAAGTCACCACCGCCGTCACAGAACAGAACAAAGGTAACAGAAGTAAAAAAGCGCATTTCCGACACGAGCAGTAGGTTATGAACAGAGTCGTAAGTGTTCTAGTTCTTATCTCACTTTTCCCCTGCTGGTAGGGATGGTAGCGAGGGTCCAGACAGGAGCAAGAAAGGCATCGTGTTGAATATGCACACTGGTGTGTTTGTGTGTGTGGGGGGGGGGGGGAGGGGGGGCGTGGTACAGGGTGCAAGTGTAGACAAGGCCATGCGCACACACAGGGGCACCTTCAATATTTGAACGCGCCATTCTCCCTCCCCCTCTTAAGCAGACACGTACATGCACGCACACACACGCATACATACATACACACATACACACACATACAAACACCTGAACGTACACGCAGGTGGTGGTGGCGCTCCTTCCTGTGTGGCGGCTCCACAGGCCTCTTCATCTTTGGCTACTGCATCTACTACTACTTCTGGCGCTCCCAGATGACAGGACTCATGCAGGTGAAACAACGAGTGCCTAGTCCTCTTGCAAAAGCATGCTCATGTGTAAGCATGGGTAACAAGGGTGTTTGATTTTGCCAGCGAGGCTCGACGAGCGTCGTCAAGGGCGAGGTTCGTCAAAAAAGGCCCTAGTTGGTGCATTACGGTTAGAGAATCACTTTCCGAAACTTGCGCGGATTGAGCCGAAAAGTTTTCTGGAGTTTACTTATAATCAATTATTAATTATCGTGAAGAGACCGGACCGGAAAGAGCTGTAGGAAGTGTTTGGAGAATCCCTCATGGTGCATTGCCTGGGCAGGCATACGCACATCATTGGCCGGAAGTAAGTTATATATTCTGATAATATTTGATAATACTCAGGATATCAAGTACAAAATTTCTGCCCATTTTGGTTCGTCAAGAAATGAAAGTCCGACACTTCCCTGAACAAGACTGTGACATCGTGATGTGCCATTTTTCGCGCTTATTACATTACACAAAAATTCACGCTTATTACATTACACAAAAATACTTGATATCATTATACAAAAAATGCGGTCAATATTCCCGATTTTTAGGCATTTTCAGGAAATTTCCCCTGATTTCCCCCCAAAAATAGACACCCTAGTTGCCGTCTAGGCTTTGACTGCAGTGACGTCGAGGCTTGAATAGAGGCTGGCACACCCTTACTCGTGTGCATGCGTTTGTGTGTGCTTATAATCATGAAAGGGTTGGCTGCGCCATAGAGTAGCAGAGGAACACCTTTTTTTAGCTTGTCGTACTAGCCTTAACAAAACCAGCGTATTCTACCAATGCACACACGCATATATACACACACACATACGCACATACACACACACACACACACACGCACACACACCTCAGCTAACACATGCCTGCTTTCACACTGGTGCAGACCAGCTTCTTCTTTGGCTACAACGCACTGGTGTGCTACGCATTCCTCATGATGCTGGGCTCCATTGGCTTCAGGGCATCCCTCATTTTCGTGCGCCACATTTACAGGCAAGTCTGTTGTTATGCATGGCCGTGAAGTATGAAACCCTGTGAAAAGCAAACTGGCATTTTGGGGTCGCCACCAACAATATGCATCTTGAGATGGAGTCAGCAGGAAGATGGAGTCTGCAGGAAGGTGCACGATGTCTGTTACGCCACTTCCAGCAAAGATTGTCCTTGCAGGGATGTGTGGAAAGCTGTCACACGTTTGTCATTGCGCAGAAAGGGTTGGATTCGTTCTCCCTTTTCATCCCTATCAATGTGCAAGCACTGTGTGTGCAGTACTACCAGTGTTAGAAGCATGTATGTTGTTTCCTCCATTTGTAATGAAGCTTAACAAGATGAAAATTCTCTTGCAAGGCCTTATTAATATGTTAATTTTAAAATGGACATTGTCAGGCTGCCTTTGCTCATCTTAATTTGTTCTGATTTTATTATAACGCACTCACTTATTTGCAGAGCCATCAAGTGTGAATGAGAATGGAGATCTCCATCAGAGGACCACAATCGCAAGGGCCATGCTATTATTTTAATGTCAGCATGTTAATATCATAAATGGTATAAGGGAGCTATCACAGATAAGCGAGAGCATGTGATTCGTTAGAAATCTGCTGTTTGCCATAGAGATCCTATCCTGGGCTCGCTTACGGACCATTGGAATTAGGAGATTAGCTCATGGTCATGATAAACGTCATGCTATATTTTGGCAAATTTATTATTGGTTCTTTTCATTGTGAAGTCCGTGGAGAATTTAATCTTTCTAAAACTAGATGTTGCAAGCATGAAAGTGGCCTGGGAGAACGAAGGGCAGCTCGTTGCGTTTATGAGGAAAACGATGGAGTAGGAAAGGATCATCATGATGATGTCTGTGTAAGGAGTGTCAACAAGAGTAACTGCGCAGGCAGCTTTGCAAACTTTCCACATAAACAAAGGAAATGCTGCTACTTTGTTACCAGGTACTAGCGTAAAACTACTCCACCACCAGGAGGCGCCAGTCCTTGTAACTTTTGGACGTCAACTATCGATCGCATTTTTTATTTTATAATCGGAATCCTGAG
>Ga0307948_1003269_pt1 | contig 11967 bp, 12 predicted proteins | sample OrgLakmetagen280_FD_201824 | JGI IMG/M metagenome (GOLD analysis project Ga0307948, IMG submission 201824) | Saline water microbial communities from Organic Lake, Antarctica - #280 | ecosystem: Environmental > Aquatic > Non-marine Saline and Alkaline > Saline | place: Antarctica: Organic Lake...
CACACACACACACACACACTCACACACACACACACACACACACACACACAAACACACACACACACACACACACACACACACACACACACATGTACACACATGTACACACATGTACACACATGAACACACACACGCACACTCACATGCAGGAAGCGTGGCAGCCATCAAGCTTCCTGTGCTGTGCCAATTACTGGGCAACCTGGGCGATGTCAAAGTCATATCAACTGAATCTGCTCGGCACTTCATGGCAAAGGGTGCCCCCCTGCCTACTATAGAAGGCCTAGAGTTTTTGCATGTGCGGACCCCTTCCACAGATATTCTGCAGTCTGGAGAAACGTGTACGCCACTAATGATGCTTGTTCTCCTTCTCTCCTCTTTTGCTTACAGGACGAGGACGAGTGGCACAGCTGGAAACGCGTAGGGGATGAAGTGTTGCACATTGAGCTCCGCAGGTTTGTCTGCCAGGCCATTTCTGCCTGAGCAAGTGACACACACACACACAAAGATACACACCCGACACATTCACACTGCACACACAATTGAGCATCACATACACTAACCTAAATGCCTCAAAATTTACATGCTCCAGCACGTACGCCACATAGACAGCATTTTCGCAACCAATACATTGTATCTCAACAGGTGCATCCTGTGGCTGACTTCAGAGCACGAGGCAGTGACGTTTTTGCCACACCTATCCACCTGATAACATGTGATCACTGCAGGTGGGCAGACATCTTTGTGATTGCTCCTGTCTCAGCCAACTCACTGGCAAAACTCGCCAACGGGATGGCAGACAACCTTTTGACATGCGTTGCCAGAGCCTGGGACCATGACTCGGCACCTATGATGGTGAGGGGGGGACTTTGTGTGCGGTATTTGAGCGTGTACATGCGCACATTGCAGTGCTTGCTATGTGTGCATTTGCGGGAGGGGCACTCACTAAAGACATGCCACACATTTTTTAGGGGAGGAGTTCACCTTGTGCTAAAGCACAGAGCGAAATGCACAGTGCCTTGCAGTTGAAGTGGTTCCCAATAAGGAACACATTCCTTGCTTAGGGAGTTCCTAGGCACAGGTGCATGCACAAAACTGTGCCAGGGGCACTGAGATGCTCTGTTACCTTTGTAGGGCTTGTAGGCGCTAGCAAATGTTTTGCTGCTAAAATATAACCAGTCGACTGCCGCCGACGTGGCTTTTACAAAAATCTAGATCTTACGGACGCTACTTGTGCTCAGCACATCAAAATTGCAAGCATATGTCTGCTGCCTTTGTGTTTTATAAAAGCACGGTGTACATGCACAGAGTCTGCCCATATTGTATACGTGCACGTGCATGACTGTACATGCTGGGATATTCCTGCAAAACAGATGTATGCACCTGATACACGTGGTTTTGGCCCACCCTGGCAGCATGCGCTCTCTCAAAAGGTTTATCAAGCGCTCGTTCCACGCAAGCGTGAACAATGAAAATCATGTTCCATCCAACTTGAGAGCCAGATCGTGTACCAGATCATGCTTTTTAACAAAGGAGAGTTTTGACGAGCCCACCGCAACTAACCCAGATATTTGGCAGGATTGTGGCTTGATCGACCAGGGCAATTTGTGCCTGCAGGTAGCACCCGCTATGGATACCTTGCCTGTTATGAATGCCTGAATGCCTGCCATGAATACCTTGCCTGCAGGTAGCACCCGCTATGAATACGTTCATGTGGACCAGTCCCTTCACAGCCGCCCACGTCACCACGCTGTACAAGCTGGGTGTGGCTGTGTTGCCGCCCATTGCAAAACGGCTAGCCTGCGGTGATGCTGGGGTGGGCGCGATGGCAGAGCCTGCTTCAATTGCAGAGGCCACTCGTGCACTACTGCAAACAACGCAGGTGAGCTGCGCGTGGTTTATAATGCTGTACAGAAAGTGTGCACTCTTACTGCAAACATGTGGGGCACGCTAGTTTATGTGTTGTGTTATGTGTGGTACTGCTATGTAGGCTGCTACGAAAGATCTGCACAGGACAAAAGACAACAGGGAAGAGGAGCTGCTTGTTTAGTTCCTTTCTGCAAATGGCGCAGGTGGGGCACGCAAGATTGCATGTTCCCCAGCAAAATGGATTGCTGTGAGGAAGCATGTCTTAAGCAAGGCACGCGTGCACTCCTGCAAACAATTACCTCATGGGTGCGTCACGAAATAGAATTTCGCTTGGCAGCCCCAATGGCGGTACGTTCTCAGGCCACAAATATAAAATCTCCCCGTAACCTTTAATATTTTGAGCGATGGGAAGGACAGAAAGGACAAGTTAATTGCTTGGACAACTAGGCCAGGAAGCATCATACGTCCTCAATAGTATGTCCTTCTTCTTTGGCTGAGCAACGTTATAATGTTATACATTTTGAATGCACAAAATGGTACCGTTTACAACCTCATGCTCCATTTCAATGGTGAAGACTTGCTAACAAGCACATGCGAGACCATGAGCGCCTTTTCTGTTTGCATTCACAGGAAAGGGACCGAAAATTCTGGCAACAATGGCTACCTTGGCCAAGACAACAAAAGCTGCCTGGCGGTGTGTACAGAAGAAGAAAGCGCCCTTTGCCCTGCCGGCCAGCCTTTGTCGCTCCTGTAGTTTCCGCATTATCAATCGCCATGTTTGTCCAGACTGCATGGTTGCTGCAAAGACGAAGGCAACCTCAACAGTAGGAGGTATCTTTCCTTTTACGCACAAGTTTTAGCATACCGCAAAGTATAGTAGTATCAAGCAAAGTATGTCGGAAATGGCAGTACCAAAAGCAAAAATACCAAAAGAACCAAAAGGGCAGTGAGCTGATTGTTAAAGTATTGTTGGGAATGAGGAATGAGCTGTGGCAAAGAGGTTTTTCTGTGTCCAATAAATGAGAAATTTATCCGCTGGAGCCTTTCAGGAGCTGGGTCTTGATTCTCTAAAAGCTGTGAAACTTGCTTCCAAGCTTCATGTTCATGCATTATGTTAATTATAACTTGTCCATACCAGATTCTTCTTTTCCAGTACTTCATCAACCCTCATCAGGAGCCCGTTTCAGGTCAAGCGTGCAACCCTCCTGATCCCCATTGATCTTTTTCTTATTCTATTGCTTTGTGGAGGGGCTTTATGGTATTTGGTGGTATTAAAGTGGCTCCTTTTCCTTATTTAATGTGGGAAGTGGTTTTCACTGTTGCTCTGCGTAGTTTCTTTTGGTGGTGGTACAGGCTTTCGCCTTCCCTATTTTTCTGCACAAGGTGGGATGTTGTGTGTCGCATTGCATTCCTTAAGTAAAATAGGATGCAAAACAACATCCTTTCCTAGTTCATGCCGGTAGTATACAATGTCTGAAAAGAAAATCTACACAGGCAGTAAAAATCACTCTCCAGGTTGTACAAGGTAAGGATGCCACTTTGGTGGCGTACTGAGTAAAACTCCTTAAACATCAGACAAAAAAAGCCCAGCCTGAGAGGTCCAACAGAGTGCCAGAAGGAGAAAAGAAGTCACAAATTGACTGGAGTACCAAAAAGGCTGAAACAAGCAAAAGCACCAGGCACAAATTAAGCAGAGCTGAGAACTGAAGAGAAAAACTACGCAGGCAATGAATACCACTCCTCACATCAACTAAGGAATAGGAGCCACTTTGGTACCGAGTAATGTAAAGCTCCTCCACCGCGAAAAGGAAAGGAAAATTCAATGGGGATCAAGAGGGTTGCAGGCTTGGCCTGAAACCGGCTCCTGATGAGAGTTGATAACAGTACCGGAAAGGGCACGTCTGGTATGGACAAGTCTAGCAGCGAAGTTCACAGAGTGCACATGGAGCTTGGAGGCAAGCTTCTTAACTCTTTGAGAGTCAAGACCCAGTTCCTTAAAAGGCTTCAGAGTGTGATTGTTGTAGATGGTGCCGCCCACACCCAAAAGGATGATGTGGAGAGTAACGGAGACTCCTTGGAGAATGTTGCAGATATCTTTGCGCTGTTCCTTTGCGGTATTTAGCTGGTTCTGAGGTCTGGTGTCCTCTCAATACTTGATCTCGACGAGGTGGATGTCACACCGAGTTCTGCTGAGGTGCTTAGGTCGGTGCTGTCTGGGGCATAACACAGCAGGGCTCGACACCTAAACGGTACAAGAATTATTGTTGGCGTATTTCATAGGTCAAGAAGAGATAGCAAACTCCCTACTACAAGGTTGAATTGAACCGAAACTTGATTAATAAAATGGGAGCAAGAGAGGTAGGCTGGAAGAAATGAAAGGAATTGGGGGGGCAACCAGGCTGATGAGAAGAAGGGCAAAACGTGTACGAGAAAGGTCAAGCACGGGGAAGAAAGAAGGAAGAAAAGCCTGCGTACTTTGGTGCCTACGTAAAAACAAGGTTTAGGAAGACAGGGCTAGTAAAGAGTAACAGGGAAACGGGCCGAGAGCAAGGGGAAGCAGGCCAACCTAGACGTAGGGAAAGCAGGCCAACCTAGAGCAAGCCTGAGGCGGCAGACACGCTAGGATGGGAGCTGCAGTGAAACAGCTAAGGAGCTGTTTGGCCTAGCATACATACACGCACGCACAAAGGGGTGAGTCTGGCCTTGTTCGTCAAATAAGCGAGCAGTAAGCCAAACAATAGATCCTAATAAGGCTTTCTAACATTCCGACGGGGTTAGCTAGCTCTCAACATGGCAGTCGGGGCAGCAAGGCACACAACATACCCCACTTCCTTCCTCCCTGTTTGGCATGGCTGCTCTAGCCTAGCCCTTCATGGGCCATCCGTAAATGGCCTCGCATCATGGGCCATCCGTGGCCCCCTGCTCCCACCACAGAAGTTAATTTTGTAATTGAGCTGGCAATTTACCATACCATACGGCCGCAAGTGACCTGTTTTGTAATTGGTACAGGGGTCTTGTTTCATCCTGGATGCTTATGTATGTCTTGCCATTTAGTAAGTGCCGGTTAATTGGCTTACAGTTAAGACGAAAAAGACGAAAGGCCAGACTAGCACCACTAGCCTATGGGAAAGGACGAATAGAGACCGATACTCTTCACTCATTCGTCATAACGTAAAAATTACTACCATGCATCAGGCGTGTCACCTTCTGTGTTCATTCCCTTGTATAAAATTGCCAAGCAACTTCTTTTATTGTATGAATGTAAACAAAAGAAAATAGAGAGGGGGGTTGCCTGGTGCGGGCACCTAAGTAACCCCCTCCCTTAATCATGCTAGCTGTGTCCCCACTACCAGCGGAGTTTTCTTTTTCTTAAAAACGAAAGAGAATAGAGAAAAAAAGGCTATGCTGGCAGTGAAAAATATAACACCCACGTTTTTACAATCTATGATGAAAGAAAGGATGCCATGCATCTTTTACCATTTGCCCGTAACAAAAGCCTTTATTTGAGAAAGATATTGAGAAGGTGTGTTTTCCTCTGAGGGTGAGTTTGTATCCATACCATCAGCATCGACATTACAATCTAAGACATCCTGCACCACCCATGCAAACAAAAGAAGGGCCTTTACAGAAAGGCACTGGAGGTGATTGAAGGCTCTCTACTGCAGCTCTTTCACCACTGTTGTGTTCTCTGGGGAAGATGTCTGCTGCTGCAACAGGTGCGCTGCCAGACCAAGAAAGGGCACAAAACGCTGAAGGACTGTTGCACTGGGCACCGAGCCAAGCAAAACTGCCTGCCACACCGAATATAGGACGGCATCGAAGACAAACGCGTAGAAAACACGGTTGCTCGACATTTGCTGGTTGAAGTACATCAGCCTGTGCAAAAGTACAGAAGGATTCAAAATCTGACTCCGTATGGGAGCAGCAAGCGCATGGCACAGCAATAAGCACATGGACTGTGTGTGTTATGTGTGTGTATGTGTGTGTGTTATGTGTGTGTTATGTGTGTGTATGTGTGTGTATGTGTGTGTATGTATGTATGTGTGTGTGTGTGTGTGTGTGTGTGTGTGAGGCGCGACCAGAAATCAAACGAAAGATGGTAAGGCTTCTAGTCAATTTGATTAAATCAGTGAAGCACATAACCTGCCATACTTTTTTGTCACTTCACTGCAATGGTTTTTGCTCGGCATTTAGTCTTTTGCACATCCAATGATCATATAACACTGGATAGCTGTGTCCTGTGCAAAGTCATCCTTTCTATTTCAGACCTTCTTGCAAGAGACTGTGGCATTGTGACAATATCTCCCTGGCAAGCACGTACATATTCACAGATACATACACAAGCATGCACTACGGGCGCACCAACCCACAGACCTACCTTTCCTGCAAGTCCCCTGCAAGTTCAGGTCTTCCAAGCAGGGCCCACCCTACAGAAAAGAGGCCCACAGAAAGGCCGATCAAGGCACAGGCGTTGGTCCAATTTGGGTAACTTGCCTGTGATTTGAGCGTTGGTGTGCATGCGACCATGTTGGCATGTGCGTAAATCACATTTTGTACGGAGGTAAAAAAAGGTAGCGCTCAAACCTTCTGATATTGATTACGAGCATCTGGGGGCCAGTAGACTGGATAAATCAGATGGCATGTAACAGTACGCATGTGTTTAAATCACTCCTCACATTAATTGAAGGAAACCAGGTGGCTTCTTTTGGTGTGAGAAAGGCAAGCGTCAAAGCAATAACGATACTGCTGGTGCAGGCACCACAAACAACAAGAAATGTGTCCACATCTTGGAAAGTACGCACAACAGTTTTAACTTAGCATTTAGCACGGATTTTTGCTTGCAGGATCCCTACTTTTAGCCTCTGGTTATGTGTCTCTATTTGGTGCTCAATATGAGCGAACAGAAAAAAATAAACGAGGTGCAGACAATATATATTTCATCTGATGCTTATACTGGCAAGGTTACTACATGCTTCACGCACAAAGGCCCAGTTACCTAGCACAACACACCTACAGTACATACCGGCTGATGGCCGCTGCCTGCACTAATTTTCTCCTCAGGCTCTGGGGCCGCTCGCAAGGCCAAGAAAGGAATGAAGAACACGTTTGTAACAAACATGATAGCGGTCCACCAGGCCCACTTGTTCTGGACCTGTTAAAGCGAGTATGCGTGCGTGTGTGTGCGTGCTTGTGTACGTGTATTCGCGTGTTCCTGTGTATGTGTGTGTCTGTTTGTGAATGTGTGCGTGTGTGTGTGTGCCTTCTCACAGAACAGGCCACCTCAGAACGCTGTCCTTATTAATATTATCTCAGTAGAATGAACAGCCTTTACGTCAACATGTTGGCTGAAATAACAAGGACCCTTTTGTTAATCAAAACAGGATACAATTGGTGCAAGGTAATTTAAGGTGGTGGACTGAGCAAGTGCCCAAACATGCTTCTTTTTAACAAGCAAGGGGCAACTCCCACAGACCACTTCATAAAATTGAACTCACCCTCGATGTATTTAATTCTGTGTACAGACTGACAGGACGAAACACACATGTAGGACCCTCAATGTAACTAACTTTGTGTACAGTTGACAGGACCAAACACATATGCAGGGCACCTATACCCAAGATGCGTGCTTTCCAGGGAAACAGCATACTAATTTTGCAGCAAAAAACAAGCTTCACGCCGAGACCTTTTAGGCATGGTTCCCCCAAATGGCAGATCAGGCAACAGCACTTTGGAAAATCAATGACTGAGCATGCAATAAACCTTCCTTTTTGGGCCTCGGTCCACCCCCTTCTGGGAAATCATCACCTTTGCGCTCTTCTTCTCAGTGAGGATCACTGGAAGGAACAAAAGGCCCCATGCAGCTACAAAGTTAAACAGGGCTTCAGATACAGGGTTTTCTGGGAAGCTGCAGGAAGATGTGTGTGTATGTGTGTGAGCGTGTCAATGGAGAGATCACAGCAAAGTGTGCCAATTGCTTAAAACCTGTGTCGTCACTATTCCTTACACACATTGATGCAGCATACCCATTGCACACGCCCAAAGACACAGAATGCAGAACAAAATACGAGACTTTTGGCCCCAAGGCACAAAGCTGCTCCAGTGGAAAAAAACACTCACTCTGGAATGAATGATAAATTTAAAGCATTGAGCCCTATGTTGACGTAGAAGAAATTGAGGCTCTCGTGGAAAACTTCCTGAAAATGGCAGAGGGTGGTTGATATGTACGTACGTGTGTGTACATGTATGTGCATGCGTGTGAGTATGCGCGTCAATGCATGTACGTGAAGATGCACAGTAGAATTGCGTGATTGTTTGCTGAAAATATCCCTATGCCTGGCAATTGCAGGCAGCAAGCGCACTTGCCATTGCATGTGTACACACGTTTACTTACAACGCCACAAACATCTTACCAGGAGCACGTCAGGAGGAGTCATCCAGGCCGGCATGCCCGGAGCTGAGGTGCCGAATAGAATGTACGCATTGTAGCCTTACAAGCAAGGAGGGTGTGCAACAGATTATCAGTTCGTCATGATTCATAAAATGTTAGCACGCCTGTCTGACAGCACCCACGCCTTTGTGCATACAATTCACACAAAAATGTTAGCACCTTTGTCTGACACCACGCCTTTGTGCATACATTTCACACAAATATCAACACGGTCGCAAAACGCCTCTACGAGCATACAATTCACACCACGCTTTTACAAACATACAATTGACAAAAATATCAACACGGTTGCAACACACACACCTTTACAAGCAGCACAAAAACAACGAAACCCTTGCTTAAAGCACCTCGTCAGTCGAAATCACACGCGCAACTGTATGTGCACATCTACATGCAATTCCACTAAACATTATAATCACGTACACAATTGCATGTTAACACACACGCACGCACCCACAGACTTATACACACCTGCATACAACGCCATACAGCTGCATGCCCACAAACTTACACACACCTGCATACAATGCCCACAAACTTACACACACCTGCATACAACGCCCACACAGCTGCTGCGGCTAATGGGAGGCGCTTGAGATTGGATGGATCTGCTTTAGGGCCAAGCTTCCGGATAAGGGGGGCCACTGTACGCGTGTATGCATGTGCGTGTAATTTCATTCACACCCAATTCGCTTTCGAATTAACAGCACCAGCAACTCACAAGCACGACAAAAGAAATCAAAGTTACATCAGCTTTATTACAGCGTGTTTGTGTTAAGGCGGTGAGCACGCACCCTGCAAGCAAATCCTGGACATAAAGGACACGTTCAAATTTTGAAATGTACAACCTTGTTTGAACCACAACACGAGAACACACACACACACCTGCTGTAAGGAGCCCCAGGGAGGAGGCACCGGGCTTAGAAGGGCTTTCAACCAAATCACGAGCCTATCCGTGTGTGTATGTGTGTGTGCGCGCGCCAGCGTTTGTAATCTCTAGAGGGTTGCCGTAACAAAGCACGGTCAAGGCGCATTCATGGGATTTATGAGAAAGGATTGCACGCCATCTGCTCCAGAAACAGTCCAGTGTTTAGTACCAAATGGGGGTGCTATTGGCGCACAAAACCCACTTTCACAGTGGCACTTTAAAGTCTGTTGCTAACACAAGGAAGTGTGCTCAAGCTATGAGGGAAGTGCTCAAAAGACACTATTCAAGGGAAGATAGTGGGGGGGCAAGCAACCTCTCTTTGTAGAGCGTGCAAGGACAACAGGCAGAGCCACCAAGCCCACCGTTAGTATTTGGCCTTGATCGTTCATGGTGTAGAAGCTGCAGCCTCTAGAGAACGGAAATTGAATGCCTTCACCAATTTCAACGTGCCTGCACATCAGAAAAATGGAAGCAGTTTGTGTAGCAGTGCAGTGCGCACACCCCGGGGTTACCACATTATTTTTTACCCTTTCCACATAACAGAACGATGCACCCTTTTGAAGAAATTGCAAAGAAACAGGAACGAAGCTAGTAGCACAAATAAGATTTCCTGCTGTACCAACACATTTTTATTCAGCCTTAATTCAAAAATTATTTTCGGCCTGAACCCAAAAGTTGCTCTGCTATATATTCCTTTGTATTGTGGACAAAACTTCTCAAACAAATGTGACTTAATTCAAAAGAAATCCAGGCTCAAACGAAGATACAAAAGAAGCATACACCCAATCACGTACCACGTGATGCCTGCCTTCTTCTCGTCTCCTGCGATGTCCTCCATTACAAATTGTAAGTCACTGGGTACCTCATCCCGCACCTGCAGGATGCGCATATGCAGCGCGTGTGTGTATGTGTGTGTGTGTGTGTGCTTGTGTGCGCGCGTACCTGTGTGTCAAAATGTGTGTCGACATGATTTTTGTGGTTTTTTGCCGTGTGAATGAATGCACGTGAAATCAGCCTGTATCTCACTTGCACGGCACAGTGCAAATTTTGCAGGCACTTATCTGCGCAATCTGCCCTGATCAATCACTACTGTCTGGTAAATGTCTACACTGCAACGTAGTGCATTGGTCGGCAATAAGTCTATTTATTTATTGGAAATAATTCCGACCAGAGCTGTCACTCTGAGAACTTGTTCATGATGCGTGATACAACTTTGACCTGCGTGCTCTGTAAAAATCTTGTCTGTTCATAATTATAAATTGTCAAGCAGGCTTCATTTTGGTCTGCTGAAACATGTAAGCAGCACCTTTCCCCCTGCACACCTTAAGAATCATGCCATTAATCAATGCTTCGCATTTCTTTGAATAGGCAACACTTGGGCGACCTGCCTACATCCAGCTACTATTCTCCGTTAATCATTTTCCTTAAAATCCCCACTTAATACTTTCAAGCAAAGAGAAGAAAATGGCAAAAAAACAGCAAAAAAAACCCACCCACCCACCGACCTTCCTCATGTACGCAACCACCTCCTCTCTTCCCCTGAAGGGCTCTTCAAAAATCATATCGTGGTATGTCACATCTGGCGCCATGACCGAAGCAATGGTGTCAATGTCCCCTGCATTGTAGGCGCTGTAGAACCTGCAGGTGCGATTCCAGGAAAGGCAAGGCGCCTTTTCAGGCACTACGGGGCAGTAGTAATATTCGTATGAGCACTGGTTGCGAGTCTTCCCTGAATGCCTGCTGATCTATATCAGCACAGACTCTTACTGGTGCTTTTCACGACGGGGCAACCCAGGAACATGGCGAGGAAGATAGTGGCTGATTGTCCGAAGGGACACAAAACTTCCCTGTATGTATGTTGATGACACCCTCTTTCAAATCACACCTCAAACAAAACTGTCAGAGGAAGGCAAGCGTAGGTGAGGTGTTAGTAGAGTGTTTATAAGAAAGGTAGCATCTTCTCTACTAAGAAAAAGAGCCATTAAGGAGCGGATTTAGTAATTGCAAGATCAAGATGCTTTTTAGCTTGACTTCCCTCTGGTGGCCACCTGGAGACTCGCTGTACTAAATCTACAAATTTGCATAAAGGACGGACAGCGCTGACGTGTCTTGCATGATTCAATTCACACCTTACATCGACAAAATTCGCAGGATGATGAAATAACCGTTAGCTAGTAATCACAGCAGCTTATACATCAAGTGTCTCCAAACCTCATCAGGAAGCGTTTACAAGTCGCAGGTTGATAAAGCGGGTCTGTCAACAAGATGTAACCACAATTTTGATAGCATTGCAAAACGGATCCCTCCCAGCGTAAGCATAAGATGTGTTTGCCCTGCTTATTGAGCGACTGTAAGGCACTCTCACTTTGTGACCACCTCCTTGGCTGTGAGGATGGTTGTCGTCTGAGATGACTGAGGCGACTGGCCTGAAGCTGCAGCAGCACGGACCTGCACGTCAGGAATTGAATATTGTAAGTATGAATGCAATACTCCACAATTATTTGGCAATTGCCTCACGGACATGGAGAGCACGAACATAAGCAGGTGTGCAGGTCTCTGTGTGAGAGTGTGAGAGTGTGAGAGTGTGAGAGTGTGTGTGTGTGTGTGCGTGTGCGTGCGTGTGTGCGTGCGTGCATGCGTGTGTGTATGTGTGTGTGTGTTTGAGTGTGTGTGTGTGTGTGTGTGTGTGTGTGTGTGTGTGTGTGTGTGTGTGTGTGTGTGTGTG
>Ga0307948_1003272_pt1 | contig 11962 bp, 13 predicted proteins | sample OrgLakmetagen280_FD_201824 | JGI IMG/M metagenome (GOLD analysis project Ga0307948, IMG submission 201824) | Saline water microbial communities from Organic Lake, Antarctica - #280 | ecosystem: Environmental > Aquatic > Non-marine Saline and Alkaline > Saline | place: Antarctica: Organic Lake...
ATTAATGTTATAAACCAGTGCTTTTTATTTTATGAATTTCTAAAGAACAATTAATTTAAGGTATAGAGTTATATGTGAGAATAGTCCATTAATCTATTTAGGGGAAAGAGGCGGATAAACATTAAATTAATTAAGCTTTTCATACACTTTTTCAAGTCCTTTTAAAATTCTATCTTTAAATTCTTCTTGTTCATTCTTTGTTTTCATAAATTTCTAAAAGATTAAATAAGTAGAGATTTTAATTGAAAACTGTGGAAATATTAAATAATCCATTAGTTGACGATCAAAGAATCCTCCCCTTCCCCAGATTTCCCATTATCAATTGACAATTATCAAATATTAATTGCTAAAAGTCTTTACAATTCTTTATTTTTGGAAGTCAAACAAAATATAATCCAAATGAGTACAATTGAGGCGATAGGCCAAGGAGATGTAAGATTTTCAATCAATGATAAAGGAATTGCAACAGTGATTTTCAATCACCCGTTGAGTAATTCTTTACCTGGTCGTGTATTGAAGAAATTAGCAGACACAATTACAGCGTTAGGTCAAAAAGACGAAACGAAAGTAATCGTATTAAAATCTGAGGGTGATCGTGCATTCTGTGCTGGTGCTAGTTTTGATGAATTGATTTCAATCAAAGATTTAGATACAGGGAAGAAATTTTTTATGGGTTTTGCCAATGTAATTAACGCTTGTCGTAAATGTCCAAAATTAATTATCGGACGTGTCCAAGGAAAAACCGTTGGAGGTGGAGTAGGACTCGCTTCAGCTGTTGATTATTGTTACGCTACAAAATTTTCTTCAGTGAAACTATCTGAATTGGCTATTGGAATCGGACCATTTGTGGTTGGACCAGCTGTAGAACGCAAAATAGGAACATCTGCAATGAGTCAGTTGGCAACTAACGCTACAGAATGGCAAACTGCTGATTGGGCAAGAGAAAAAGGGTTGTATGCAGAACTTTTTGATACAGTCGAAGAAATGGATGCAGCAATTGAAACTTTAACAAATAAGCTAGCGACTTCAAATCCTGAAGCAATGAAATTATTGAAAGGAATTTTCTGGGAAGGAACAGAAGACTGGGATACATTATTACAGAATCGTGCTGCATTGAGCGGTGAACTCGTGCTTTCTGATTTCACGATTAACGCTATAAACGCATTTAAAAAGAAGTAAGCAACTAAATGGGTGAACAATTTTTTATAGATGTAAAGGATAAGTTGTTGGAGTTTTTGTGGAGCATCGGTCCTACATTACTTAAAGCTGTAGTTGCTTTATTTCTGGGAGTGTTTATCATCAGAGTCTTGAAACGTATTCTGAGAAAGTTCATGCGAAAAACCCAAACGGAACTCTCTTTAAAAACATTCGTTGAAAGTTTAACCACTTTCGTTTTATACGGTCTTCTTTTTGCGACAGTTGGAATAATCCTTGGAATAGAAACGACTTCCTTTATAGCTATGTTCGGTGGTGCCGCAATTGCTGTAGGTTTAGCATTGCAAGGAAGTTTAGCTAATTTTGCAGGCGGTGTTTTAATTCTTGTTTTTAAACCATTTCGTGTTGGTGACCTTATCCACGTAAACCAAACTTTAGGAACTGTTGAAAAAGTAGATATTCTTTATACCCGAATCAAAACATTTGATGGTCGAATGATTACCATGCCAAACGGAAATGTTGCCAATAGTGATGTTGATAACCGAACAATGAATGATGCACGGAGAGTAGACTTGTTTTTAAGTGTTTCACTTGATGAAGACGTTGATCGGATTAAAGTAATTCTTTTGGAGGCAATGAAGAAAGATCCAGATGTTTTGAAGGATCCAGTTCCTGATGTATGGTTAGATGGTATTGAAGAATACAATATGAAAATTACTGCGCGCTCTTGGGGGAAATCAGCAGAATATTGGCCATTGTATTGGAAACAACTTGAAAATGTGAAAAAAGCACTGGATGATCATGGAATTAAAATTCCTGTTCCAAAACGTGAGATTTCTTACGCTTCTCCAGCAGAAGACCCCAAAACCTAATTTTAGGGCTAACTTTGAACTCTGCTAAATAAAGGTCATGAAAAAAGCACTTTGTTATCAATGTAAACAATGGTCAAGCGATACAAAAGTTTGTGAGCATTGTGATTATATCATTAGTCAAGAGGTGAAGGATGAAATTAAGAGAAAAGAAGAACTGAAATTGAATCCTCCGAAACCACCTTCTAAGCTTGCCAAGGCGATGGAGTATTTACGCAAATCAAAGAATCCCTTTTTGAAATTGTTCTACTATATTTTAATGGGGATTTGGATGCTTTATGCCGGAATAGTTGTGATTATTATGTACATCGCTTCAGCAGCAGCAGGGTAATGAAAACAATCACACATCCACTTTTTATTGTTTTAGCTTTAATTTATGCAGTTTATTATGGCTTAAAACAAACCGATTTCATTTTTCCAGTTTTCATTTCAAATTATCTTGCAGATTTACTAAGTATATTCTTGGTTAATACCTTTACATTGTGGAGCCTCAGGAAAATTAAAAAAAGACCCAGCTTAGAACTGCCTATATATTTAGTCATACTGTGTATAGTCATGTTTGCCCTATTTTTTGAATTCATTTTACCTCAGAAAAATCCTATGCATGTTTATGATATTTGGGATATTCTATGCTACCTTATTAGTGGAGTAGCCTATATCTTTTGGCGAAGGGTGTATAATTGACAATTGATAATTAACAATTAATAATTGATAATTATGTACTTCCCTAAATTCTCTGTATTCGGATTCAATATAAATGCCTTTAAAAACACGTTCTACTAGAACACGTCTAGGTCATTCAATATTTACAAACCATATCGTTAAAAATTAAAACCCACCTGAGCCCAAAAATTCATAATTCATAACTCATAATTATTTAAGCTCTTTTATCAATTCACTTAATCTTTCAATAGTCACGTGATCCATAATCACAATTTTATTCCATTGAGGAGCTTTATGATTATCGGGAACCAATCCATATTTTTTAGCGACTTCTGAAGTTATAAATTCACTTCTTATTGAGATGATGTTTGAGGAAGGGTGGCGATAATATTTTACTTGTAAATCATCTAATTGCTCACACATCCAAGCTGCTCTTTTTTGAAGAATGAAAATTTTCTCCATCCAACCATACGGTCCATATTTCGTTAAAATCATCCACACAGCCACTGCATTTGCTCCAGAACGACTTCCGATTAAGGTATAATCTTCACCCTCAACATAACTCGCTTCTTTGGTATTAGCATAATGCATCAAATCTTCTCGGATTACGAAAATCCCAGTCCCATATGGGGCTTGTGCCATTTTGTGTGCGTCAAGTGTAACAGAAGAAATCTTCGGATTTCTAAAATCTAAATGGTGTTCTTTTTGAGCAAATGGGAAATAAAAACCTCCATAAGCACCATCTACATGAATGAAGTAATCTATTCCGTCTCTTTCTAAGACAGTAGAGTAAAATTCTGGTTCGTCAACAGATCCAAACATTGTTGTCATCATGTTGGCCACGACAATAAATGCTTTAACACCTTTTGCTTTTTGAGTATCAACAGCGGATTGTACACTTTCTTCAGAAATAAAACGTCCATTATCAGAAACTCCTGCTTTTTGAACAGGTAAACTGAAAACATTTCCAGCCTTATCCATCGAATAGTGGTTGTCTTCAGAGGTTAGAATGCAAATCTCCTCATTTTTTAAACCTTTCTCCTGCTTGAAATAATTACGGTATATCCAAATGGCTTGCATGTTCGCTTCTGTTCCTCCAGAGGCAACATAACCATCAAATTTTTCATCCTTGTCACCACCCAAAATGTCGTGGGCACAAATTTTAATCAAATCTATCTCTATCTCTTGGGTTCCAGCAAAGAAGGATTCCGATGAACCTAGTGTATGACAACCAATATGATTAGGATTTTTTATCAATGTGGAAAGAAAAGGAGCATCTTTTAGAAATGCAGCATCTTGACTAAAAACAGTTTTATCTAAGTATGATGCAGGGATCCCTAAAACATTTTGTTCATCATAATTTACATTTTTAGACAAAGCGCTAAATACAATCTCTTTAATTTCCTCCTCTGATTTTTTATCCCAATACTGATACATCTTCTTCTATTTTTTTGTAAAGCTAAACAATCTATAAGTTATAGTGCGAAGTATAAAATTGAGTTTATCAGTTTTTTTGAAATTATTGTTTTATCAAAACTTGAAATACTAAATAGTGTCTGGTCGGAAACACAACAAAATTAAAATTGATTCTTTTGAGTTTATTTTGATTTTTTTTCTTGTCAGCTGATGCTAAGGCATCTCCTAAAGAAAGAAAATCAAACCGCAGCAAAGCAAGCTCATAGCCTGTCCCGAGAAATTGGGAAAAACCTTAAAAAATTATTATTATTGAATAAATATTTCTCATCCCGATAAAATCGGGAATAAAAGTTGTCTGTTTCCGACCAGACACTAAATAAAAACACAGTGCTTCTCTTGTTCTTTCTGACTTTCAAATACTTTAATTGTCTGACAGAAAACTCAACATATTTTAGTCTTTGCAAAGACTAATTAGTAGCTGCAAGAAAACTAATCATTTTTAAGTCTTATCAAAGACTAATTAATAGACAAACGGCGGTTCATGGCAAATCATTTGTAACGGAATCAATAATGATTTGGAATTTATTAAGTTTAGCTAAAATAATCATTAATTTTGTTGCACATTTTAGTAATAAAAAACCTGTTAATAGGTCATGGCTGAGAATTCAAAATTTAAAGATTACCGACTCTTTACAAAGTTTAGATTATCATTTTCTGTTATTATTTCTGCATTGTCAGGTTTTTTATTTGCTGGTGGAGGAACATGGTTAGAAGCTTTTTATCTTTTAATAGGTGGACTTTTAGTAACAGCAGCCAGCAATGGGAGCAATCAAATTTGGGAAAAAGACCTAGATAAAAAGATGGCGCGTACCGAAAAAAGACCATTGCCGCGTGGTTCAATGAGTCTTTTTGAAGCCTATACTATTGTCATTCTTTCCTTATCTGTAGGTTCATGGATGCTTTATCAACTCAATTTGAATTCTATGATTCTTGGATTGGTCGCTTATGTATCCTACTCTTTTATATATACACCATTAAAACAAGTTACTCCATGGGCAGTAATTGTGGGTGCTTTTCCAGGTGCAATTCCTCCAATGTTAGGTGCTATTGCGGTAACAAATACTTTTTCAGCAATGCCGGGAGCTTTATTTTTCGTTCAGTTTGTTTGGCAATTACCTCATTTTTGGGCAATTGCTTGGGTTGTGCACGACGATTATCAAAAAGCAGGGTTTTATTTGTTGCCTTCAATGTCTGGAAAATCAAAAACTTCAGCGTTTAGAATAGCACTTTCAGCCTTATTATTGATACCATTTTCACTCTTTCCATGGGTGCTTGATTTTGTTGGAACTTTTAGTGTAATGGCAGCTTCTATTTTGGGATTGATCTTTTTCTTGTACTCGTATAAATTATATATGACATTAGATGACAAAGACGCAAAAAAATTAATGTTTGCATCATTCATTTATTTACCTTTGATCCAGTTTGTTTATGTAATTGATAAATATTTCTTTTTTACATAGTGTAAATTACATAAATAGTGACTGATTGGAAAAAGACAATTGTATAAATTGTATAAATTTTGAGCCTATTTCGGTTTTGATGTGTATCCGAACAGACACGAACTAAGTAAAAATAAAAATGAATCAAAAAAACAAAAAGTCATGAGAAAAAATTTTGACGATTCCTACCCAAGAGATGTGCAAGCCAAAGTTAAAAAGAACCTAGTTTGGATTGTTTGTGTAAGTATTAGTATGATGTTTGCTGGATTTACCTCCGCTTATATTGTATCAATGGGAGACAGTTTCTGGGTTAAGGTTGACTTGCCAACAGCATTTTTCATTAGTACAGCTATTATTATCCTAAGTAGTATTGTTTTATTTGGTGCCACTAAAGCAGCAAAAGCAGGTAATGTTTCTCGCGCTAGATTACTAGTTGTTGTGACATTGGTTCTAGGAATAGGGTTTGCTGTCTTTCAACTCATGGGCTATAAAGCACTTGTGAAAAGCGGCGCGCATTGGGTGAGCAGTATTATAGTTGATGATGGTCGTTATGGTGATTATTTCGAAATCAAAAAAGATGGAGAATATTTAACGGTAGACAATAATCAATATTATCTCAACGGAGAACAGATTGAAGGGGAGGACAAAAAAGATTTACAAGCATTTGCGAATCAATTTATGGTTCCTAATATTCCAGCATTAAAAGATAAAAACATAAACTATGGCGAATTCACTTTGCTTTATAAAAGCGAACCTCTAAATTTTATAGATGGAGAATTTATTCGTCCAAATGGAGAGCGTTTAGAAGCGTTAGATTTCCAAAGATTGAAATATCTAGTGCAAAACATCAAAGATGACAGAGCAGACTTCTTTATGCAAGGAGAAATGGGAGAAGATTTCAAACTGTTCTATAACGGAAATGAATTAGATTATAAAGAGCGAACTTTAATGTATAAAGGAAAACCGCTTAGCGCAAATCTTCAAAATAAGCTCTTAAGAGGGAATTCTGACATGAGTACTGCCTATTTTTATGTAATTACTATATTGCACTTACTGCATGTTGTGGCTGGGTTAATCATGCTTATTTATATGTCAGTTCGTTCATATACAGCTGATAACGCATATAAAATGGGGATATCTTTAAGCGCCGGATCTATCTTCTGGCATTTTTTAGGTGTTTTATGGTTATATTTATTACTATTTTTACTTTTTATTCATTAAATTCGCACTCAAAACTAATTGAAAAATGTCGGGACACGCTTCGAATGAAATTAATGCTAATGTCGGTTGGGATGGTAAAGGTTCCCCGTTTAGTGTAGGATATGGTAAATTAATGATGTGGTTTTTCCTTGTTTCGGATGCTTTGACATTCGGAGCATTCCTTATTGCATATGGCTTCACAAGATACTCTTATGGAGGGGCTTGGCCTATAGGAGAGGAGACATTTGACGCTTTGCCACTCGTACACGGTAGTTATCCACTTGCTTATGTAGCGTTGATGACTTTTATCTTAATTATTAGTTCTGTAACTATGGTGCTTGGTGTTGAAGCGGGTCACAGAATGGATAGAAAAGGAGTTACCAAATGGATGCTTGCAACTATTTTAGGTGGACTTATTTTCGTTGGTTCTCAAGCATGGGAGTGGTCACACTTTATCCACGGAACTAAATTCGGTAGGGTTGAGTTAAGCGACGGTTCTGTTGCTACAGCAAAAGGAGAGTTTGGAAAAATCAATAGCTTTGAAGTTGTTAAACCAGGTGAGCACTTTACTGAAGTAGGTGAATTGATTACCAATGAAAATATTTCAGAAGAAGATGGTGACTTAATGCACGCTTTTCAACATGCTGCGGCAAAAAGACATTTGTCAGGTTCTGCAGGTGCAATGATGATTACTCTGCATGACGGAACAGTAGCAAAAATAAACAAGGAAGCAGATAAAGATCTCCAGTTGATTATTAAATCTGCTGGTACGCAATATGCCGCTTCTTCTCCAGCTGATGAATCTACTCGAATTCATGAAGAAGAAGGTTCTGTCGCTTTATACTATGAAGCGCTTTCTAAAGGAAATGTAGTTTATGGAGCGAACCTTCAACAAAATGAATATGGTCCTCAAGCATATGGACAATTCTTTTTCTTTGTAACTGGATTCCACGGTTTCCACGTTTCAATAGGTATTCTTCTCAATATTATTATTTTCTTAAACGTATTAAAAGGTACATATCATAAAAGAGGACACTACGAAATGGTTGAGAAAGGTGGTCTTTACTGGCACTTTGTTGATTTAGTTTGGGTGTTTGTATTTACATTCTTCTACTTGATATAGACATATTCAATTCTAGCAATTATTCACTTGTATATATTATAACATGGATCAAAGAGACGACATTATAGAGTATTCTTTATACAACCACCATTCTGAAAAAGAAGGTAAGAAGTTAAGAAAAAAGATTTGGAAAGTAACCCTAATTCTTTCGATAGTTACTGCTGTTGAAGTATTCTTAGGGGCATTGGTAAAGCAAGGAAGTGAAATGTGGCTTACTGTAAAAGTACTCTTCGTTTTATTGACGCTTCTAAAAGCAGGATACATTGTTTTGACTTTTATGCACCTTGGTGATGAAAAGAAAACATTAAAATGGATCATACTTTTACCTTATCTAATTTTTATGCTTTATCTTATATTTATTGGTTTAACAGAGGGTGCATCGGTAGGAGTGAAAAATTAATGTACATTAAAATGTATTGTTTTGAGTGAAAAAAGAAAAAGAGGTGGACTCTGGAAGTCTCTTCTAATGATGTTTGTTGTTTTTGGACCTGCCTCCGTTTTGATTTTGATTACGATGGGCAAATGTGAGCACAACTTCGAAACATTACCAATATATTCAGAAATGCCAGCTTACGAATTCATAGGGGCAGATGGCAAAGTAATCAACAATAAAACCCAAGAAGGTAAGATTACTCTTTTTACAACTATCCAGACTTCTTGCCCTCAAGATTGTGCAATTAATCTTTTTAAATTTAATATAGGAATTTATCAAGACTATAGAAAAAATCAAAAGAGTTTAGGTCACATAGAAATTATATCTGTTGTTACAGATGAAAAGGGAAACCCAGTAGATAATATCGATGAATTGTTGTTTACAATGAATGATATGATTGAAGGTTATGATTCTACTATTTGGAATTTAGTTACCGGAGATCCTAAGCAAATTTACAACATAGAAAATAATGGTGTGAATCTGTATACTACTACTTCAGATAGTACCTACGCGAGTAAATCTTATCTTGAAACAATGCTTATTGTAGATAAACAAAATCAATTACGACTTGTTAGGAGAGGTAATCAAGAAGGTTTAATACGTGATTACAAGCAGCACGTTGCACTTTTACAGAAGCAATATGACAAAGATGAAAAACGCCAAAAAGAAGAAAACGGAAAAGAATAAATCTTTAGTTTTCACCTCACTTTTAATTATTTCTTTTCTCTTTGCTTGTTCTAATTCAGAAGAAAAAGAACAAAGAGTGAATCTCCCATATATTGGTCACCATGATGTTGTATATCGAGCTACAGAAGGCTATGAAGTTGGTGACACCATTTTTCACACGATACCAATGTGGAATTATTTAACCCAAGATTCAGTTTATCTTAGTTCAGAAGATATCAATGATAAAGTCTGGATTGCAGATTTCTTTTTCTCCTACTGTCCTACTATATGTCCACCGATGACTAAAGCAATGCGGGACGTTAATGATTCATTAGGAGCTTATCAAGAGGATTTGAAGTTTCTTTCTTTCTCAATAGATCCAGATAGAGATACACCTTCCCGTTTGCGCTTATACAGAAATCGTCACGATATTACAGCCGATAACTGGTTTTTCTTAACAGGAGACGAAGCGGAAACACATATTTTGGGAGTTGAAGGGTTTCAAATCCATGCCAATGCCGATAAACAAGCACCTGGAGGTTTTGCCCACAGTCCAAACTTCGTATTAATTGACAAAAATCAGCACATTCGTGGTGTTTATGATGGATTAGACCCAGTAAGCCGCAACCAACTTATAACAGATGCCAAAAAGATACTCAATGGAAACTAAAGACAAAACACCAGCCCAAATAAAGTCTTTTAAAAAGATAATTGTTGCTTTATCTATTGTTATTCCAATAGCTGTAGCCTTACTATTTGGAATTAAAATTAAACCAGAGGGATTAGATTTCTCATTCTTACCAGGCGTTTATGCCACTATTAATGGAATAACAGCAGTTTTATTGGTAAGCGCATTACTTGCAGTGTTAAATAAAAAATACAAGTTGCATGAAAAACTCATGAAAACAGCCCTTGTCTTTTCTTTATTGTTTTTACTGTTGTATATTGTTTACCATATTACATCAGACAGCACATCCTACGGAGGGCAATTCCCTGTTATTTATTATGTCATCTTGATTTCACATATTCTCTTAAGCGTTATAGTAATCCCATTGGTACTTTTTACCTATTTCTATGCATGGCAAGAAGATTTTGAAAAACACAAGAAATGGACACGATTCTCGTTCCCAATTTGGTTGTATGTAGCGGTAACAGGAGTTGTTGTTTATGTGATGATTTCGCCATACTATGGCTTGGAAATATAGGATCTAATCCGCTTATTTTTTCTCAAATACAAGTATGAAATATTAAAAGTTTAAATTGTAATATTTTATTAGTGTTAAACGTGAATTATTAGGTTTTTCATAGAGAATTAAAAATGATATTTCCTTATACTTATTCATGTTGGTTTCAGATGTGATTTGTTTTTTTTAGTGGATGGAGCAAAGTAGAACTTCTAGTATTATCTCTAGCCACAGATATCTCTTAGGACATCACATGTTTCGTAACCTAGGATTGGAATTAATAGCTGAGCGGAGTTAGCTTCTAATCACAAAAAATCATGCACCTATAAACAGAAATAATAGACACTAATTTTCGTTATAGATTTTATTTGAAACGGTATTTAATTTAAACGAGTGGATGAGCATCCTATTTTAAATTCGACTCCCTTTAAGAATTCAAGAAAAAACCTTATTCTCTAAAATGATATAATCACCGCGGGATGTTTTACTTCAACCGTGACTTTTAATTCACGGTTGAAGTAAAAGTAGCATATCACAAACCTTAAAGATCGTTGTAATATCTGTATTGAAAAAGCCATTTTAAAATCTAAAATGATTCTTTTGTCAAATCCTTTATGTTTCTGAAAAATCTTTCTTTCAAATGCTAATTAAACATCCTGCATCTTTTTCACTTGCTTCAATAACATCTTTTTTGGAAGAAAAGGAATTACTTTAAACATTGATTTTTGTCCGAAGGTCAAACCACCTAAAATATCTAATTTTCCTTCAATCATCCCATGGTAACCATCCTCTGCTACATTTCTAGCACTTGCGGGTTTCTGGAACATTTCAGTTTTATCCATTCCGGAAATTCTTCCAAACTCTGACTCAGTTGCGCCTGGCATTAAGTTTGAAACTGTTATATTGGTACCGCTTAACTCTTCAGCAATCGCATTACTGAATGAAGTTACATATGCTTTTGTTGCGTAATAAACAGCCTGAAGAGGCCCTGCCATCAAGCTCGCCGTAGAGGAAACATTAAGAATTTTCCCAGTGTTATTTTTGGTGAAATCTTGCAGGAAATAATGTGTTAAAGCTGTTAAAGCAATAACATTTAAGTTAATCATTGCAATGTCTTGGTCTAATTCTCTTTCATGGAACTTCCCTAATCCTCCAAATCCTGCATTGTTGATTAAATAATCTACCTTTAAATTAGCGTTGGTTACTTGCTGGTAAATTTCTTTTGCGGCATTAGGAGTTGATAAATCTTTTGGAATTACAAATACATTGATTTTGTATTTCTCTTCCATCTCCATTTTTATTCCATTTAGTTTGTCCTCGCTGCGGGCTATGATGATTAAATCACCCCCTTTTTCTGCATGTATTTGCGCAAATTCTTTTCCTATTCCGCTGCTTGCTCCTGTAATTAATGCTGTTTTTTTCATCATTCTAATTGTTTAGTTAGTTATTTCCCTATCCATCTAAATTTGTTTGAAGTTAAAGTACCATTTAATTTATGTTTTAGTCACTTTAATTTATGTTATGTCGTTTTTCCCTTCTAACTTGCATTATTAACTTCGTTGAGCTCCGATGATCGGTTCATGAATTTAATTTTTAATGCTTATCCGTTTGTTTCCCCAAGATAGCCTTTCAAACAAGCTTTACTGCAAAAATTAACTTCTTTTCTTTTTCGCATTACTCACTTTTGTTTATTTTAAAAGTGTTTCCCGATTTCTCGGGACAGGCTGTGAGCTCCCTTCGGTCGGTTGCCCCAA
>Ga0307948_1003283_pt1 | contig 11953 bp, 10 predicted proteins | sample OrgLakmetagen280_FD_201824 | JGI IMG/M metagenome (GOLD analysis project Ga0307948, IMG submission 201824) | Saline water microbial communities from Organic Lake, Antarctica - #280 | ecosystem: Environmental > Aquatic > Non-marine Saline and Alkaline > Saline | place: Antarctica: Organic Lake...
AAAGTCGTCCTCTACCGCTCAATCTTTGATATCCTTGATGATCTTAAAGAAGACGGAATGGACGCCGCCCATGATCGCACGATGAAGCGCTATACCAAATGCGATCTACTCATTATTGACGACATGGGCATCAAGCAACTGCCACCAAAATCCGGCGAATACCTCTTCGAGATTATCATGCGACGCTACGAAGTGCGCTCCACCTTGATGACCTCAAACAGGCCCCTCGAAGAATGGGGTAAGCTCATCGGAGACGTCCCCGCTGCCACAGCAATACTCGACCGCTTCTTGCACCACGCAAAAGTAATCAAAATCAAAGGTAACAGCTACCGACTCAAAGATCTTGCTCGACAAAACGAGCCATCAAACTAAACCAGAACATCTCTTCAGGGTGGTACACTTTGAAGTGCAAAATGACACTCATTTCAAAGTAAGCAAATTAAATACAACTTACCAAGATGGCCGTTTGATTATCGCTGCCACCTCGAGTTTCTGCCGATGCAATAAAAGCTTTAATCGCATGTGCCCTACTCTCGCTAACTTCAATGATGGCCTTCATTTCAGCTGTAGCAATGGCACCGCTGATACCATCGCTACAGATTAAGATAAAATCCGACTTTGCAGGTCTGAAGTTGACTATAAATGGCTTAAATTCTCCATTCTGGCCTAAGTAGCGCTTCAAGTAAGTGCGCTCAGATTGGATTTTTTGGGGGAATGAAGAAATCACTTTGGCGGCCTTGGGTCTGTAACTCACGGAGTGGTCTTGGGAAAGTTCGAAGATTCCTTCTTGATTAATCCAGTAAAGCTTAGAATCTCCAACGTGGCCTATTTCGCAACAGTTGCCTAGATTTCTAAGACAGGTCAGGGTAGTCCCGATTCCGGATCCTTTTCCAGTTAATTGCATACCCGCGATACGAACTGACTGATGCATCAGACCCAGCAAAGGCTCCATCTGGATCAATGGATTTAAAGCAAGTGTCGCTTTAAGGCACTTGATTGCGGAATCGCTGGCTCTCTCCCCGAATTGCAACCCACCGACACCGTCGGCTACCACAAAAACTTGATCGGTATTATTTACGTAAAACCGATCTTGGTTCGTAAAACGCTTTTTACCGATGTAGCTAAAGCCGACACCACTGAGGCGTAATCCCCGGAAGTAGTCAGGATCTGAACTCTCAACTGCTTGTAATTTCGCCATATATCAGAACTACGCGAAGAGGTATTGATTCAAGAAAACCTGAGCCCATTCCTCTCCGAAAGTACGATTCAAAAAAGGAAGACCGGGGCTATTTTCAGCATGATGTGCTTTGTAATTGGACTGCCAATTACGAGCGCTGCGCTCTCCGCCTGAAGGGCTGCTATCTGCCCGAGCTGCATGATTACCTAATCGATCTAGGTAGTTCTCAAACACCTGAAAATGCGCTGCTCTCAGTTGCGTCAATTGAGCGGCGCCTTCAGGACGAACAAAGAAGTCACTCCCAGACCGACATTCCTGAAACCAATCTGGAGGATCCTCTCCTTGTTTCAGCTCTTTGTAGTTAAACCTTATAGGCTCAATGATAGATCGAGCTTCTTCGACAGCAGTCAATTGCGCAGGGTCGGAAACAACATCAATAACACCAACAACGGCTCGGCGCCCCATTTGTACGAACTCCATTGCGTAAATCGGTGCCATCTCAGTAGGTGTGGGAAAGAAAAATAGATTAATAATCTCAATCTTAGGGCCTACAATATAAACTGCTCTCATCTCGCCTAGGGTATGTTTGTAAAAATGAGCGCTAAAGTGAATAGCCCGGTGACTAACCGCTGCATACGTATCCGGAATACTAATAGGAGAACTATCAGCTAAAAGCTTTCTGCTCTCTTCAATCATTGTGGCGAATAGTTTTTCCATAGTAGAAAATTACCGGGGTTGTTATAGTGCAGAAGCTTTATCGACTTTTTCGAGCCCGAGCCTCTTAATCGCAGCTTGGTCACCATTGGTGAAAGAACCATCCTTTGAGTCATAAACGCGTAGTCCGATCCACTTTTCAGGTGCAATCAGTCCTCGTTCTACAAATTTTTGAACTTGTTCGACTAATTCGTCTTCTGGCGCAGCTGAAATATCTAAAAGAAAACCGATCTGACTCGCGGCACTCAACCATGGTAGAAGACTTTCGACCATGCTCAGCTCTAAGAAGAGATCAGCTCCTCCACTTATACTTTCGTCACGCAAAACATCACCGATACAGCTACCGAGTATAGCTGGACTCAACTCAGGGTTTGGAGAAAACACGATTGGGGGGTAATCTTCACCCACAGAGACAATCAGATCATTGATTGTAGTGTCAGGAGACTTTAATCCGCAGATTCCAGGAAATCCTGAAGATGACTGAAAGCCAAAATTGTATTCGAAAGCGGCACCTGGCGATATCTCAATTAAGAGGTCGGGTAGGCCTTCTTGATAAAGCAATGAGCCTCGCTGTAGCAGCTTTGTGCAACTTGTGTCGTTATAGATCCATATTTTCATAATTATTCCCTTTTTCTTCGATAGATTGATACTCTACTGTCTTCTATACCTTCATTGTAGGCATAGTAAAATTTACCGTCTGGGCTGTAAGTGAAATGCTTAGATGAACCAGATACGCTTTGGCCGACTTCCCGCCTCTCTCCCATATTATTGTAAAGAACACAGGTATTGTCTTCGGTGGTTAATAAAGCCCCAAAGGTTGAAAAGCGGTTAAAGGCAAGCTGTTCTTTGTTCAGTGAAATATAAACTAACTCCAAAGTTTCATCAATAATCACTAAGCAGGATGCTTGGTAACTATCAGCTCTATTATCCCAACATAAAAAACCGGGGAAACCTAGATAGGAAATTTCAATCAATGGCCCCGGCAAAGTGATTACTTTTTCTAATTTACAATTAGCATCATAGAAACTTAGTTTCGGATTAAGTATTCCTTGAATCAAAACAATCCGATCACACCAAAAATTGACGCAAAGCACCTCCGAACTGCGATCAATTGTAGATGAACTTTGGCGTTTAGGCCCCCCACCCCACTTACGGACGAGAAGCTTGCCCGACTCGCACCAAGCAATGCTTCCGTTAGCTTGATTGAGGGTATTGCAGGTCGCTTGCAGACCCAGCGTTTCGATATGAGTTGGGTTAAAGTCATCCGAGTTCCAAAGCTCCAGATGGGAAGCGCTGCTAGTGACAAAACCGTGATTTTTTAAGATCTGAACAGGGCGGTCTTTAGTGACATAAAATATGTTTTTTGCACGTAGACGTTCCCCGCCGTAAAGGTGCAAGCGGTTACTGTCGCCGATCAGAATATGGGCTCTGTTGGAAAGCACTACTGGTTCGAAAACTGTAAAAGGGATTTCTGTCTGAAAATGTCCTACTAGCTCATAGTTTACGAACTCTAAGCCTGCAGCTGCAACGATCACATCCGCAGTTGAATCGCTATTAAAAAAGTTTGGCTTGGGCTCGGGCAGATCGACTTCTGCGACATCTGGATTTACGGACAGACTCTCTATTATTTGAATAATAGCCGAAGAGTCGTTCAGTCGATTGCCCTCTTTTTTTTGCAATAACATACCCAAAATTGCTCGGATACCAGTCCATGGTATAGAGGATAGGTCAGGCTGCTCGTGAGAATGCAATTGAGCGAGAGACCGAACGTTACCATGAAAAGGACGATCACCCGTAATCAACTCGTATAAAATAATACCCAACGAGTAGATATCGCTAGAAAATGTCGCTCGCCCGTTAAACGCCTCTGGAGCCATGTAAGCCGGTGATCCCATTCCTTGACTCGAAATTAAGTCCCGCGGATCGTGTTTACGCGCAACGCCTAGGTCGGCAATTTTATAAATTCGTTTTGAACCGTCACCGTCATCAACAACTAAAATATTCTCAGGCTTCAGGTCGCAGTGCAGAACTCCATGCTCATGCAAGTGACCCACCCCATGGAATAGTTGGATCGCGCAATCACACCATTGTTGGAGTGAGAATGGAGGCCCCTCTTCGATTCGTTTACGTAGATTCCCCCCCGGGATATATTCATATGCGATGGCAAAACTACCCTCAGACAAATAATACACGTTGAGACAGCGCACCAGATTGATGTGATCAAAGGACAATAGAAGTGAGACTTCCCCCAGAGCACTTCTCCGATTGGTGCCCTTCGCACTAGGAATTACTTTCAAAGCTACCTCTTCACCACTATCAATATCACGCGCTCGATAAACCGCACTATGATCTGAGGCTCCCAAATGATCTATCACCTCATATTGTGAGGCTAGATCCTTATGCAAATCTACTGTGCCGCGGATTGACAAAGCTTTTCGATCAGTTCTTCTGAAGCGTGCCCCTCTTCGACTGCACTTTCCAGTTCTTCGATTCTCTCCACGGATGATATTAAGAATTCGCAGCTATGCGCACCACGCGCAGCGCAAGCAATTTCAATCGCATCTAACTCCTTACCGGATACATCACTAAAGAGGCTTGCAAGGACGCCTGCAATCATCGGGTCAACAAAGTCGTTCTCGTCTTTAAGAACTGTTACAAAAATTGAGTTGTCCAGTTTAGCGTGGATAAAACCATGGGTGAAAGCCTTGGACAGATCGAAAGTCATCAATCCCCATCCGTGCTCTGAAAAGTAACGCTCTAGTAATCGAAGGCATTCCTGCGCTTGGATGTCAGATTGAGTTGTTGAAAAAATCAATTTGAGCTCACGGTTCAGATTTAAGGCAACTTTCTTGCCCCAAATAAGTCCACAATTTTTCAAAATGATTTTCCAAGCAGCCCCCGTTTCTACTTTGAGGGAGGCGTGAATCCCCGCAATGGCATCCTCCGGCAAGTAAATGATCCGCGTGTTACCTTTGTTAAAGGCGGTGCCGGCTTCTAAGTCGAAAGATTTGTCGGTTAGTTCAAAAAAACTGTCGAGATCTAGCTGGCTTAAAACATCGTTTTCAGTGTCAATTTGCATAGTTATCCTTTAGTCGTGCGCAAGAACGTCCAGCGCAACAGTGATGTATGGTTCAATTTCGTTATATGCTTCTTCCGAAAGGTTAGAGCGCATCTCTTCGCGGATCGCGTAGTAAGTTTCGTAAATCGATTTCTGATGAGATTTGAGCGTACCCAAATGTTCGACTACTTCGGTATCTTCAAAATAGGGCTTTTCGCCTTTAGCTATATCAGGGTACCCGAAAGATTGAATGATCGTCTTCATCCAGATCAGCAGCTTATCTCGAAACCAATCGATGTCCTGCATCAACATTGCGAGCGTCGCATAGGCGATTACATAACGAACATCACGGGTACACTTCGGCATAGCAAGCTCATGGTTGCTTTCGAAAGGGTAGATCTCGTAGATACGAGTAATGACTTTCTTAGTGATCTGATTGGCGATCGCCTTAATCTCTCCTGATGCTTTTGCTGGAGCGCTACCTTCAGGGTATTCGGCAAGATAAAATTCGAGTTCCTCTTCATTAAGGAAACGGCTCTCCGCTTCCTTAAAAAGCGAGTGAAGTTGAGGATGCTTCCTCAGTGATTGTATGGTAGTCGTCATAGTATAAGTTGGCTTAGTTACCAAGGGATTGCGTTGAAGAAAACACGTGAATTTTGTGAAAGTTTTGGGGTGGCTGTTTTTGTGCTCGGCGCTTGGTCCGAAGTTCTAGCAGCGCTGCGTAGACCTGCCGCCAGCATATTACCTGCGGGCAGATCCGAGTTTCTTATATCCAGCCCAGCATCAAAGGACTCAGAGTTTACGGAAATCCGGAGGACTTCTGAATCATCATCGCTGCTTCCATCTGTGCCGACTCCCTCCCACGGAATCGCACTGAAAAATAGGTTGGCCATCGCGCTCGGGCTTAAAGGAGTCGCAGGGCTCTGAGAAGTGCGCGACTTTACGGGAGGCTGGATGTCGGACGTGCGAGTTACACTTTTTTCCCGGCCATCAGACCCTTGAACGCCTGCCCAGGGGATCAAGCTAAAGTAGTAAGTCGCGCGTTGCTTTATACCGGGGTCTTGGGAAGTCTGTGGGGGTAGAACCGCCTCATCTTCTGGTTCCGGAGCCTCTACTTGCTGAGTCTCTAGCTCACGCGCATCGGCGAAGATTGCCCCCATCACGTTTTTAGCCGGAGTTTCCTCAACAAGTTCAGACTCATCCGAATCGCCGTGCACAGAGTCATCCGAATCGGCGTGCGACACTTCTTCCACAAGCTGTTCTTCGACAGGAGGGCTGACTTTCTCAGCCACCGCGTCAAGCCCTGCAATATCAGAATAGTCAATGATCGCAGATAATTCTGGCAGTAATTGCTCTTCGCTAATGGTATCAGGCTCTGAATTCAGAGTCTGAGCGGAAAGAGCAGTCGCAAGGCAATCAACGATCTTAGCCCAGTTCTCCCAATGTCTGGTATTCCAGTATTTCATATCTATAGGGTCTGGTTACTCAATACGGGCACGGATTTCGTCAGCTCCAGCACCTTCTTGCCGCCAGAACTCAGCTGCGTTCACTTGTTTTTCGTCTCCGATCATAAATTTACAGCAATCGTTACCCATAGAGTAACACTGCACCTCGATGGAGTTACGGTCCTTCTTGTCCCAGTAGCTCATGACTCCAGCGAACATACCCGCATAGAGGTGACAAACCGGCTTACCAACACGCTTCATAGATCGGGCGACGGCACTGTTGCGAATTTCGACAAAGGTGATGCCCCGCTTACGGAAACTCATATCGAGCGTCCACGAACCCCACCCTTGGACGGTGAGTGGCCACCACCAACTCTCAAAAACGAAGTTTGTATTCATCTGCCAGATATCGAGTTTACCGCCACCAAATTCATGCCGCATGCGATAATTAAAACGCTTCATATCACGCAGTCCCCACTCGACTCCGCATTTATACATGATCAAGTTCGATGCATCACCCACGTCTTGCTCAAGGCCTGAATGAAGACCTACGATGAAATCTTCAGAAACTTTTGCGGCTCTCTGGCCATCGCGTATATAAATGGAACCATCCTCTTGGACGGATCGAAAAAATTCATCCTCAACAAAATAGTTGTGGTAGCCTTTATGGCCCCCGTTCGCGGGTGTAATCGGAGTGCTTGGTGATACTATTTTCTCTGTATTCATGGTCGTTTATTTATTGGATAGGTTGACTGAATTGATGTCGAAATCGACATCAGCTAAATTCATGATAGAAGTTCTTGTAATAATCTTATCTTTTTGAATAAGAATACGCCCGTCAAAGGGGTGCAGAATCGGGGATTTCGTTCGCTTGCCAATTAATTGCTCAATATCCTGATAAGATTCAACATAGAGGCCGTCGGGCAAAGTAATTTCAACGCCTTCTCCCACGATCTTACACTGGCAACTCAAGCGACTGTTTTCCATCGCACCAGTGATCAGAGATAGAGTTTTTTCCTCTCGCTCCCCCATCGGAGTGAGTCCTTCCATCCCCTTAGTGACGTAGACGTGGCAGGTCGCGCAAATTCCTTGGCCGCCACAAGCCATCATCACTGGGCAATTCTCTGCCAGTAGAGCATCCAAGACGCGCGTATTAGTCGCTAATTCTACTTTTTCGTTAATTGGTAGTAGTGAAAGCTCTTTCATAATTTATAGATCTGATAATTTTAGGTAGTTTGCGAATTATATAGTTGGAACGGCCCTTTAGATTCTCGCTCTCGCATACAAACACGAGGCGGTAAGAACCTACACGTTCGACAATCAGGTGTCCTTTAGCCAGCAACGACTGTTTGGCTGAGAAGTATTCAGATTTGTGAATCAGCCAGAGTTCACGAATACCTGAGGCTGGTCGCATCCATGGGCAAAAGTCTGCCGTCGTTATCGGTTGGTTCGAAGCAGAATCGATTCTGAAAAGCTGCCTAAGCTTGAGTTTATTGCTATGGGGTTTCCGGCCGACAAGATTTTCGAATCGCTTCGCACCAAAACGGGGGACTTCAAGTAAGCCTTCTAATTCAGTGTAATAGTCGACCACATTCCTATGTTCTACGATCACCTTCGCCAAATAGTTTCCAATCCCTGGGAACGAGAGCAAGCCATCCTCATCAAGGTAATTTATGGAGTGAAGAAGCTCTTTTTCGGTCAAACTGGCCTTTGTTAGCGATGAGTCATCAAAGCTTTGCGTCCTACTGCTTGCAGCTTCTTCGATAACTACCGCCCCTTTATAGTTCCACCGCTTATATGCATACCTTTTTCGATTTTGCGGTAATACCCAAAAGTCAATCGGGCAAGGCCTTGAGGGCTTCGCTTTCATTCTCTGGTTACTGGGTCGAGTTGTAAACATGGTGTAAATTAATTTAACTGCATAGACTGCTTGAGAGTCGAGACTGCTACTTTAATAACAGTCTCAGCCTCATGGCTAACTAAGGCAGGACTCTTAGACTGAAGCTTTTCAAAATCAGCCTCAGGGCGAGTATCTGTATAGTAGGCCACCCCTTCGTCAGCGCTTCTTATTTTGGCACAGACTAAGCCAAAGAAAAGATTCCCTTCTTCCCCTGATTCAATTAAGCGATCAGCTGAATAATTTAATACCAGCGAGTCTATATATCCATTCAATTCATTAGCTATTTCATGCTCTTCACCCAAATCGGTGATCAAACTTTTACTGATTGATTGGTAGAGTTCTGTAGCCGCAATATCATAGATCATCTTTTTAGTATCGCATTTGGAATAGAAAAACAGGCTGTAGTCGTTCATTGGCAGGCCAAGTATCTTAAAATAAATTAAGCGGCTGATCACCCTCCGGGCTGCTTCATGCATATCGGTATCATTAAGCCAATCGACCTCGGCTCTTCCAGATTTGCTTATCAGCCCAAACAGACTCTTTTTCTTTTGAGCTGCTGACAACTTCGCTTCCTCCATCGCCACTTTTGCATGCTTCGAAGAAATCACCGCTTTGACGATGGCTCCCTCTTCAGGCAATTGAACCCCTAGAACACGAGCAACCAAGGCGTCATTACGATCCGCTTCCACGCTTCTTGATTCAACCGAGGTGCGAGCTAGATTAGAAGCTTTCCACATGCTTGGAACCATTGGCGAATTTGCGTTTGCGATATAAAAACGAGCCATATTACTGCCCTCTGCTGCGCAAGCTTTTGATATCCGACCCAGTATTTCGGGAAGTTCAATAAAGACGCGTTTTAGTAGATTTGGAACTTTACCTGATGAGTGCGACTCAAAGATTGGTTCAATCGTTTCGATAAACTGAGCCAGCCTATCCTCACTCATCAATTCAGGTATAGTGGAACCGAGTAGCACACGTTCAGCATGGCCTACAACGGCAGCAGACTGTGCCTCGACGTCGATCAAAGAAGCGGCGCATAAGCCTGATAGAAAATCATCTACTGTCTCAATTTTCAGTTCAAACTTAGCCGCAAGCTCTTCACTCACATTAGGCATCACGTCTCTGACAAAATCCGCGATACGAACACTACGGCCATAGCTGTTCATAAAGCGGCCGAACCATAGGTGTAATGTTGGTTTACATACGTCAGTAACACGCCCGATGAACCACTTCTCGTAAAAGGCCCAGTTCTGTGACAATTCAAGCGAGCTGTTCTTCAAATAGGACACCACGTGGTTCACGTGGAATTTGACCGGGTTCAAAATCGCAGATCCGGAGTCAAAAGTGCTCAATGAAGACCCCACTAGTCGTAAGGTATAGAGCTGATCACGGTAACACTTAGCCGCATCCTCCGATTTTATATCTACAAACTTTTTCTCAACATACGCTTTCGCGGCAAGCTCAGCGTTTTGACTGATCTGGTACCCCACCTCAACTTGGTAAAGCGTGTCGACGATGACTCCGATGTGAAGTACCCAAAAGGCGGACTTCGCAAAACCGAAGGACTTATCGAGTACGTCAAGCAAAGATCTTAGGCGCATCGTGAGCGCTTCAACGCCATGATCAGCTAAAGCAGACTGCATCGACCCAATACAGGTCATTTGAGCCATCTGCCAATCTCCGCTATGTTCTAACTCTCCACTATAAATGACTAAAAGATTGAGCAAAGCAGCCTCCAATTTGTCAGAGGACTTTAAAAGGCTAGCAAAGACTGCGCAGTCACTAAGAAGAATTTTCTCAACGACTACTTCACTCGAAAAAGCGACTTTATTCCAGAGAGCCCCCTGCGTTTCTATCATCTCACAAGCTACTGCAAACCCCGCAATTGACTGACTAGGCAGGAGCTCGGCTAGCTTTAAACAAGTGTGCGCCTGCGCATTGGCAGCCACTGAAGGTTGAACCGCTCCAAGATTCTCGCGAGCACGCCCAAAGAACAGACTTGGCGCTTTGATTGTCGGCAACAACGAAGAAATAGCAGCTGTACCAAATACATAAGCAAACCCATTCTGAGTGCTATCCTTGCACTGCTCACCGCCTAAATTATAAGAACCATGTTCCCCAGCACGCAACTCTTGCAGGAAACTTCCAGCAACTTCATCACTCTTCTCAAGTAACGCCAACGATTCCTCAATTCTCGGCAATAGACTCACTAAGAAACTAGTTTGTATCTGCAATATTCTGGAAGACTGATTGTCAGAAGAGGGTTTTAAGGATTCGACAATTTCCTGTATGTTGATTGCCTTATTTGACTCCTCCACTGAGAAGTATTGAAGTAGTTGCAAAGAAAGTTCTGAGCGAAACTCCGATTGGGCATTATAATAAGGGCCGCTTTTTAGTGCCGTCAAACATGCGACCCGTTGAAAGATCGAAACAACCGGCTGAGAGTTAGATTCCAGAGGCTCAAGAGCTGATTTAAGATGCTCCAACTGTCGGCTCTTAATATCCACTTTCGCTAGTCCAACTAAGGCGTCTTTCTCTGCCTTATAAGCAGATGCAATACTAATAATATCTGTTTTCGCATGGCTGAGTGATCGAGCCTGCTGGGCACTGAGATAACTTGTCGCACGTTCGCTGACCAGATTAATGACCTCATCGAGGCTGGATTCATCGATAACACTCAGATCTGAAGATAGGTAAAACCGATTCAGAAACGACTGCTTCGAAAATTCGCCAGAGTTATGCATGCTATCCGCAACCAAGACAGCAGTTAATAAATCACGGCAACGCTTATCCAAACCACCTTTCGCAGAAAACACATAATCAGAGGGATCAAACAATGCCTTGGCCACATCATGCGTCTGGCTCCAAACTTTAGCCAGAGATTCACCCTGATCGATAAGTCGAATCAAGAGCAACTTTTCTGCTTTAGATAAATATTTAGCGAGACTCTTTGAAATTGTCCTGAAACTTAGCGTCCAAATACGATCCGGATAGTCAACGAAGGCAGACTGCAGTTCTAAAAAATAGCGAGTCAGATCAAACCAAGCCAGAATCGGCGTACTGTTTTTCATGAAAAGCGCAATTTTCCGGAGCAACAAAGTCTGACCACGGCTACACTTAGAAATAGCGGCTTCGCGTTCCATGCCTTCGAAGTAATCGGGAGCAAAGGAAATCATACTATCGGAGTAATACCGAGCGATACTGCCAGAGTGCTCGTTCAATAGATCAGCAATTCGGCTTCGATAAACGAGGTTCGCAAAGGAGTGCGCCGATTGTTGAAACAAATCAATCCGCTCTTCAGATTGATTACCTTCCAAGGTCAGCAAAAATTTACCTGATAGTTCTGAAAGCCCGGCGTCAATTTTCAACAGATTTAATAAGGGAAGTATTCTTGCAGCCGCCACATCGACGGATCCTTCTGACCAAATAGCGTGATGATACTTGAGCAAAAGATCCACTAGTGTGTTCGCTCTATCTGCTTCCACACCTTCCACCTCAATTGCCTTTAAGGCAGCAATTTCGCTCTGAAACAGACCGGAACCTTTACCCTGCTCCACCTTTGCCAGCCGATTCTCGATCAGTGGCCCAATCGGATCCATCGGGCGACTGGCCATCGCTTCGATACAGCTTACACTTAAAGAATCGTTATACATTGCGTG
>Ga0307948_1003284_pt1:0-2500 | contig 11951 bp, 10 predicted proteins | sample OrgLakmetagen280_FD_201824 | JGI IMG/M metagenome (GOLD analysis project Ga0307948, IMG submission 201824) | Saline water microbial communities from Organic Lake, Antarctica - #280 | ecosystem: Environmental > Aquatic > Non-marine Saline and Alkaline > Saline | place: Antarctica: Organic...
GTCATTGTCTTAGTTAGCCAAACAGCTTTTAGGTAGGCTGTTTGTTTGCAAAAAAGGTTGGGATGACTGCCATTTTCAGCCTACAGTAGGATTTTCCACTGTATTCTGTTGGGTGTTTACAGGAGAAGTTGAACAATAAGGTCAGACTCAGCTTTGGTGGCAGGCCATTGGTGCTGCCGTTGTCTTGGTAAGACCAAATAAGACCTATGCCTGCTCTCTAGCTAGGCTTGATAGCTGACTGCAATTTTTACGGTTTCAGTGGGAAAAATCAGACCCGGCTTTGGAGGTAGGGCCTCGTTTTTTTCCAAATCTGATACTGCCATTGTCTTAGTTAGCTTATATAAGGTCGATGCAAGCTCTTTATTCATATAATAGAGTCGACTAACTGCCATTTTTACGCTTTCACGTTGAAAAATCAGAGCCAGCTTCGATGGCAGACCCTTTCTTTTTTCCAGATCTAACACTGGCATTGTCTTAGTTAGATCATATAAGGTCTATGCAAGCTCTTTAATCACAAAGTGTAGTGGACCGACTGCCATTTTCAGACCACTTCAATTTTCCCATGGGTTCTTACAGTGCTTTCAGTGGGAAAAATCAACCTCAGCTTTGATGGCAGGGCCTTGTTTTTTTTCAGATCTGACGCTGCCACTGTCTTGGTAAGGCAAAATAAGGTCTATGTGAGCTCTTTACTCGCAAAGTGTAGTGGACCGACTGCCATTTTCAGACCCATTTATTTTTCCCATGGGTTCTTACAGTGCTTTCAGTGGGAAAAATTGTACTCAGCTCTGATGGCAGTGCCTTGTTTTTTTCCAAATCTGACGCTGCCACTGTCTTGGTAAGGCAAAATAAGGTCTATGCGAGCTCTTTACTCGCAAAGTGTAGTGGACCGACTGCCATTTTCAGACCATTTTATTTTTCCCATGGGTTTTTGCAGTGCTTTCAGTGGGAAAAATTGTACTCAGCTCTGATGGCAGTGCCTTGTTTTTTTCCAAATCTGATACTGCCATTGTCTTAGTTAGCTTATATAAGGCCTGTGTGAGCTCTTTATTCGCAAAGTGTAGTGGACCGACTGCCATTTTCAGACCATTTACTTTTCCCCTGGGTTCTTACAGTGCTTTCAGTGGGAAAAACCACACGCAGCTTTGATGGCAGGGCCTTGTTTTTTTTCAAATCCGATACTGCCATTGTCTTAGTTAGATCATATAAGGCCTATGCGAGCTCTTTACTCGCAAAGTGTAGTGGGCCGACTGCCATTTTCAGACCATTTTATTTTTCCCATGGGCTCTTACAGTGCTTTCAGTGGGAAAAATCACACTCAGCTTTGATGGCAGGGCCTCGTTTTTTTTCAAATCTGATGCTGTCATTGTCTTAGTTAGGCCATAAAAGGTCTATGCAAGCTCTTTATTCATATCATGTAGTCGACTAACTGCCATTTTTACGCTTTCACGACGAAAAACCACACTCAGCTTTGATGGCAGGGCCTCGTTTTTTTTCAAATCTAACACTGCCATTGTCTTAGTTAGGCCATATAAAGTCTATGCAAGCTCTTTATTCATATGATATAATCGTGTGACTGCCATTTTTACAGTTTCACGATGAAAGATCAGACCCAGCCTCGATGGGAAAGCCTTGTCTTTTCCCGATTCTGTCAATGGCAGCGTCTTTATTATGGAAATTAACTCCCCTACTGCATTGTGCTATAGGCAACTATTGCCATCTTCATGCCATTCTATATTTAGCTTCACGGATGCAAGGGGCCTTGCGATGGCAGAGCCTCCTTTATTCGTAGCTTGCTTCATGTTGCCATGCTCTGTATACACTCTAGTATTGCCAGACATTGTTTCTAAACATCTTGTTGCGACTTGACTTCCATCAAAAAATTCAACTCTTGTGCACCAGATAGCAAAATGGTTGGTTGTTAAGAATGTCCAATAGTAGGTGGTGATCTTTGCTGGGTCTTTCCGGGAATGGTCCAATCAGAAAGATGGCTTTATTGGCTCATATATGGCAGCTCGAATGGGCTCATAGCCGTACGTTTTCATGGCGAAAAGGAGCTGCAATTACCTTGGTGGGAAAGAATTTTGGGTAGGGTTGTCTAGGGTTGAAGAATAAAGGACCATACTATATCGGCAAAGGCATTAAAAGACGGCGCATAGGCTCACAAACATGGAATGGTATTCATCATGGCTTGAGCATTTAAAAGAAAAAAGTTATGGGGTGTCCACGGGAGGCCAAAACTGGGTTAGACTGCGCCTAAGGTATATTGCCATGTTGCATTTCCGTCTGAAAAGAAATAACTGTATGGCAAGATAGAAACCTATTTAAGAGTAGCAGAGCAACAAAAAGTAGGAGCAAAGGCTTTGTTTAACAAAAGTTATAGTCAAAACAAGGGTCTTAACCCTAGCCATTTTTGGGTTTGGCATAGGGGGAGAGTCGAAGATTAGGGTTGATACGGATCCGAAAAATGGCAGTAGCGAGAATTCTGAAAGAGCTAGAAGGT
>Ga0307948_1003288_pt1:2500-11939 | contig 11939 bp, 15 predicted proteins | sample OrgLakmetagen280_FD_201824 | JGI IMG/M metagenome (GOLD analysis project Ga0307948, IMG submission 201824) | Saline water microbial communities from Organic Lake, Antarctica - #280 | ecosystem: Environmental > Aquatic > Non-marine Saline and Alkaline > Saline | place: Antarctica...
AGCGACGTTGATGTGCATCTGCTTCTTACATTCTTCGATCATCTTTGCTTATAACTTGGTGCATTATGGGATTGCTGCCATGCGTCATTGCTGTGATGCTGTTTCCGCTATGTACGTACGTACCAGGCTGGAGACGCTGGTGGAGCAGGAGCGGGATGCTGCACTGGGCAACGGAGGCCTGGGACGCTTGGCAGCCTGCTTCCTTGACTCCATGGCTGCCTTGAACCTGCCAGCGTGGGGATATGGTATCCGTTACCAGTACGGCATGTTCAAGCAGGTGTGCTGCTTGGGATCTCGCAGAGATTGCTGTCAATTATGCCCCAAATATTGAGGAGCCAGCCCCTTGCGGAGCGTGTATGCAGGTTGCACATACCTAGACATGGATATACGACGCAGTCAGAATTATACGGTGCACAAACATTGCTGCGTATCAAGTTGCGTTGTTGGTTACGCAGTACATCATTTTCTCAGTCCTGGGCCACCCGAAAGTAGTATCACTGGCTTTTGCTTGTACGCAGAGCATCATCAATGGCTTCCAGCATGAGCAGCCTGACTACTGGCTCACGTTTGGCAACCCCTGGGAGATTGAGCGCCCTGTGGTGGGCTACCCCATCAACTTCTACGGTCATGGTGAGTTCTAAGGTGCTGCCAGGTAACCCGAGTCTCTAACAGCAGTTGTACACCATTGTCAGAGCACAGAGCACTTGGTTGTATTGCTGTACTGGCCAATTCTCATTATTTGACAGTACTCTTTTCATGTACACCTAATTGTTGCAGTGAGTCTGCAAGAGGACAACGGCAAGCAGGTCTTCAAGTGGAGTCCTGGAGAGCAGGTGTGACTTACCATCGCAAGAGCTGACTTTATGTCATTGAGCTTCGCAACTCAAAATGCAGCACTTAGGCAGAAAGTGCCATCAGAGTTAAAAAACTTGTCTTACTCGCCTGACCATATGATCCCTAACTTTGGCAGGTCACTGCTGTGGCACACGACAACCCCATTCCTGGCTTTAACACCCGCAACTGCATTAACTTGCGCCTCTGGGCAGCCAAGCCGTCCAGGGAGTTTGACCTGGAGGCATTTAACACAGGTGGGCAAGGCCTGTGTTCATGTCCCTTTGTACTACTACTCAATTCCAGTGTTGTATGCTCGCTGACTGGTGCAATGGATGTCCCTTTGTACTACTCAATTCCAGTGTTGTATGCTCGCTGCAGTGTTGTATGCTGAGTGTTGTATGCTGAGTGATGTATGCTGAGTGTTGTATGCTCGCTGACTGGTGCAATGGATGCGAGTAACCTGCTTGATTCCAGCTTCGTTCGCTGTGACAGCTGCATTCAAGGAGGCGTGTGCACCTTTGTAAAGTATAGATTTTACAGTGATGCCTCTTGGTCGCTGCGCAGCAGATTGACCTGCCAACTTGGGAATAAGCGGTGACTGCTTGCAAACTCTATCTCATGCAAAAGCGACATACAAGCCTGCCACTATCTTGACTTGGTGCAGCGTTGCTCCCTGTCGTTGGTCATTACATGCTCTCACACAAACAGGTAGGCATTGTTTGTGTGTGTTACAGGTGACTATGTGGCAGCCATTCTGAGCAAGCAGCGTGCAGAGACCCTCAGCAGTGTGCTGTACCCTGATGACCGCACCTATGAGGGCAAGGAGCTGCGCTTGAAGCAGCAGCACTTTTTTGTCAGTGCTTCCATCCAGGTAATCACGGGGGTGCTTGCTTATCTGCACATATGCAAGGGCTTGGATGCTGGCTGGCATGACGCTGTGGTAGGGTAGTGCAAGCAGATCATCGCATTGGGTACCCTGTCAGCCTCGTAACATTGAGCTTAAAAGTATATCTCTTAATAAAGAGCAAGGGCTCACTCTTAGTGACGTTGACAGACCAAAATGCTTGAATGTTTGGGGGGCACCATTCTGCCTAATTCACTTGCTTGTATAGGATGTGGTGCGCCGCTTTGTGGACCTTCACCAGACTGACTGGGACCTTTTTTCTGACAAGGTGAGTCTGCACTTCTCCACGCCTAAAAGCTCAACTGTTTAGATTCGTGTTGAGTGCCTATTTTGTGTGCAAGGGCGTCTACACTGTATTTGTTGTCAATGGCACTGCCTATCAAATCCAGCGTAGTTCCCCCTCTGACTTCTGTCTTTGCCAATAACACCTTCACAGGTGGCTTTCCAGATGAACGACACACACCCCACCATCGCAGTGCCTGAGCTCATGCGTGTGCTCATGGATGATCACAATCTCGGGTGGTCAAAGGCATGGAGCATCGTGTCTAAGGTAAGATAGACTGGCCTTGTTCCTTTGCATGACAGAGCCACAACTGACTGGGCTCACATTGTTTGTTTACCTGGCCTGTGTCAGCTCTGGGCTGCAATATTTATACTTTTCAGCTTTGCTTACGTACACATGGTTGTTTTTTCTGGATAATGGAAGAGAGTAAAATCTATTCTTCAAAATCACCGTGCGTTTGTGCCTTTGCTTAAGTGATTTGCATTTGTGTTCTAGCGTATCCTCCTAGAAAACAAAACCTAGGAAGACGTGGGCAATTTGTGATATACATAGCTGTATGCTACCACGACTAAAATGGGCAATTTTAAATGGCTAAAACTGCTTTTGCGGCAAATCTTCAGGTTATAAGCAAGTTGTATGTCTGCCACCTTACTTCTTTTATAGGTGTTTGCATTTACCAACCACACGGTGCTGCCTGAGGCGCTGGAGAAGTGGCCTGTGAGCCTCATGGAGAAACTGCTGCCCCGCCACATGCAGATTGTGTATGACATCAACTGGCGCTTCCTTCAACAGGTGCTTTGCCTTGCGCCTACCCTTGACTTGACGTTAGCCGTGGTTTTGTTGTCAGGGAAGAATAATGAGCCACCTAACCAGCCTCTGTTGCTCTTTCTAAAACTATGCCATACGTTTCCCGTCCCCATGCTCAGCGTGGTAACGAGGCCTTTTTGAGGCACGGCAACTTAAAAATGGAATATTACAATTAAGTGATTTCTTAAAGTTAGGATTTAATCCTGGTAGATATGGATCTGTATAGAGCCCATAAAAGCATTACTTCTTGTATCTGCCACACAAATGTCCACACATACAACCTGCGCCTGCAGCTGCGTGCCAAGTATGGAGACGACTGGGAACGCATCAGTCGCATGAGCATCATTGAGGAAGCATACGGCGAGAAGCACGTGCGCATGGCGTACCTGGGCGTGGTTTGCTCACACACTGTGAACGGCGTTGCAGCGATCCACTCAGACATCATCAAGAACACCATCTTCAAAGACTTCTACGCGGTAGGCGTGGTCCGCTTAGAACATAAACGAGCAAGAGACACGCGGGCTGTAATATAGGGCAAGGATCCTATGTTGATTGGTCAAAGCTCTATGCATGTTAAATTCTGCAAGGAATACAGCAGGCGCACTCTTTGTTTTCTGACCATGAATTGTACATTCATCCCTGCTGCTGTTCTTGCCTGTGTACGTGCAGCTGTGGCCTGACAAGTTCCAGAACAAGACAAATGGCGTGACTCAGCGACGTTGGCTGGCTTTTTGCAACCCTCCTCTCCGTAAGCTCATCAGCAAGACGCTGGGCAATGAGGACTGGATCACAGATTTGTACCAGGTTCAGGTACGATATGCAAAGAGCAGCACCGCACAAAGACACTTGCAATCGGTCAGCGAAATTGGCTGTCGCTTGTGGAAAGAGGAAAGAAACGGGGGGGGGAGACTCAGTCAACGGCTGCCATATACCATATTTCTCCCATCTCTTGACCGTTTTTGTGAAATTACATTGTGATGGAAGCTTGACATTGGTGTGGCGTCGGTTGGCCGCATGACTAGGGGTCACCGCAACTGTGCAGCACTCAGGCCGTCTTTTTGTGTGCTTTTCCCCTCCAAAACCCCAGGGCTTGATGCTTTCCACATCTTCTGTAAAAAACAGGGATGGGTCATACGGCGTATTCGTAAAATACGCTGTATGGTATTTAACGCGTATTTTACCGTATTGAACAAATTGGGCCGTATTATACGATTGCAAAATTTGTCGGGTTTTGCCTTTTTTGGTCTTTTTAGGCAATTTCCGCCCAACAACGGCCTTTCAGTGAGCTTCCAGTGCTATTATATAATATATTAATATCACATAATATATTGGAAAAGAATTGGGAACATTTTGGGTGTTTTTGGGGCGAATCGGGTCCATTTTGGGTCAAAATTTGGCACTCCCAAATTGCATAAAATACGGTACCGTATTATACGCGTATTGCGTATTAATGCGTATTTTACCGCATTGAACATCTCTGAGGTCCGTATGACCCATCTTTGGTAAAAAATAAAGAAAATTAGCTGTTTGTTTGGACACTGTTATTCAGAAGGGCTGTAATTTGGCTCTGCCAGCTTTGGCGCCAAGTGAAGCTTACAAATGCCTTTGGATTGTGAAATTTACAAATACCTTTGGAATGTGAAACTTACAAATGCCATGTGCAAATGCCTTCCACAGCTTGCGTAGTAAGAGTGCGGACCCATTCCTTTCTTGCACAAATATCCACACGCATAGTCAGCTCCCAGCAAACACCAACCATCCAAACCAACACCATCTTGACACAAGTGGATTAATAAATGAAATGCAAAAGAAGCTTACGTGCGTGCTGGAGAATAGGTGGACTGGAGCGAATTGGGCATCCCTTTCCTTGCCAACTTGCTGCACAATGGGTGCAAGGCAGGCATAGAGCTAGATTAACACCACCTCGTCTGCCAATTTGCGTGCTACAAGCCTTAAGTATATTATTTTAGGAATGCTGAGGGAGGCGTGAGGTTGGCAGAGCAAAAATAAAAATGGTAGAGTCTGGGGTGTTACCCAAGAAAAAGCTAATAGGGTTGTTGCGATAATTTAAAGTTCATGGGCCCGCTTGCATTGTGAGGAATTCAGAAGCCTCGCAAGACTTGTCTTTGGATAGCCTGTTTTGGCCTTAAGGGATCGACCTCCTGTGTGATGCAGCTTGTTAATCACTTTGAACTTGTGCTATTGCTACTGCAAGAGTCCAGGAGGTATTTAATACAGGCACTGAACGGAGACTGAACACAAAAAGATCCCCAAATTTTGCAACAGCGTGCTAAATAAAAAACATTTGCTTATTAATTTAGCTCCTGGCACTAATTTAAACGTGCAATGCTGGGGGGCAGTGGAGGTGCGTATTGCTTGAGTTGAAGGCAGGAGCTTCCAGAGTCAGGAAATCAATGTCCGCACTTAGTGAGGTGCTGTGTGAATTCTTAGGTTCCCCTTTGCAGATAATCATCAGGGCATTTGAACAGCAAGCTGTGTATTTGCAATAATGCCTTACTGTACATGACTTAAAAGATGTTTAGGGCGGCCTTTGTGCCCAACTCTGAAATCGTTGCTCATATTATTTGCAAAGGCTAAATTACGCATGGAAATCCGAATTAAAAATTGACTCTCTGAGCTGTTATGCTCAGCTCACTGGTTTGCTGAGTGGTCGTCCCCATGAACAATTCACCCAACCAGTCTCACTTAGCTCTCCACCCAATTCAAAGCCCCCTATACCTCATCTGAATTCTAAATACTTGGTGTTATATCTAAATTGTTGACATTTTCTGGAAATTTGGCATTCTGGGGGGTTCTGTGGGGCTCGCTGCGTATTTTGTACCCACTTTGGCAGGAAAAAGGTGCATTTCTGAGGTTGCCCCGATCGACCTCTGCTTCAGGATATAAGCATTATAAATTATAAATGTTATATAACAATGCCGTAATGTCAAATTTGGGGCAGAGGTACTGGGAACGCCGCCGAGTGGGAGGCACTCACACAAGGGACATAAGTAGGGTTGGCCAAACCGTATGACCGTATATACGCCGTATCCTCGGTACGCCGTATATCCGGTACCGTATTTGAGATTTCTGACCGTATATGACCGTATATGGACCGTATTTGCAGGTGGTATACCCCAGACTCGGGTTCAATTCCTTGCAAAAGCGATTTTTGCTCTTTTTGGTCCACTTTTTTTTCTTCTCGCGGCTTTTTGAACTGAGCATTCCCTTAACTTCTTACTAACTTATATGCATGTTTTTGCATTAAATACTTTGTATAATGTATGGTTATGGTAGTTAAGCCTCTCTTTACACTGAAAAATGCCACTTTTTGGTCTTTTTGGCTTCGAGCAGGCCTAGCTCCCCAGCCTTTCATTTTTTGGGTATAAAACAGGGATGGGTCATACGGATTTTTGAGACGTCCCATACGGATTAATACGCTATTAATACGACATACGCGTATAATACGCAAACGTATTTTTGCTATTTTGGGGGGTACCCTGGGCTTGCACCAACCACCCTCCAACCACCAAGAATTGTCCCCCCAGCCTCCAGAACATTATAATGCCTCCTGGTAAAGACCCTGAGTGGCATCGTGTTGTTGTTATGGGACAGAAGGGGCAGATTTACGAGATGCCAGATGCCAGAATTCCGAGATTTCTGCAGCGGTGCCCCCCGCATCCGCGAGCACTTCATGAGGCAGAATCCCAGCGTAGGTGTAGCAGCATGCAAAGCTGACCCGGCAGGAATTCTCAGGGCGTAGTCGCAGCGCTCGCATGGGAGAAATTGCCGACGCTAGCGCTCAGAGGGAGGAGCATGCAGGAAAAGAGAGGCACCTGCACAGGACTACAGCAAGCACATCAGCAGCAGCATCTACACAGTCATTGGACACCTGCAGCAAGAGGGCAGTGACCAAGGCTTGTGTGGATGCAGCTGTTGCACAATTCATCTACGCTACAGGCACCATTCTGGGTTGTGGTAGCAATAAGCAAGTGATCATGCTACGTTCTGAGGGGCTGGGAGTTCCTCTGGGGTGCTCTAGAGGGCTTGGAAGTGCCTCTGGGGGGCTCTAGAGGGCCTGGGAGTGCTTCTGGGGGACTTGTGGCTGCAAACTTCGTTAAGTGCCCAAAATCGTATTATACGGAGCAATTTGAAATATACAGTTAAATACGTGATAAATACGATACGACGTATAATACGCCTACGCCGTATGACCCATCCCTGTTATTTTGTTATTTTTATGCTGCTGGATGGATGGGTCGTCGTGTGCCAACATCATCACGACAACTGCATCTGTCGGCGGTCCTTGGGCAGGCTGCTCCAGGGCCATCTGCCTACACACGGCCTTACTGACGCAGGGAAATTGCTCGTCATTGGATTGTGCTGGCATTGAACAGGAGCATTGGAAATGAGAAAATATGCAAGCAGAGCTGATGCACCTGGCGCAGCATGCATGGTACTTGTAGTTTAAAGTTTATAGTATGGCTGGAAAGGTTTGAGCACCCATTGTAAGTAGTAAGTCCTATACGGCTGTACCTACGGCTAAAGTGTGGAATGTGGAATGGCTGGGAGGACTTCAGCAACCTCAGTATGGCGTCTGCCGGTTTCCCAATATCGTCACCCAAAACACTTCAAAAAGCATTATAGGTGGCATGCCTCAATCTCAGAGCACATAGCTGATACATAATATCTGTCAGCTTTAACACTTACAACTGTTTAACAATAACAAGCTTCCACTTGCAGACAGCAGTCACAGAGGCAGTCACACAGAAATGTGTGTACCTACTCTTGTGAGCTCTGTCTGTGTTGATCCATAACAAATTTTTAACCTGACTTCCATGCGCAGGTGGCAGACGCAGAGGCAGTCACGCGCGAGGATGTATCCACGCTTGTGGACTCTGTCTCTGTCAACACACACAAGCTTGTGCGGCACCAGATGACGTGGTTCAGGGATAATAGCACTTACAGGGTGAGTCGTGGTCAAATTCATATATGTAGGCCACATGTGTGTGTGCACGTGTGTGTGGCCTATGTGTGTGCACGTGTGTGTGCATGTGTATGCACGTGTGTGTGTGTGTGTGTGTGTGTGCAGGGCCTATGTGTGTGCACGTGTGTGCAGTAGGCCTATGTGTGCACGTGTGCACGCACGCAGGGCAACGCAGGGCAATGCAGGGCACGCAGGCCAACATAGGCCTACGTGTGTGCAGGGCCTATGTGTGCACGTGTGTGTGTGCAGTAGGCCTACATATATGAATGTGTGTGCACGTGTGTGTGCATTTGTATGCACTTGTGCGTGACGCGGCCTCAACACCGGTCATGCATTGATGGCTGGCAGAAGATAGGGTGGTACGTATTATCTTAGCACCCCGCGTGTGCCATTAGACCATTACACACACATGCAAAACACAAACGTAGGAACGCACACCTTTGCCCGCTTCTACCACCTTGCACCTCATACACCTTTTCTTGTTTGCCCGTTTTTCTCCTCTTCCTCTATAGCACCCTTGCTACCCTGCAGTGGATAGACATTTCGTACACCTCTTTGTGTTTCCTCCTTTTGTTTATAACACCTGCAGTAGGTTGCATCCCTTTCACCTCATCCTTTTCCTCATCCTTTTCTATAACATCATTGCTACCCTGCAGTGGATTGTTGTTTCATACATCTCTCTTGGGGCGCTCATTTCCCCCTTTTCCTCTATAACACCCTTGCGACCCTGCGGTAGATTGACATTCCACACACCTCTTCTTGTGTGCTCACCTCCTCCTCCTCCTCCTCCTCCTCCTCCTCCATAACACCCTTGCCACCCTGCAGTGGATTGACATTCCCCACACCTCTTCTTGCGTGCTCACCTCCTCCTCCACCTTCTCCTCCTCCTCTATTATACCCTTGCCACCCTGCAGTGGATTGACATGGACACCCTAGACGACCAGTGTGCTGCTGCTTCCGCAACTGCAGCTGCTTTGTCTGAGGATGCCCAGCCTCCTTCTTCACAGGCCAGCATGCAGAGTATGAGCAAAGATACGGCAGTGGCGCTCATCTTAGACCAAGTTACGCAACCAGCACACGAAGGTGCGGACCTGTCCTCAGGGCTGCAATGTGAATTTAAGATACAAGAAGAACTACGCAGGCAGCGAAAAACCAATCCCCATACTAATTTAGGAAAGGGAACCACTTTGATACCAGGTCCCATAAACTCCTCCACCACACAAAAAAGATCATTGGGGACCAGGAGGGTTGCAGGCTTGACCTGAAACTGGATCCTGATGAGAGTTGATATTAGTACTGGAAAGTGCGCGCCTGATATGGACAAGTTAGGCAGGATTTAACAAGTAAAGGGACCTCCTCTGCAAGTTGGAAAGTCTGGGACAAGTATGACAACAAGGAGACGAATGGACTGATTCCTATGCTAGCAAACTTTTATTTTAAATTGATGAAGCTGCCTGTGCTGGTGATCATGCAACGTGGAATGATCATGCAACGTGGAATGATCATTTGAAGCTGCCTGTGCTGGTGATCATGCAACGTGGAATGATCATGCAACGTGGAATGATCATGCAACGTGGAATGATCATGCAACGTGGAATGATCATGCAACGTGGAATGATTATGC
>Ga0307948_1003293_pt1 | contig 11933 bp, 14 predicted proteins | sample OrgLakmetagen280_FD_201824 | JGI IMG/M metagenome (GOLD analysis project Ga0307948, IMG submission 201824) | Saline water microbial communities from Organic Lake, Antarctica - #280 | ecosystem: Environmental > Aquatic > Non-marine Saline and Alkaline > Saline | place: Antarctica: Organic Lake...
ACCAACACCTCCCTGGTACCGAGCACGGTGCTCTTTTGACTCCAGGATGAAGCCCCTACCAACACCTACCTGGTACCGAACACGGTGCTCTTCTGACTCCAGGATGAAGCCCTTACTGACACCTACCTGGTACCAAATGCAGTGCTCTTCTGACTCCAGGATAAAGCCCATGCCAACACCTACCTGGTACCGAACACGGTGCTCTTCTGACTCCAGGATGAAGCCCCTACCAACACTTCCCTGGTACCGAATACAGTGCTCTCCTGACTTTGGGTGTTGCAAACTTCGTATAAAATTTTTTATTCTTACACATACGACAGCTGCACACGCACATGTACACATATACACACATATTACACACACATACAATAATACACACATACACACACATTCACACATACACATACAAGCCCCAAATGGCCACTTTGACAACCACAGGATGAAGCCCATACCAAACCCTACCTGGTATCGCACGCGGTGCTCTCCTGTCTCCTGGTTGAAGCCCCGAATGGCCGCTTTGTACCAAACCCCATGCTTCTGTGTTTCCGTCTTGCGTCTATTGGGGCGCGGGGTGCCATACCAATAGATGTACACGTGCTGGCCTGCAAATTCAAACAAGATAATGCGTGAGTGGTGGGCAAGTGTACGTGCGCGTATGCATACATCATACATGTCTGTGTGTGTCTCGTGTATGTCTGTGTATTTGCGTGTGTGTTTGTGTGTGTGTGTATGTGTGTGTGCGTGTTTGCTGGTTGGGCACAGATGGTGTACCAAAAAAAGTTCAAACAAGATAGTGCGTGAGTGGTGGGCAAGTGCACGTGCGCGTATGCATACATCATACATGTCTATGTGTGTGTCTCGTGTATGTCTGTGTATTTGCGTGTGTTTGTGTGTGTGTGTGTGCGTGTTTGCTGGTTGGGCACAGATGGTGTACCAAAAAGTGAGAATGCCACACACACACAGCTGATCATTTTTAACAGTGTGCGAATGGTGTGAAGAGAAGCAGGGATGCTTAGCACACTTAACGTCAGACACATAGCTAAAAATTTCACAACTTGGAACAAGCGAGCTGCACGCAGGAATGTATGCAAGAACACCCACTCAGTGCTAGCAAAGCACGGGCATCTGCAGCAAAGTCCGTCACTAAACCAATCCCTGACACATAGGCAAGTCACTTACAGCAAAGTACCAGTCACACATCCACCGTGCCTCCCTGTGGCGAGCTGCGGCCATCGTTCTGATCCAAATTTGAACGCGCATTTTCTTCGGTTGATACCCGCAGGGCCCCATCAGTCAGAGGCAGGTATGAATTTCCCAGTGCAAGACAGATCATGTGATCCCACTCACAAGCCCCTAGGCCACGCTACAGACTCGCAGGACCCCATCAGTCAGAGGCAGGTATGAATTTCCCAGTGAAAGACAGATCATGCTATCCCATAAACTTGTAAACCGTAGAATAATAACACGCCCCTAGGCCACGCTACAGACTCGCAGGCCCCAACAGTCAGAGGCAGGTATGAATTTCCCAGTGCAAGACAGATCATGTTAACCCACTCACACACCCCTAGGCCACGCTACAGACACGCAGGCCCCCAACATTTAGAGGCAGGTATGTATTGCCCAGTGCAAGACAGATCATGTGATCCCACTCACACGCCCCTAGGCCACGCTACAGACCTCCTGTTCAACAATTTCAAAATTGGAGCAAACACCCTCTGAAGCACAATGTTTTGCAATAATTGGTCACATCCTTATTCACCTCCCACAAGCCACAGGCGGTTCTGCAGCAGTAAGTTCTAACAGCTACCCCTGTTTGCTTCACACCAGTAGTACGTAAGGTTGTCCAGCACCGTACGTACATGCCGTACATGACCGTATATTAATGATTTCCCTGCTCAAAGTACCGTACACACACCGTATATATGAATGGCTCTGGCCAACTTTACTAACACGCCCCTCCATCATGCTCCAGGCGGTCCTGAAGCAGCATTCCTAACAGCCACTTTTATATAGGAAAGTATAGGAATTTTATATACTGCACTCACCCACGAGCCCCTGGCCACCAAAATGAAGAGCAGCAGAACGCAGCCAGCATGCCAGGGACACCTGCTCGTAGGCCATTCATGTAGTGTGTACGCACAAGCTTGTGTGGTACTAGTTGCACACATACCAGTGTGTGTGGTTTTTAGTTTCACGCATCAGTGTGTGTGGTTGTTAGTTTCACGCATATCAGTGTGTGTGGTATTAGTTTTAAGCATACCAGTGTGTGTGGTACTAGTTTCACGCATACCAGTGTGTGTGGTTCTAGTTTCACACATACCAGTGTGTGTGGTACTAGTTTCACGCATACCAGTGTGTGTGGTACTAGTTTCACACATACCTGTGTGTGTGTGGAACTAGTTTCACGCATGAGCTTGTGTGGCACCTATCATAAAAGCGCCATACAGCGGCGCTTGCTCATGCAAATGTTTGTGTGCGCAAGATGCCAGCTGTTCGTTCAACAAGAATTTACGTGAAGAGCAAGGGAGGGTGTGGGCAGTGCGCAGATAGGGCTGCCAAAAAAATCAAAAATTTCACACTGTGCGTAGAGAGGGCTGGCCAAAAAAATATATAATTTTCACACAGTGCGTTGAGAGGGCTGGCCAAAAAATTATAAATTTTTTAGATGCACAGATGCAGGAAAACCGTAAACCAGAGAGAATTGCTTTAATCTGAACTACTTCTTGAATTGCACGTATGTAATAATCCTCCTTGTATGTGCATTTTTTTAGGCAGGAAAATGTCTCAAGTATGCTGTAATATCTACATACTGGTAGGGGTAAACGTACCCGGTTCTGGCCCACCCTACACAAATGAACGTATGCACATTCTCAGTATAAGAGGAGCTCTCCCCAATATACTTTTGATTACCACAAACGGTAATTACAATATATACAGAATGGCCAACCCTACTCTTAGACCATGGCAGAAACAGTAGCAGACAGCCACAAAAGTTACGTCTGCAAATCTAAGCAATGATACACATTGAATGGAGTTCTGCACCGTCTCTTTCCGTGTAGGCACCCACACCCATTTTTTCATACGCCCATGAACCCACTTTCACACGCTCATATACACCCACTTGCATACGCCCATCACACCACTTTCATACGCCCATATACACCCACTTTCATACGCCCATCACACCCTCTTTCATATGCCCATATACACCCACTTTCATACGCCCATATATACCCACTTTATACGCCCATATACACCCACAAGCAAACACCCACATGCACACTTACACCCTGACATTGCTCCACGCACACTCACACGTATGCAACGTTTAACCGTGTGCAAATACTTGAGCTCTTCACGCAACTTGCAGACACACACACACACACAGAAACACACGATCAAGCACGTACGTGTGCAAGCAAACACACACGCACACACACGCGCACACACACACACACACGCACACACCTGTGGACTGCTTGTCTGTAGGGCACCTAGGTTGGCCACATGTCCGTCTTGGCTATCCAGGCCAGCATGCTCAAACCATTCTCGCAGCGAGAATACCGAGTTCTCCTTCACGCTACAAACACAGCGAGTGGGGAAGTGGCGCAATTGGATATGTCTGGAGCATAATTCGTCAGGGAAGTGGCAAGGCGCTTACACGTTTAACATGCGTCTGTGCAAAAGGGAGGGGGGGGAGTGCATGCATTGTGTACCGGTGCATGTGTGTGTCTGTATGCGTGTTGAGTGTGTAAACTCTACTATATGTGTGTAGATTTACATGTGTGTACAATCACTAGTGTGTATATTCACTGGTGTGTACGTGTATGTGCGTGTGACTGTACATTCACTTGTGTGTGTATGCCTGTTTGTGTATGCGCGTGTGTGAAAATGTTTGTATGTATGTGCAACCGTGTGTGTGTTTGCGTGTGTTCGCTTTAACGCGTGCGTTTGCGTATATGTGTGTGTGTTTGTGTATATGTGTGTATTTGAGCATTTGTGTATGTGTGTCTCTGTGCGTGCTGCGTGCATGTGCGTGTGCTTGTGTGCGTATGTGCATGTGTGTAGGTGGGTGTTTTTGTGTATGTACGCTCACACGCATGCGTGTGTATGTGTGCGTACGTTTGTGTTTACGTGTGTCTCTATATGTGTATGTATTCGCGCATGTGTGCATTCGTATGTGTGTTTGTGTGCATGCTGCGTGCGTGCGCATGTGTGCGTGCGTGTGCGTGTGCTAGTGCGCGTGTGTGTGCGTGTGCGTGTGCTTGTGTGTGTACATGTGTGTGTATTTGTGTGTACTTGCGCATGTGTTTGTTTGTATGTGTGTTTGTGTGCGTGCTGCGTGCGTGTGCGCATGCTTGTGCGTGTGCTCGTGCGCGTGTGTGCGCATGTGCTTGTACTTGTGTGTGTGTGTGTGGGTATGTATGTGTTTCTAGGGAAGGGGTTGTGTGCGTTTCTGTGCGCACGCTTAATGGACACGCACTTAATGGACACGCACGGCGTCCAAATCACACACCTTTCGCATAAAGGGCACAGGCAACAAACCAGGAGGCTCTCTAGATTGCTCTTGTGCCCTCCAAGCAAGCGTCCGTTGATTCCTCCTCCTTTCGGTCCACACGCCACCCTCAGACTGGGTGTGTGGATCCAAGAAGCGCAACGTAATAGCTCGCCTAACTTATCACTCATATTGCGGGTGTACCTACCCGCTATTAAAGACAGTTTTCAATGCTATTTTATTATGCATTAATAGATATAATTTCCAAGATGTTACTTGCTTATGCCAGCAGACTTGTGTTGGGGGTTGCAAGCAGGAGGCTCAGATCATGGCCCTCCTCCTTGTATGGTGAGTGTGTGTATGTGCGTGCGTGCGTGCGTGCGTGCGTGCGTGCGTGCGTGCGTACGTGCGTGCGTGCGTGCGTGCGTGCGTGCGTGCGTGCGTGCGTGCGTGCGTGCGTGCGTGTGTGTGTGTGTGTGTGTGTGCATGTGCATGTGCATGTGCATGTGCATTTGCCAGCAAATGTATTTGAACTGCCACGATCACTCACCCTGCAGACCTGCGAGCAAAATAGCGAGGGAAAAAACTACCTATTGTTTTTATTTTAAATAGTTCCTTAAAGCCTTGCCATGTTTGATAGGAGGGGGAATGGTCCGCGTGGGATGATGGATGGGTATGGCCCCCCTCCCATGAGAGGAGGCTACCCAGGACCTGGTTACGGTCCTCCACCCATGAGGCAGATGCAGATGGCACCCCCTTTGATCCCGGAGCCACAGGCAAGTAGATACGGAGAACGTGCATGCCGCTTGAATTCATGCACTCTGATGGGGCACATGCACATTTGGCAAAGTAGGCACATACAGGGTACACGCCCAACTGTGTTAGTTCAACTTGTACGCATGAAATCGTGCTCGCACAAATGCCTGCATTATTGTTCTTGCAGACTATTGTAAAGGAGCATCGACATGTGCACTTAAAACGCTGCACAAGCACATACAATTCACAAATCGGCTGCTCCTACGTGCACAGCTACCGACGCGCACACACACACACACACACACATACACACACACACATGATATCACGCACAGGTGGACAGAGAAAAGACTTGCCCCTTACTCCTGAAAGTTTATACAAAGCATGGAGGGCATCACAAGCTTGATGAGTTTGCCGTAAGTATTATGCCCATTGGCCTTGAATATCAGCCTTTCAGGATGCCATCTGTACACATCATAGATTGTACCAACACTTACCCCTGACAACAGACGATTTGAAAGTAGCCCAACGATACCCATGCCACCTACCCACAAGGGCAGAACACGAAAGATGCCTTGGTTGTGTGCTACAAAGTCATACGAAACATTTCTTTTTCCCCACATGTTTGTTACATTTGAAGGGCTGCAACGGCTGCAACCCGTCAGCCATAATCTGATGTAGTTTGTCTTGCACTTGCAGCTTGCTGATCATCATTCCTCAACTGACTTCACCTACTCATGACAGATGACTTATGACATCTCACATACCATTTAAAAAAGTCATGTCATGGCTATTGGCATGCAGGTGCGGGGCAAGGAGCCTGAGGGAGAGATCCAGATGTACACGTGGTTTGATGCAAACTTGCGTGAGCTGTCGGATTTGATCAAAGAGGTTCGTTTCCTGAATGGCGGCAGTGATTGCCTTTGTTTAATTTGCCATTGACGTTGTTGCCACTTGTATGGCTTTGTTCTTCACCGCGTCGCTGAGCCTTGCCCTGGTCCCATTCTCCCCACCCTCATCGTTCAGGTCATAACTTGCAGCCGTTTGTTTACGTCCCAAATGAAGTAAGCCATTTGTCATACAAGGGGGCTTCTATAAAGGCATGAGGGAAGCATACAATGTTTCTCCGTCTGTTGTTGTTGCTGCAGGTGAATGCAGAAGCCCGAGGGAGGAACTGCCGCATGTCGTTCGCTTTCATTTACCCTGACAAGAATGGCCGCAACGTCATGAGGCAGGCAAGTTCTTTTTATACTTGTATGCTTTTTGCTCCAATCCCTCATAACTGTGTGTACCTTCTTTAGATACACATACCGCGACTCAAGGCTCGCTAGCTTTAGTCCACCCCAGTTTTGTTACGTTACAAATACTGCTCAGTGTATCAAACCGTCCGCTGTCCTTGTCAGGCAGAAATGGGGGTACAAACTGGCCTTTACAACCTGTTTATTGCGTAGCTTTCCTTACAAAGACTTACTTTCACTATTGCATGGTGCAGGTGGGCATGGTGCACAACTCTAGAACATCTGAAGATGACCACCGTACCCTTAAGTCTGTGAAATTTCAAACAGGGGACTACTTGGACGTAGCAATATATCCTGGGATCTAGGTGCCCACCCTGTGCCTGTTGTGATAGTGCGGTTCTACGAGGTTGAGACTTAATACCCATTTCCTCACGTAAGGGGTGTCGTGGGGCCAGAGACTTTGTCAAGTGTGCAGTTAATAGGGAATCTTGGTTTTGCCTTTTTCCTTGCCATTTTTTCTTGCCAATCGCCAATTGACATTGTTACTGCTATTAAGGCCCGAGTAAGCAACAAGTACCATAAAGAGTAGTAAATTCCTCCGGTACAGAAAAGCAGCCGGCATAGTATTGGACACGGTTGGTGGCCCCGGGCCGGGGTAGCTTTGCTGCTGCTTACATAGCACTTGCCCGGGCCTATCAGTGCCAACAAAAAAGTAAAAGCTGCGCTGGAGAGCACCAGCGTGCATCAAGGAAAAGCTCTTAATTAGTGTTGTTTGTGAGGTAAAATATGCTTTAACTTGTCCATACCAGACGTGCCCTTTCCAGTACTGTTATCAACTCTCATCAGGAGCCAGTTTCAGGCCAAGCCTGCAACCCTCCTGATCCCCATTAATTATTCCTTTTCGTGGTGGAGGAGCTTTACGGTACTCAGTACCAAAGTGGCTCCTTTTCCTTAATTCATTATGTGGGGAGTGGCTTTCACTGCCTGCGTAGTTTTTTCTTTTTTCTTTTTCTTCTGCTTCTCACGGGCTTCGTGCGTTCGGGAAAGGCTTAGAACACTGTTGTTTGTAAGGTAAAATATGCTTTCCGAGTGAAGGCCCAGCCCGGGGGTGCTGATGAACGAAATTGATTTCGGACGCTAGAGGGCTGAAAACACTTCCGCTGCGGAAAACACTTCCGCTGCGGAATACAGGATTAGATGATTGACTTTGGGCTTAAGTCTGTGCCAGTGTAGCTATTCAGCTGAAGATGTGTAGAAGGTTTAGGGTTAGCTAACCCTAGGGTTTAAGCTCTGAGCTTTCTAGAATCTAGAAAAGCAGGTTGGAATACTCATCCATTAAGGATAACCTAAGCTCGCACACCGTCGCCTAATACAATTTTGGTAGAACATTAGTTCTGCCAAAATTACAACCAGGACAGAGGCAGTGAAAATTGCTACCCACGCAAGGAAAAAGAGCCACTTTGGTGCCAGGTACCGGAAAACCTCACCTAAGAAAAGAAAAGAGGAAAGTAGATCAGGAGGGTTGCAGGCTTGGTCTGAAACGGGCTCCTAATGAGAGTGGGTTTTAGTACTGGAAAGGGCACGTCAGGTATGGACATGTTTGTTGTTGGCGTATTACATAGGTCAAGGGGAGGTAGCAAACTCCCTACTATGAGGTTGAAACGAACCGAAAGTTGATAAATAGAAAGGGAGCAAGAGAGGCAGGCTGGAAGAAATAAAAGAAAGTAGGGGGACACTAAGCGCTTCCACCTTTTACGAGATGTCTTCTCCTGTTCAATCTCTAGCCTCTGAAATTGTGGGTCAGCTTCAAAACCACCAAGCACGCCTTAAAACCCCCTAGGCAAGCCAACTAACACTAGAATCCTACTCTTGTATCCTACCCCCCCAACACATCAGTGCAGCACTACAACAATGCGCCATGGTCTCAAAAGAAAGAATGGCGTCTGCTGCTCTGGACTTTGATCCTGGGAACTCCTCATATTGGAGCGAACATCACCGTGACATTGTCTTTGGTGCCAATTACAATGCATTTGCCACCAAGTTTACAGGTTTCTTAATCTGCCACCCAGCGTATGATGACAGAAAAATGCTCAAGTGCGTGCAACACTCCCTACGATCTGCGATGTGTAGTGAGCTACCAACCGCCACCTTTTTATTTCTACCCAACTGAGAAAACAAGAGCATCAATGCCTACAGAGCATCGGTGCGAGATAACCCAAAATACTGCACCACGCTAGGCTTCATCCCCAAGGCAAAACTCACATATGCAATGCCAACCTCGTGGAATGGTGTACAACGTAAATTCTCCAACCACACCTGGAGCATGGATATTATTGCTGTCTGGAACAAAGAAGCAATACAGCATTTAATTGATGCCGCACCAAATTGCCAATGGTACAAATTTTAATCAAAAACACGGCTTCTCTCCCGATGCAAACTGCCCCATCTGCCCTTGCATTGATAGTGCGTTTCACATACTCTCAGGTTGCCAACACACTAAAATGAGGAACATGACTATAAAACGCCATAATATGGCAAGTGTGCTGATTGTCCAAGCCCTACAAAAGGTACCATGCGGTGCCAACCAAATTGCCTACACTGACGTAGGCAGCGCAGATAAACTATCAGAGCAAGGCCTAGATCTGAGAAACACTGCCAACAAAACACTGCCCTCTTGGTTGCTACCAAAACTAACAGCACATGCTTTAAAAGCCTCTTCTCGTCCTGACGCCATCCTATTTTTACCTAGCACTGTGTGCTCCTGTCGCGTAACCACCTGCAACCCAAATTTTCAACAGCTTGCTAAAGACAAGAAACTGAATCCAAACCAGTGGGAGGTTCACCTGATTGAGTCTAAATTTTGTGAAGACACTAGGCCCGGTCCCCAATTCCAAAAAGCAAAAGCACAGCACAGCATGCTTATTGCCAACCTAAACAGACAAGGATATAGGGAAGTCAAGCTTCACGTGATCCTCGTTGAAGCTATGGGGACTATCTACAAAGACTATACATACAAACCTCTGGCAGATCTTAATCTGGACTACCATAAGATTAAAAAACTGACACACAAACTGAATGAACACTCCATCAGACATGCATCTGCACTCATAAAAACAAGGTATGCACTGCAATACAACACAAGCAACAAGAGTCAAGGATTGGGTCCGGGTGCTACGGCACACAACCCCCCTGACCCAGATTATTTCTTAATTGTTTGCGCGGTGGGGGGTTGCCTGGTCGTGCGGGCACCTAAGTAACCCCCTCCCTTAATCATGTTGGCTGTGTCATCACTACCAGCGGAGTCTTTTCTATTTCTTTTCTTTTGGACCCTAGGACACGAAGTGTCTAGGGCCTATGGTTTGCTAGAGAAACTGGGAGCCTTATAGCTTAGAAAAGATCACCTTTCTCCAAAACTTTTAACAGCCAAATCGAGTGTTTCTTCTCTTTTCTTTGGGGGCAACCAGGTTGATGAGAAGAAGGGCAAAACATATACGAGAAGGTCAAGCACGGAAAAGAAAGAAGGAAGGAAAGCCTGTGTACTTTGGTGCCTAAGTAAAAAGGTTTAGGAAAAAGAAAAAGATCAAAATACGCAGGCAGTGAAAACCACTCCCCACATTACTTAAGGAAAAGGAGCCACCTTGGTACCGAGTACCGTAAAACTCCTCCACAGCGAAAAGGAAAGGAAACATCAATGGGGATTAAGAGGGTTGCAGGCTTGGCCTGAAACTGGCTCCTGATGAGAGTTGATAATAGTACTGGAAAGGGCACAAGGTTTAAAAAGACAGGGCTGGTAAAAAGGCAACGGGCCAAGGTAGGGCACGTCTAGCTACACAACCACGAGGCACTCAACATTAAAGACTAGGGAAGCTAAGAGTTAGCCAGCACGTCACACTTAACATTACAAGCTCATACTATATAGTAGTTAGTAGTACTAGGGGAGTGACTTTCACTGCCTGCGTAGTTTTTTCTTTTTCTTTTTTTACTAGGGAGACAAGAAAAGAGCACATACAGTGAGCTAAAATTTGGACAAAGAGTCAAAAGTTGTTCTACAAAGAGACGAGAGCAAGGGGGAGCAGGCCAACCTAGACCTAGAGCAAGGCGGCAGGCACGCTAGGATGTGAGCTGCATTGAAACAGCTAAGGAGCCGTTCGGCCTAGCATACACAAAGGGGTGAGCCTGGCCTAGCTACTAGGCCAGAGAAACTGGAGATTTACTACCTTGGCAGGCTGCAAGTCTTCTAAGGCTGCGAGGAGAAGATCAACTGCCCTAGTTTCTACTACTCCGGGCTCTAAGCCTGTCCTGGCTAGCGTGCTAAACACCAAACCCCTATCTCTCAACATGGCAGTCAGGGCAGCTAGGTACACGACATACCACACTTCCTTCCTCACTGTTTGGCATGGCTGCTCTAGCTAGCAGCCACACATGCTGTGCGTGGTAGCAGCTGCACGGAAACTGGGAGGCTTGTTGTATGGCTCGCCTGATGGCTGAAGCTCCTGTGCAAGTCCATCCAGAGGACGTGCTCCCGTAGCTGCAGCACCTTTGCGGCACGTGACGAGGCGGCTGTGTGCTGCCAGCCACACGGGCAATCTTTCCCCCGCTTCATGGGCCATCCGTGGCCCCCTGCTCGGCTCCACCACACCATGCTAGAGTAGGCGCCACCAAACTTCCTTCCAGTATCTGCCCATGGGAGCCTCCATACCTGGCGTACCCGCGCTGGGGGCGTCTTTGCTATGGCCAGGGCTGTGGGGCGTGTGTCTTCCTGCAGCTTGGTGGGGGCGGCTAGGGTAATAGCTGACATGTTTAGCAGCGTAGTTGACAACAGAATGCAAGTGAACTCGAAGCACGGAAGCGAGTATCTTAAGTGGGCTGTAAGGCTTAGCTCTTTGAGGATCTGTTCAGGATGAGGAACACATTTAGCTGGACTGTCCGCATAAACATCTTGTTAGCATTCGCACACAGCACCGCCAGCTGGTCTTCCCACCTCAGTATGAGGATAGCCCAACTCGTTTGAGGACTTTTTTGAACCAACCAGATATTTGTGGTGAAGCACGCCTCTTTTGTGGCTGAGTGCCTAGCCCTTTTCCCTTGATTTATTTTGATATCTTTTTGGTTTATTTTCAGGCTTTTTCCATCCAAGCTTCCTCTCAGATGCCCCCCAGAGACATATATAGCGATGTAACCTTACCTTACCTTAGCTCTTTGAAAATCAAGATCCAGCTTCTTAATAGGATCCGGTGTGTGATTGTTCGGTATGGTGGGATGTGAATGGCTCAACCCCTTTTTTCCTACTCCATGCCGGAAGCGTTATTTTACTATTTTTTTTTTTTTTTTTGGTGGGGGTTGTTACACGGTCCTCAGCAAGGGCCTGACAGAATGAAGGAAAAAAACCTATAAGACTGGGAAAAGGAAAACTCCTGCCTAAAACAGAAAAACCCTCCTTGAAA
>Ga0307948_1003304_pt1 | contig 11914 bp, 11 predicted proteins | sample OrgLakmetagen280_FD_201824 | JGI IMG/M metagenome (GOLD analysis project Ga0307948, IMG submission 201824) | Saline water microbial communities from Organic Lake, Antarctica - #280 | ecosystem: Environmental > Aquatic > Non-marine Saline and Alkaline > Saline | place: Antarctica: Organic Lake...
TTTTTTAAAAAATAGTGGGTAGTCAACTGAGTGTCTTTAATTTTATATTAAGGTCTATAACTAAGTCTTTCGGAACTGAACATCGGGCTGTTACGAGTTTGCGAGCTGCGAGATGATCTGCCGGGCTATTTATAGAGTCGATCCGAACAATAGCGTCTAACCGGTAGTAGATAATGGAAAATTTGTCACTACCCAGTTCACCGCGAACCACAAGATCGTCGTAGTCAAGCGTGTCTCCGACCATTTGCAATTTAATCCCGACTTGATCAGTCCAAAACCAGGGTGCTGTTTGCTCTGGCAGAGGCTTTTCGGTCAGGCGAGCAGCAATAGTTTTTGCTTGGTCAACTGCTGTCTGCACAGACTCCGACCGCGTAGGTTTATTATCGTGAATTTGAACCCAAGAGGCGCAATCGCCGCAGGCAGAAATAGATGAATCAGATGTTAAGCAATTCCTATCAATCAATATTCCGTTGTCACAGCTTAGTTCAGCATCACGAGCTAACTGATCGTTAACGGTTGTGCCAATACCAATCACTACAATGTCGGCCGGTAGTATGTCACCTGAATCCAGGTGCACAGCGGTGGCACTTTCCGCATTACTGGTAATCGATTCAATTGTAGAATTGAATATAAAATTTGCACCAGATTTCTGATGACGTTCAACTAAAAAGCTAGATAGAATCTCTGGAAATAAACGAGTTAACACGCTCTTACTGCGAGCTACGATGGATGTATTTTTTCCCATTTTTGTAGTGATCGATGCAACTTCAAGACTGATAAATCCAGCACCATATATCACGACGTTTGTTGCTGTTTCAATAATTTTTTTTAGCGCATTAGCATCACTAAGGTCGCGTACAGAAATGACGTTTGGTAGATCTCCACCTGGAATCTCGAGTTTTTTGGCGGATGCGCCTGTGGCCAATACAAGATGATCGTAAAAAATATCAAAGGTATCATTTTTCACATTAGACTTGACTGCTAATTTTTTTTCAACACGATGGATTTTTGTGGCCCAACTTTCTCCAAGCAATGTGATCGATTTTTTTTCAAAGAAATCAGCGCTCCGAAAGGCCAGCTGTTCACTGTCGACATGACCACTAACAAAACCTTTGGACAGCGGCGGCTTTTGGTAAGGCAGGCCTACTTCGCCGTTTATCAATGTAATTGGATGCTCATAACCTTGTTCACGAAGTGAGATAGCCACCTGAACGCCTGCGTGTGAGGCACCAACAATAACTACGCCAGGCCTCATTACTGGACCTCGGGAATTTGGAACACAGTACCATCGAGATCTTCAGTGACCACGAGCTGGCAACTCAAACGGCTTGTCGGCTTTCGTTCTGCCGCGGCCTCGTTCAACATTTCATCTTCATCTTCGTCGATAGTAGGAAGCAATGACTCGTTCGAATCTTTTAAATAGACGTGGCATGTTGCGCACATGCAGCTCCCGCCACACTCAGCATCAATACCATCAACGTTATTAAAGATGGCGGCTTGCATAACGCTTTGGCCTTTTATGGCCGCAACGTCTAGCTTGCTACCGTCAGGGAGCTCAAAATAGATAGTGACTGATCTACTCATAAAATACGTCCTAAAGCGTTAAAGACTGCCAGTACCAAAAATGCTTGGCAGCCATAAAGAAATAATTGGGAAAGCGATTAGAATGACAAGGCGGACAAGGTCGGCTAAAACAAAAGGTATTACGCCCACCATGATATCTTTTGTTTTCAACCCCTTTGCTGCACTTTGAACAACAAACAGATTCATACCGACAGGCGGTGATATAAGGCCAGTTTCAACTGTCACAACGGCTATAATGCCAAACCATATAGGATCGAATCCACTAGCAACAACGACGGGATAGAAAATTGGCACAGTCAACAAAATCATCGCAAGACTTTCTAGGAAACAACCCATAATCACATAAAATATAATGATGGCCAACATCACCATCCAAGGGCTGAGGTTGTACTCGTAAATCAGGTCAACCATCTTGTAAGAAATCTGGCTCACCGATAGTAAAAACCCGAATACTTCAGCACCGATCAAAATCAAGAAGATGGTAGCCGAGACGGAGACTGCTTCGATCGCCGCAGCACGATACTCAACCCAGCTCAGGCCTCTGAAAAGTGCGAAAACTAAAGCCAAACCTGCACCAACACCCGCAGCCTCTGTCGGTGAAAATAGTCCGCCGTATAAGCCACCCATAACCAAAGAAAAAAGAAGCGCAACTGGGAAAAATTGCTTAAGGGCAATCCAAAACGTCGTTCCTTCCGATTTTTTTTGTTCGGCGGTTGGCCGCCATTTACGAACCATGATGGTGACCGTGATCATGTATAGTGCGTAGGCTAACATGCCAGGCAAAAAGCCAGCTAAGAACATATCACCGACCGACTGTTCAGTGATAAGGGAATAAAGCAATAGTGCAACTGACGGTGGAATCATTATGCCCAGCGTCCCACCTGCTGCTAGCGAACCAGCAGCGAGCCGTGGATGATATCCTTGCTTCATCATTTCAGGATAGGCGACGCGTGTCATGGTGGACGCGGTTGCCAATGATGAACCTGAAATAGCGGAAAAAGCTGCGCTGCTACTGACTGCGGCTAAAGCAAGGCCCCCGTTCCAGCCGCGGGAAAAATATCGAGCAGAATCGAATAAATCTTTCGAAAATCCAGACCGAGCCGCAATACTACCCATAAATAGAAAAAGTGGAATGAGCGTAAACGAATAGTTTGCAGAAACTTCAAAAGCCGCTGTTTCCAACACATTTAATGCCGGGTCGATTCCAACAATGGCTGAAAAGCCAAAGCCGCCGGCTAGAATCATCGCTAAGCCAACAGGGCAACCTAGCGCAAGCAACACCAGTACGCCAATCAAGCCAGCGATACCAATAGATAGTGGATCCATTTGTAAATCCCTAAAATTTAGTCATTTGAGGTTGCGTCGCGCTGACCTTTAATTGCTAGCCAAACTGCCGTGAGCACAATACAGACACAACAAATTGTTAGGACTCCATAAAGTAGATAGAGCGGAATTCCTAAATCTTGGGAAACGTCCCCGCGTTTAAACATGATAAGCATTTTATGAAAAAACAAATAACCAACAATGGCAGCGAAGACGGCCAACATTAAATCCCACAGCCGATCCAATAGGCCCTGTATGGGTACTGGCAAAGCCCTCACTAATAAGTCAACTCTGACCATTCCACCCATGACTGCACGGGGGAATGAAGAAAACACCATGATGGCAAGTGCATAACTAACAAGTTCAACTGACCCAGGAAGAACAAGACTCAATGTTCCTCCTGTTAAGTCAAAAATGAGTCGACCTAGAACGCTCGCAACAACGATGAACACCATGCTGCTTAGTGCAAAAAAAGCTATTTTATCGAAAACGTTGATGAGTCGTTCCACATCGAAACTCCTGATTAAGGCCTGTTAAAGCCCAACTTTGCATTCTTCAACATAACCTTTAACGCTTGCCAGCGTCTCGCTACCAGGAAGCCCTTGTCTATCAAGTTCTGCTACATAGGATTTAACGACTTTGTCTGCTGCGGCTTGCCATTGCACACGCTCTTCTGCAGATAGTTGGGTTATCACTGCATCGCTGGCTCTGATTTTTTCAAGCGAAAGAACGTCCGCATCATCATAACCTTGGCCCGCAGTTACAGCCCATTCCATACCAGAGTTATCATCGATTACTTTCTTTAGATCGCTCGGTAATTCATCGTAACTGTCTTTGTTCATGGTTGTTACAAAAGCAAGTGAATAGAACCCGAAATCTAAATGATAATCAGTTATCTCCCCGGTACGGAAGCTTTGAATGGTTTCCCAAGGAAACATGTAGCCGTCAATCACACCACGCTGAAGGCTGGGATAAACTTCAGGAGCTGGCATGCCGACTGGCTCAGCACCAAGCTCGGATAACAACTCCCCAATAACAGCGGTTGGTCGACGGATCTTTAGGCCTTGCAGGTCTTCCAATGAGGAAACTTGAGTGTCACGTGTATGAAGATGACCTGGACTGTGTGTGTGGACATACAATACTTTAGTCTCCTCGTATTCCCTATCTAATGTACCGCTGTCGTAAAGCTTCTGGAAGGCGCAGGAACCAACGGCACCAGTCTCAAACAAGCCTGGTAATTCCAAGACTTGGCTTAGTGGGAAACGCCCGGCTGTGTAGCCTTGAACAGTCCATGCTATATCGGTAATACCTGAGACAGCATTGTCGTAGCCTGCGGGTGCGCGACCAAGTGTTTGAGATGGGTAAACAGTGACAGCAATTCGTCCATTGGACTGTTCTTCTACAGCTTTCTTCCAATCGTTAAAAATTGTTTCCTGCTGCCAACTATTTTGAGGCATAAAGTGGGCAAGATTGAGATTCACCTCAGCTGAATGAGCATATGATGCACCGAAGAAGGCGCATGCTATTGCTGATGTGGTAATGAACTTTTTTGTCTGTTTCATATTTTGGTGACCTCTTGAATGAGATTTCTATGTTATTGTGATCGATTATCGAACATCTGAGCTATTATCGTTCAGGGCGACTAGTTTGTACCCATCAATTGAAGCATGTCAATACAATGCAAAGAAATCGCATCCCGAAATATTGACTGATGGATCAAGATTTGGTCATAAGCCACCGAGATTCTTGCGAATTAAGAGAACTCACAATTTTACAAAAGTTGTTGAGAACTATTATCAACTGAAGTGTTGCTTTGTAATTCATAAGAATTAAATGACGGGCAATAATTATACTTTTGAATGGTTCAGCAACGAAAACGGATAGCCGTTATCATGAAATGTAGCAGTGTGAGCTCGCCAACAAACAAAGTTGCGGTTAAAGTTGATCAGTTACAGTAGCTGCCGAACCTGCATTAAAACAGCGTCGGCTGGCAAGGTATTTAGGGAACATAGATGAGCGAACAATTATCAAAGAAAGATATCTCGATGACCTTTGCCAAGGGGTTACAGGTTCTTTCTGCCTTTGATGCGAATGATCGGGAAATGACTATATCGTCGATTGCCAAGAAAACCAGTCTAAACAGAACCGTTGTGCGTCGCTTGGTTTTAACCCTGGATCACTACGGCTATTTAGAGAGCCGTAACCGAGTCTATCGATTGACGCCCCATATTCTTAGTTTGGCCAGCGGGTTCCTTCAAGGACGGGACCTCGGCAAACACGTCACGCCAATCTTGAGAACATTTTCTGATCAACTAAAAGAAGATATTTCTTTTGCAATGCTGGATATAGATCAAGCTATCTATGTTGCCCATTCACCAGGCGACTCCACGATGATTACGCAAGGTTTTACCGTTGGTACTCGGCTTCCGCTTCAGGCAACAGCTATCGGAAGAGTGTTAATAGCATTTTCAATTTCAGAAATGCAGGATCACATACTCAATACCGTTCCTCGGACCCCTTTTACGTCAGAGACGATTGTTCAGTTGGACAAATTGAAAAACGAACTAATGATTACGGCTGCTCGGGGTTATGCTTTAGTTAGAAACGAATTTGAACAGGGTGTCACATCGCTTGCAGTGCCGGTGTTAAGTTCTGATAGAGAGCTGATTGGCGCACTGGGAATTGTCGGACCAAATCCACGATTTGACGACAAGTCAGTGCAAAAAACGAGAATTGAAAGTTTGCAGAAATGTTCAAATTTAATTGCAATATATACTGGCTAGACCTATCGATTCTTGGGTTTATTTTAATGAGTCTTGGTCGAATATTACATTGTTCGATTGTAACACTTTACGTTATTTAAACGGTGTGCGTTTTCGACACTTAGGAAAATGGTAATGTCTGTTTGATGACGAAATTAAATATATTGACAGATCTGATTACCTATCCGCCTGTGACGAGGGCAATACCACCTGCTAGGGCAGCTATTGCGTGCGCTGATTGAATAAAGCGAATATGAGCAGCCTTCTCTTAACCATCTACTAGCAAGGAACTGAGAAAGCCCACCAGCGCAAGAAGGTGGAGCGACTGGGCCGTTACATCGCAATGCTCGCTGTGTCCGAACAGCACCTTTCGCTCACTCACACCGGAAAGATGCGCTACGAGCTAAAAGCCTCGTTCCGCAACGGCACCACCCATGCCATGTTCGAACCACTTGACTCATCGCCAGAGTGGCCGCCCTGGTACCGAAGCCCTGAGTGAACCTCACCCGCTTCCATGGGGTATTTGCACCGAACAGCAAACAGCGGTAATCCTGATGATAAAACCTTCGCCGAGCACCATGCCGCTATGACCTGGGCAAAGCGCCTGAAACGGGTATTCAACATCGACATAGAAACCTGCCAGAAGTGCCTGGAGCCGGTGCGGCGTATCGCCTGCATAGAGGATCCGTCGGTGATTCGGCACTCTACTTGAACCCCGGGTGAATTATGAACATCCCGCTCCAGTTCACGGTATACGTTTTCTAAGATCAGGCGATTCTCAGAGTGCGCCTCTATGTATGCATTGTTCACCCCACCTCCAAGTTGACCCAAGAGAACATTTTCATCATTTATCGTCCCTTATGGTCTCTGTCGACGCGATTCAGTATGGCTCGGCAAGCTGATCATGCTACTACCTGGAGTCTCATGGCCACCAAGGATCGCGCAGCCACCTGACGATCGTGTTCCGGTGCTCCGGCTGCAAGGTAGCTACATCCGTAATGTCACATCGAAACCGCGATTCGCGCAGCCACACATTGCCCAACCACCCCAGGATCACCCGCTGGCGAGAGGATAGGGCGGTACACACGCGCCGCGTATTCGATCGGCCACCTCAAATGGGTCCAGTCGCGACTCACCGACCGGGAGCGGGTTCTCGTACAGCTCAGTCGTGGTGACCGAGCTGTGCCCCAGGTGATCCCGTACCGACTCCAGGGTCTCATTCAGCAGGTTAACCCGCACCGAGGCGCAGGTATGACGCAGCGTGTGGGGTCCCATCGTTTCCAGCATCCGGATCTGATCGGCCCCCAATAAATCCGGGTTGGATTCGGCAACCCAGGCAGCCGTGGCTTTACCAACGGAACGGACGCGGCGTAATACCTGTGTCAGTGACAGGGCCGTATCCGGGTGCCCTTCAAATTGGACACCGCCCCAGAGGTGCTTCGACTCCCCCGGGGCCGGGGGTCAGCTGAGCCCCATCGCCGCGCGGTACTGCACTAACCCGGCTTGCAGATCCGACGACCAGACTTGCGTGAATCTGTCTTGACTCTGGGGTCCACTATATGTAGTGGATACATTAGGTTCAATGGCTGGATAGTTTTAGCCAATCGTCTTTTACGGGGGTGGATTAACGGGCAAAGCAGATAACCATAGAGATTAAGATGGCCTATGGATGAAGTATATTATCCCATAGACTGAGAAAGGATCGTTTGTAGGTTTTCTAGCCAGGTTTTATTATATGCCTCATAAAGGTTATTCAATATTTTTATATCAATCACGAGGCTATATGAAACAGAAAGCTAACCTAATGGATCTTGACTTTAACGCTTTTGATCCAGCGATACGGAGTGAAGTCAAAGCTAATGCTCAGGCTGCTCAAAATCTATTGGATTTTGGTACTGCTATTAGCGACACCATAAGCAGCCTGAAAAATACAGTGGTCTCAGTATTTACGAGCAAATCGAAAACTCAGGGCGTCAAACCGGTCTGAATCCTTTCAAAGTAACGTGGCCTGGCTAAGATCGATAGCATGGCCTTTATTGCCAGTCAGACCCACTTCGATACACAGCCAGCACATTGTTTTCCACTATGCCCTTAACGGTACCTGCTGTTGATTTGGGTACTAGGTCAGAACGCGGTACGTGCTGTGCCAGGTGTGACACGAAAAGAAGTCTTAATACCAATACTCAGAATCGCCCGGAGCCCTACATTCTCTTCAACATCAGCATGATTTAGTTAAAGCTCCCTCCCGCTTGAACTATGGTCTCTATCTTGTAAGCATTGAACGCTGATGCAGCCATCGCCAACCTTGCGACTAATTAAGATGTATAGACCGATGTCTATTGGGTCTGTCATGCATGTATGAGTGCGAAATCCCCCTGCCATTTCTATTGCATGGCGCTGAATGAATGTGGCGCTTGGGTGTAGCCTGTCTGGTGGTGAGAGTTGGGCTGCTCACATTGTTGTCTGACTAAGTGTCTATTCAGGCCTTTTTTTTCATCAATTCACACACAAAAACTCTGAATTTTCGACTAAATAGTAGAATGTGTAAAAATAGCCCTAAACCCCATTACTAAGCATATATTAACACCCTATAACGTCTATTAACACCGTGGTGATACGTCTATTAACATATCAGCAACACGTCTATTAACATATCAGCAACACGTCTATTAACACCCCATTTTTCGAGTGATTGTGCCGCTAATAATTGACCGAAAAAACGGACGAATTTAATGGTGTGGTGAAGGCGTTTAGCGGGCAATTGCGCGCTAGTTTCGATGTATGGAATCATGATAGTACGTCTTTTAACTGATGCGTAAACGCGGACGCTCGAACGCCCGTGGTAACAAACCCCAATCGGGTCCATGCGGTTTTCGCCTCCTTGTTTGACGCCGAATACTCAAGAACCAGTTCTTGAGCACCCCGTTTGTCAGCAAAGGCAACCAGGTCGCGAAGCAACGCTTTGAAAATGCCCAGACTACGAAACTCAGGTTCAACCCAGATATCGTCTATAACCCCGGAGTGATGTACGTAGTCCGTCGCTTGCTCCCATATATTTTGACTTGACCATAGGGCGATATCACCCATCCCGACCAACCCCACATCAGGCAGTTCGGCCACGACGATTCGTCTGTGCGGCGATTGTAAATTGGCTTTCAGCGCATCCATGAGCCGATTCTGTTCAGCCTCCTTGAGATCCAGCGGAGGGCTACCGGAAACGTGAATGGCGAGTTTGGCAAGAAAGCCCACCAGAACGGGCAGATCAGCAAGGGTGGCTTCGCGGATGATGTAATTATGGTGGCGCTTTTGTCATTGTCACACTGAGTTTAGGTTGAGTAGTACAACGATAATCGGCGCTCGCAACCGCATTTGTCATGGTCCTCAGCGCTTGCGATAGTTCAAGCAGCCCTGAAACAGTCGCAAATGATGATGGCGGAGATGACGGCGATAGTGGCGGTGAAACAGCTCCCGTCGCCCCAGAGCTGTCGTTGGCACCCCAGAGCATCAAGACCTTCAGCTTCGATTGGGATGACGTATCCGCAGAGACCGAATATCGCCTGCTGGAGAACCCCGACGGAATGTCCGGGTATACCCAGGTAGCTACGATTGCCGCAGACACCACGGGTTACGACCTTGAGGTATTCCTGCCCGGCCGCATCAACGCTAGCTACATGCTGGAAGCGTGCAACAGTGCCGGGTGCACCGATTCGGCGGCTGTCTTTGTAAGCGGCACCCTGGCCGAGGCGGTGGGTTACGTCAAAGCCAGCAATGTCGGCCTTAATCCCTCTGGCAACAGCGACTATGATCAGTTTGGCACCAGCGTGGCGCTGTCCGCCGATGGCAGCACGTTAGCGGTGGGCGCAAGTGGTGAGGAAAGCGCGGCGACAGGTATTGACGGAAATCAGGATGACGATACGACAGGAAACGCGGGTGCAGTCTACGTGTTCAGCCGCAACGGCGATACCTGGAGCCAGCAGGCTTACGTGAAAGCGAGCAATACCGGCAGTGGTGATCAGTTTGGCGGCAGTGTGGCGCTTTCCGCCGATGGAAACACGCTGGCTGTAGGGGCGACTTTTGAGAGCAGCCCAGCAACAGGTATTGACAGCGATCAGAATGACGATTCGGCTGGATTCGCGGGCGCGGTCTACGTGTTTAGCCGCAGCGGCGTGAACTGGACTCAGCAAGCTTACGTGAAGGCGAGTAATACCGATGGCGGTGATTATTTCGGCGAGAGTGTGGCGCTGTCCGCGGATGGCAGCACACTGGCGGTGGGGGGCGTCTAATGAGGACAGCGCGTCAAACGTCATTGACGGCGATCAGAATGACGATACGGCTGGATTCGCGGGCGCTGTCTACGTGTTCATCCGCAGCGGAGTGGATTGGAGCCAGCAGGCTTACGTCAAGGCGAGCAATGCCGATGAAAATGATCAATTTGGCAACAGCGTGGCACTGTCCGCGGATGGCAGCACGCTGGCGGTGGGGGCATATCTTGAGGACAGCGCGGCGACTGTTATTGGCGGGGATGAGACTGATGATACGGCAACAAGCGCGGGCGCAGTCTACGTGTTCAGCCGCAGCGGCGTGGACTGGAGTCAGCAGGCCTATGTGAAAGCGAGCAATACCGATAGTGGGGATGTGTTCGGCTACAGTGTGGCGCTGTCCGCTGATGGCAATGCGCTAGCAGTGGGCGCGCGAAGAGAGGAAAGCGCGGCAACCGGCATTGATGGAGGTCAGGCTGACGATACGTCACCAGACGCGGGCGCCGTCTATGTATTCAGTCGCAGCAGCGGAATCTGGAGCCAGCAGGCTTACGTGAAGGCGAGCAACACCGATGACGGTGATTGGTTTGGCTATAGTGTGGCGCTTACCGCGGATGGCAGTACGATGGCGGCGAGTGCGCGGCGGGAAGCCAGCGCGGCGACTGGCATTAACGGGGATCAGGGTAACAATGACGTATCAAGGGCGGGCGCAGTATACCTTTACTGAGCCTGGCCCATTCGTTGCCCGCGTAGGCATCTTCAATCCAAATTGACTAAGTCGGACGCTCGCAATAAAGGCCTCCTTTAACAGGGGGGTGTACAAGCTACCCCGGGATCCCCTGACTGCGAAGTTGAGTCCTCCCAACATTCCGCCGACAAAAATCATCTGAGTAGACACCCCCCCCAAATGGGTTAGCCCATTTGGGTGATACTCCCTGCCTGAACGATCAATTAAGGTGAAATATAGATACTCCGCTATCAACCGAAAGGACCCTGCGTCATGAATCAGTTGCCCGTCAGTTTGTCGTCCCAACCCGTCAGCCCTTTTAATCTGTTCGGCCCATTTTCCCGCCCCGTCACCCTCGCCCGTTTTGGTCTGATCGGGCTGGTAACTTTGGGCCTGGTGGCATGTGGTGGGGGTGGTTCTGATGGTACTAACGGTACTAACGGTACTAACGGTACTAACGGATTAATCAGTTTGATAGAGACCAGTGTGGAACCCGTCGGAACTAATTGCCAGTTTGGCGGCACACGCATTCAATCGGGTATTGATAATAACGATGATTCTGTACTGCAAACAGTGGAAGTCACATCGACTGAATTTTTGTGCGGACTGTCATTATCCGCCTTCGATGGGCTGGTCTACAGCGCCGACGCCAATGTGGACGGCATGCGTGAGCTATTCATGACATCGAAAGACTCGGCCACGGTCAGTAAATTGATTGGGCCCAGGTCGAGTTCAGGCGATGTTGAGGGGTTTGCAGTCTCACCCGATAAAACCAGAGTGGCCGTGTGGGGGGATTTAGAAACGCAGGGTGAAGAGGAGTTGTTTGTCATTAGCCTGGTTGACGGGAGTGCGCCCGTTAAAGTATCTGGCCCGCTGGTGGCCGGTGGTGAAGTTCGATCTGATTTCCAATGGTCACCGGATAGCAGCCGGCTGGCTTATCGAGCAATCCAGGATACAGATGGTGTAATCGAACTCTACAGTGTACTGGCGGATGGTACCGGTAATGCAAAAGTATCTGGCCCGCTAGTGGCCGGTGGTGATGTTCTATTTAATTTCCAATGGTCACCGGATAGCAGTCGGCTAGCTTATCGAGCAGACCAGACAACAAATAATGTATTCGAACTCTACAGCTCGTTGGCGGCAGGGGGCGACAATGTCACAGTATCTGGCCCGCTGGTGTCGGCCAATAGTGATGTTGTCGATTTCCAATGGTCACCGGATAGCAGTCGCTTGGCTTATAGAGCAGACCAAGACACAGC